>ENA-UOOE01001556-UOOE01001556.1-fermentation-metagenome-genome-assembly--contig:-NODE-1556-length-19078-cov-8.122799_pt1 | contig 19078 bp, 24 predicted proteins | sample MGYA00245776_ERZ724021 | MGnify/ENA primary metagenome ERZ724021 (study PRJEB28704, sample SAMN03018321) | fermentation metagenome | biome: anthropogenic terrestrial biome; feature: soil; material... | reverse complement strand
CTCAGGTGAAAGAGATCAAGCAATCCGGCGGTGATGTGAAAGAAAAGTCGTTCAATGAACATCTTGCTGATGCTATCGAAAAGTCTACCGATCAGATCAAAGAGTTTGCAAGCAACAAGGGCGGAGCACCTGTCACCATAACCATGAAAGCAGTCGGTGACATGAGTATTGCTGCTAACTTTCCCGGAGCTACTCCGTGGATTCAGCAAGCAATGCCCGGACTGATCTGGAATCCGTATAATCGTGTGTGGCTGGCGGATATTCTTCCTCAGGCTACGTCTACAGCTAACAGCATTATATATCCGAAGGAAAACGGAGGTGAGGGTGCAGTTAGTGCGTGGACTGACAAGACAGCGGACAAGCCGCAGCTTGATTTCGACTTCACCTCGCAAACAGCATTTTTCAAATGGCTGGCAGGTATCGTTATCGTTGAGCGTGAGATGCTGGATGACATTGCTTGGCTGACTTCTTATTTGCAGCAAAAAATGTTGATCAGCTTGAAGACCGCTGAAAACAGCTTCGTTCTTAACGGAACATCGGATACAAATCCAGTGACTGGGCTTCTTGCTGCTGCTACTGCTTACGATGGAACGTTTACCAATTTCGGTGAGATGATTATTGACGCCGCATACGGGCAGATTCCTACAAACACTGAGGACTTCTACATTCCTACGAATGTCATTCTTCATCCTCGTGATACTGTAGCTATCGGTTTGAACAAGGCTGCCGGGTCTGGTGAATATGATCTTCCTCCCAATTCGATTACGTTCGGAAACGGTAATCTTTCTATTGCAGGACTGAGTACTGTTCCGACTACTTCGATGACCAGAAACAACTTCTTGGCTATGGACAGAAATGCAACAATGTTTCTTCGCAGGATGAATGCTGAGATCCGCATGTTTGAGGATGCTGCACTTGCTAAGAAAAACAAAGTTATGTTCCGTATTGAGGAAAGAGTTTCAATGGCTATCTTCAATAACGATGCTATCGTTAAAGGAACTTATGTGCCTGCTGTCTAATGTTCAATCAGGAGCGGGCAACCGCTCCTATAAACTTTAAAATATGGCTAAAATTAAATACAACATAAAACTTTGGGTTGACGACGCAGCAGGATTCGCAGCAGACGAGACGGTATATGCGGAGAATGACTTTCTGTTCACCAGTGATACAGGTGTATTAAAAAAGGGTAACGGAGAGGATGTTTATGCTGACCTTGTTGACCTAGCTAATGTTTCGACATGGGCGGGAATGGCTGATAAACCGACTGTTATTGCTGCTGGAGCAACTGCCGCAGCAGCTTGGGGAGAAATTCAAAGCGGAGCAATCGGGACTACTGCTACCAAAGCTGCCGCCGGAAATCATAATCATGCCGTCGTGGAAGATGTTGACTCCGGTTTAGCTGCCGCAGCAGACATCCAGTCCCTTGCTATAGCATTGTCCACACGAATTAAAGCGTTAGAAACCGCTCCTTAATAAATTGAGATCATGTTGACGTTATTAGAAGTAAAACAATCCCTGATGATTGACTTTCCAGATCAAGACGACTATATTACTAGGCTTCTTAATGCAGCTACAGCGAGAGCGTCTACGATAACTGGGATTCCTACCACTATAGACGTGGTGGATGAACTGGGTAACGTTATAGATACCGTTCAAAACCCGCTTTTCGACACAGACGAGATCAACGGCGCAATATTAGACGATATTGCCGCAATGTATCAAGAGCGAGGGGAATCGGTGTCTGGATCAACGAAGTCAATTCATACATATAGAAGATTATCTGTAAAACCGGCATTCTAATGAAACTAGGAAAGTTCGATCAAAAAATACAAGTTGTAACCGAAGGGCAAGTATCTGACGGAAAAGGAGGGTATATCCCGAATGATGTCGTAAAGCTGGATACCTATGCAGCTATCGAGCAGCTTAAGCAATCACGGTCGATAGAGCAAGTTCAAATGAAACTTCCTTCTACTTTCAGAGTTACAATTCATTACAGAAACGGTTATTATCCCACAGTATCAGATATTCTGAAATGGGCGGGTGAGCGTTACAATATAATAACGTCTCCAGTTGTTGAGAGTGTAAGGTATGGAAAACAGTTAACGTTTGATGTATGCCGACAATAAGAGGAAGAGTAAAAAACACTACTGCTAGCAATCTTCGCAAGTACAATAACGAGATGTTACGCAAAGTCAGGAACCTAGTTCAAGACAGCATAACAAAAGTTGAGATAATGGCAGTAAGAGAAGCTCCTCCATTCGTGAATATTGACAAGCGAATAACAGACGGAGGGATGACAGGACAGGTAGGCGTGATGGGGAGCGATCCGTTGGCTGCTTACTTTGAATTCGGAACGGGTCTGAGTGCTGTTGATATTCTGTCCGGGTACCCGCAATGGGTCAAAGATATTGCATGGGAATTCTATGTTAACGGGAGAGGAACATTGACGGGCAAACCCTATTTGTTCAATAATTTCCTAGTTGTAGAAGAAGAGTTCAAACGTGAATTAAAACAGATCATCGATGAACAAGTCAACGATAATTAGAACGCTGGTTTTTGAAGCACTTCAAGGATACAAGTATAATAATATTGCTATACCTGTGTTCGATGAAATAGTTAATCCGAACGTGCCTCTTCCGTCTGTGAATGGTGCTCAAGAGGTGTACATAGTTCTTCAAGATCAGCAGGAATATTATAATGCTGTTCAAAACGTATGTCATTCCAGAACCAACAATGATCTTACTATAAGAGTAGTAACGAAATGGGGCTTAATAGGTAGTAAGGAATTATGCGAAGACATAAGTAATGAGATACTTGCTTTAATTCGAACTAAGAGAGGAGAGAGCCTGCTACCTGATAGCAATGTGCAGCGTATAAACTTATCGATGTCAAGAGCGATATCGGAGGTAACGCAAAGTAACTTATCATTTTCATTTATAACAATATTAAATTTTATTTATAATGCCTGAACCTATTTACGAAAAAGGATGGGAAGGAGCACGGATGGCGATTTATAAAGCCGCCGCTTATGTTCCTATTGCTTGTATAACGTCACGCAACGAGACGAACACTACAAACACTTCTCAGAAAACGAACGTGTGTACCGAAGGAAAAACAGTGACCAAAGCTAATTCTATTAGCAGGTCTGTTTCCATAGAGGGTGAAATTGTTGACGCAGGATCTTATGAAGATCTTAAAACTGCTCAAGATTCTTTGGCTGAACAAACGTTCAGAATTTACAAGGGTACAGGGGTAACCACTCCGTTGTATTTCAAAGGAATAATAACTGAACTGTCTGCCGATTGGGACGCCTCAACGGAAGATTCTAATGCTACTTTCTCCATGACTATCGATGTCAACGGAGACTATGAAACAGTTGATCCGAATGCTGCACCTTAATTGATCAATTATGTATAGAACAGAATTGAACGTTAACGGCAAAACGATCCCTGTAAAATTCGGAGCGTATGTAATGAAGCTGATCGCCGATGAAGGTATTAAACTTTCTGAAATATCTGAAAGGCTTCAATCGAACCCCGCTGATTCATTGCCTAAGATTATTTATTATGGAGCAGTAAACGCTTCTCCTGATAGAAAAGGCGAGAACATATCGATCAATGACATATACGACTGGATAGATGAGCAGCCCGGTGGATTATTCGGAAAAACTGTGATGGACGTACTTAATTTATTTACTTCGCAAATGACTGACGGTGTACCTTCGGTGAAGGAGAAAGCGTCAGCAGGTGCAAAAAAAAAATAAGTAACGAGGAAGAAGATTTCAGCCGTAACCACCTCTCCTTCGCACTTGGGGAACTAGGGTTACGGCTGTTTGAGTTTTACGACATGCCTTGGTGCGAATACTTGATTAAGTGCTATGCTTGGAGCAGGATGGAAACAGAGAAGTGGAGAAGAGCAAGAATGATCGGGTTCAATGCTAGGATTGGAAGTCACATAGATCCTAAACACCTGCCAAAATCAGAGGAACAGTTTTTGCCGCTTCCTAGCGTAGATCGTCCCGGACGAATGAAAGCGAACAGAGATGTTATCAAGGAAATGAAACTGGAAAGAGAAGAAGTTTTGAAACACATAAAAAACATAGAATGATATGAGTTTTGTTGCACAATTAGAAGTTAATTCATCTGGATTTAGCAGGGGAATAGATCAAGCGGAACAGCAGATCAATCAGCTACAAAAAGCGGTTGAGCAAAACTTAGACAAGATCGGAAAGTCGTTTGACAGCATAGGGCGAAAAATGTCTATATTCTCCGCTGCGTTCGGTCTGGCAGCATCGAAATCATTTATGATGGCAGCCGACTTTCAAGATGCGTTAGGTGCTACGGATCAAGTTTTCAAACAGTCGTCCGAGGCAGCTAAGGCATGGGCCGAAAGTCTTCCGTCTCAATTTGGTATTGCAAAAAAAGAAGCATTGGAATATCAGAACCTGATGGGAACGATGCTGAAAAATATCGGAGGGCTGAGCGAGGATATGGCTCAGAAACAAGCATCTTCGTTGATCGAACTAGCTGGAGACCTTACTGCTATGTATGGAGGAAGAGTACAAGACGCAGTAAGAGCATTAACGGGATCATTGAAAGGAAACAATACAATGCTTGACAACTACGGGATGGCTGTCAATGATTCGCTTATAAAAAACAGAGCCCTTGAACTTGGATTAATAAAAACAGGTGAAGAGTTGAGCCTGCAAGCCAAACAAGCTGCAACGTTATCACTTATATGGGAACAGACAGCAGACGCACAAGGTCAGGCAGCACGTGAGGCAGATGGTGCAAGCGGAACGATGAGAAGTTTTCGAGTTGAGGTGCAAAATCTTGCGACAGAATTCGGAGAAGTGCTATTGCCTGCAATCACTCCTTTTATCAGCAAAATCAGGGAGATCGTATCTATGCTGCGAAACTTGTCTCCAGAGATGCAAACGGTGATCATAGGGGTTTCGGGAATTGCAGCAGCCATAGGACCCGCTTTGATTGCTATTTCAAAGCTGATAGCGTTAAGCCAGAGCATTGGTATGCTTAAGATTGCTTTCGCTGCGTTGACGGGACCTATCGGCATAGCTGTCGCAGCCATCGCAGGAGCCGCAATACTGATAATTAAAAACTGGGATTCGATAAAAGAATACTTCACTTCTGGACCCGGCGCAGAACTGTTTAACTTGCTTAAATCAATCGGAACAGACATAAAAAATGAATTCGTTGGTGCTTGGAACATAATCAAGGATATAACTACTAGAGTGTGGGATGCGATAGGAAGCGATGTTATTCTTGTTGTCAACACGCTAGTAAGAGATATAACTACGGCGTTGACTGTAGTCGTACAGACATTCAGGAATGTAGCAACGATTCTGGAGGGTATATTCACGCTTGATCTTAAAATGGCTCTTGAGGGATTAAAAAATCTGTTTGGAGACATATTCAGAGGTATATCGGATATCGTTATTCGAAACGTAGCTACAATGGCGCAGCACCTTTCAACATTTTTCAAATGGATAGGATTAGACAAGTGGTCTAACAGTCTGGGCGAGTTCAGCAAAAGTCTATCATCTTCGATGAGCGAAGCAACTGAAGCAACTAAACAAGCATCTGAAGAGCAAGCAAAAGCAGCAGACAAGGTTAAAGACAAGCTATCTGATCTTAACAAGGAGCAAAAATTTGTATTTAAGGACGGCAGCGACGTGTACGAACTAGTACGCAGGACTTCCGATGAGATAACCGTATTGACTAATCGACTAGAGGGATTAAGAAGCGGTACTATTGAAGTTAAAAATGTTCACCAGGAGATAAGCAAAGTAGAGCAGCGAGTAAAGGACTTGAAAGCTGCATTGGACACGCTCACGAATAATCAAGCATTAACGCTCAACTTGTCAGGAGACAGAGTAGCAGAAGCATGGAGAAGTACAAGCATGTTCAAGGATATGAAACCCGTTATCACTCCACAGATAGATGTGTCTTTAGTCAAGGAAGGGATGGGTAAAATAAATGATGAATTAATGGTATTCACGACGGACATGGGTAGTCTGCTTGGTGCAGGTATAACCGACATGATGAACTCAGTAGGTAGAGCGATTAGCGACGGAGGCAGCTTTATAAATTCAATCGGAGCAGCGTTGTTAGGATCTGTAGGGAAAATAGCTCAACAACTTGGTGCTCAAATGATTGCATTTGGAACAGCAGGTATAGCACTTAAGAAACTAATGCTAAATCCCTACTTATCTATTGCAGCTGGGGCGGCTCTTGTTGCATTGGGATCAGCAGCTTCAGCGGTTGCAGGAAGAATAGTAAACAGTGGAGGATCATCGGGTTATTCAGGGGGAACATCTTCTTACACGTCAGTAGGCTCACAGCTTGGAACATCCGATTATAGAGGAATGTATAGAGACGATTGGGGCAAGGAGGTTGTTTTCAAAATAGGGAATAACGAACTGGTTGGAGTATTGGAACAAGCGAACAAACGTAACAATAGATTAGGATAACATTATGATTTATAGGCTAATATACTGTAACAAAAACGGCGATTCCGCTAGAATAGATATAATAAAGGGAGCGTTAACTCCTGTAGAAACCATAGAGGGAACAGACAACCCGTTTCTTCTGTCTTATAAGATGGACACCTCCAATAAGTCGGGTTTCTTCATGACTTCTAGCGCAAACATATCAGTTTATGAAAGCGGGACATTCAATATTGATAATCTTAAAACATCTAGCGAAACAGAATTAAAGGTAGAGTACTATATTAACGACGTTTTGTTCTGGTCTGGATTTATCATACCTGATTTTTTCAGTAGAAATATTGGCGTTCCTGCAACTATCGAAATGGTAGCTTCTGACAGGATTGGAACGTTGAAAGGGAGCACGTTGTCATCACTCACGCAGTACGTATCTATGCGTGATATTGCAGTGGCATGCCTAGCGAAGACAGGTCTATCACTTCCACTCTTTACAATGGCAGACTTCGGCAATAACGGTCAAACCAATTCTTTTTTTAAGTCTCTTGGATTGTCAGGCAGATTGTCGGATACGAAGGGAAGAAATATATCATGTTACGATATTCTTCGATCAATCCTAGTCGCTTGTGATGGAAAACTATTGCAGCAGGATGGAGCGTGGTATATAGTTAATAAGTTTCAGCATGAGCAAGGTAGCGGTAACCTGTTTAGCAGCTTGACAGCTTCAACACCTTATGTAGAGCAATCGGTGCCGTTTTCAGAGGTAGATACAGGAGCAAGAAGAACGATTGTTCCTGTTGCTGCCACTACAGGCGTGTATCACGAGCATGGAGGGGGAAGAAAATATCCTGATAATTATAATTTTGCTGACGGACTTGCTGGATGGACTGCTAAAAATGGTTTTGTGGCTAGCATTGATAACAAGAAGATTGATTTTTATCTGTTCGGTGCTCCTTCATTCAGCGAAACAGAAACAGTCCCCCCATATCTTCTTAACAATAATCAGAGGATATTATCAGGGAATTCAATGGATTTAGTTCCTTATATAGAAAGTTCTCCAATTGCCGTCAAGGCTGTTGAGGCTGATAGAGTTAAGGTAAACATTGATATAAGTGTTACAGCGCCCGGAGGAGCTAGTCATTTAACAGACCCTGCGGCTTATCCTTCGTTTGTAAGGTATGCTGTTATTGCTACTAACGGACCTACTAAGCTAGCATTGAATAGGAGTGGTGCTTTTGAAACGTATAACCCTAACAGTTACGAAACACAAACATTGCTAACTCATGTTAGAAATACACTTAATAGAGCCTCTTTTGCAGACGATATTTCAAGCGCAGTATCTGGGACGCTTATTGCTGGGAACGATATTGCTAATTACAACATAACGATACGAATATATGGATCAGGAACGTATCAAACAGTATTAATAAATCAAGCGACGATAACTTTTTCAACTACTAATTCTGAGTTACCTAAAGGGACAATATATAGAAGGAATCAGGGAGCGGGATTTACAAGCGAATATCCAACAGATACAACGATTTTTGGTGATTATATGTCTATTGGATTGAACGGGTATTTTTACAACTATTCAATCGATGATACCAGTTCTCTATTTTCTGCGCCAGATATTCTAATCCAGCCTAAATGGACTGCTCATGCTGATGCGAACGAGTTACCTCTATTGCAGCATGTAGCTAGACAGCGATCACGCATGTTTTCAATTGCTCATGATTTGATAAATGCCAGTATAGATGTAGAAGCATTCAAGCCTTTAAGCATTTTTGTTGATTGCAATTCTAAACGCTACTGTGTTGTATCTGCTAATTTTGATTTTTTGAGGTCGAAAGTTGAGGTAGAAATAGAACAAATATCTTATGCTTCGCTTGAAGTAAGAGAATTCATATATAGCTACTTCGGAGATTCTGATACAGGAATATCGTCTGTGGGCGGTATATCTGGAGGAGGCACGGGTACGGGAACAGGTGGAGGAATGACTGCTGAACAGATAGAGATACTTAATAATCTATCATCGTGGTGGAAGCTAGATTCTAGCGACATATTGTATTCAGACAAAAATGTAAGAGCTCCATCATTCATCGGATCATTGACGGGAAACGCTGATACAGCCATAAAACTCCAAACAGCACGAACAATAGCGGGCGTCAGTTTTGACGGCACAGCGAATATAGCAATACCGTTCGCTAACTTATCAAGCAAGCCCACTACACTAGCTGGGTACGGAATAACGAATGCTTATACTAAGACAGAGGTAGACACGGCGTTGGCTCTCAAGCTGAATAAGTCTGTTTTTGACGATCTGTTTGAGAAAGTGGAGATATCTACTGGCGTTTTTGCTATCAAAGCTAAATATACATTTTTCTCTACATATGGTGTTTCAGCATACGGGCCCGGAACAGGTGGAGGAGGCGGAGGCGGTTCTCTTTCGGGATTGAGTGATGTAATGCTTACCTCTCTAGCTGCCAATAACTTGCTACAGTTCAACGGAACGCACTGGGTTAATGTTCCTGCTTCGTCTGTAGGCACTCCCGTAAGCTGGGGCACAACGTCAAACAATACGTCTCCACTTACGGTAAGTGGAATAACGAAAACAGTATCACTATCAGGACACTTGCATACAGGTGTTTACGAGCCTGTATTTACGAAGAATACAGCTTTCAACAAGAACTTTGGGACAGCTTCTGGAACAGTAGCACAAGGCAACGATAGCAGAATAATTAACGGTCAAACAGCGTATGGGTGGGGTAATCATTCAGGGTTATATCTTCCGCTTACAGGAGGGACAATGGCTAATACCAATTTAGTTACTAATCTTAATGCCGATTTGTTGGATGGATATCACGCCTCAGAAATAGCAGAGACAGGTTTACTATATACATACAGAGCCGTCGCAGTTGGAGCTGTTAATTTTTGGCACAAACTTGGTACATTAACTCTACCTGCAGTGACAGGAAATGGTAGGTCAAAAGTAGTTGCACAAATAACAGGTTTAGCGAACTTCGGGACAAATGAACATAGAATATTGATATTAAAAGCGTCAACGAGGGTCAGTGTAGAGGTAAATGGCTTAATGATAAAGGGCAACAGTACAGATGTTAGAGTTGGTTATGTAAATAATGGTTCAACGATTGAAATTTGGGTAGGTTATGTAGGTTTTTATAATACCGACACAAATATTGAAGTTCTTAACAGTAAAAATTTTACAGTCGACAGAGTAGTGCAAGCATCTATGCCTGTCAATTTCGTTACTTGTCCTATATTAGTCTCAGCTACAACAGCTTCCAATGTCGCTTCCGCCACGAAACTCCAAACAGCACGAACTTTAACTATCGGCAATACTGGGAAAACTTTTGACGGAACAGCTAATGTTGCATGGAGTTTATCAGAAATAGGAGCATTACCACTTACGGGCGGTACAATGAGTAACACAAATGTAGTTACAAATCTGAATGCTGATCTTCTGGATGGTTATCATTCGACTAGATTTGCCTTGCAGAGTGCTCCGGCAATTTCAACTGATTTTTTAGTGTGGGATGGAGCGACATTGTTTGGATTAAGAGCGTGGGCTCCATCCACTCCAAATTATCCTGTAGATCCTTATGGGACAGCCTTAGATTTTAAAGATGCAACAACATGGTATCACAGACTTGCGTTTGGAACATCTGGGCGAATCAGATATTATAACGGCATAAATACAACAACATTAACAAAGAGAGGAGACTTGGCTTTTACCACGGATAACGTAGCATCAGCCACAAAACTCCAAACACCTCGAACCATTTGGGGGCAGAGTTTTGACGGAACTGGAAATGTAACAGGAGCGTTAAGCGGAGCAACTACAGGAAGTTTTACAGGAACAATTACATCTCCCTTATATCAATCTGGCACATATAATTGGACTGGAAAAACAGCTGGATTTCATTCAGGTACTGATGGGTATCAAACTGGAGGATTTTCAATATATAACGGAACGGGTACGACTGCTAATTTTTATCGATTAGACAACCTGCTTATACTAGGTAGAGCGGCTAACCAAAGCCTAACGATTGATACAAGTAGCAATGTTTCTATACTTGGAAATACAACTACAAACAGAATTATATTATCTTCTACGGCTGCCGAAGCACATATAGAATTTTCAAGGCCTGGAATTAATTATTTAACTGCTCCTTTAAACGGGGGAATTTCATTTATCACGAATGGTGATTCACTTTCAGCAGTAAACAGTATGTTGGTTTTATCTCCGAATGGTTATGTTGGTGTAGGGAAAGGGTTTACGAATAGTACAACAGCTATAACAGCACAATTACATGTAAGGGGTACAATACTTGCTACAGGCGGAATTACTGCCTATACAGCATCTGACAAACGTTTCAAAACTGATATAAGAGATATTACTACAGGATTAAACACGGTGATGAAACTAAATCCTGTGATGTATAGTTATAATTCGCTTGCGAAAGGTCTAAACGCTACATTACCGGACTTTGACTATGGTCTTATTGCTCAGGATGTTAAAGACGTAATGCCTGATATAGTACATAGCATGTTTAACGGCGAATATCTGGGTATTGATTATATCAAGCTGATACCTATATTGATATCTGCAATAAAAGAACAGCAGTCACAGATAAGTGAACTAAAAAAAATGCTAAACGCTTAATTCGGAAATAACGTTATTCCATTCCTTGATGAAGTACTGTGATGGAATTTTAAACGGGTCGTCGCTTGGTCGGAGACCCGTTCTTTCTGCGTAATCCTGTATATCTGTGATCAGCTTTTTCTCAATCATGTGATACAGTTCTTCCGATGGCTGGATGTCGCCCTTAAGCATCATGTCTTTTATTTGAAGCCACACGAAAAAACCTTTTTTCCGAACATGCTTCAATCGTTTTGCGAGGAAGTACACCCGATTGAATTCCGTTATTGGATTTTTTCGCTTCTTGTTAAGGATTACACGTTCTTCGTAAGATACTTCAACAAGTACGGCTCCCTCCGTCTCCCTAAGTGATTTTGTTTTTCGTCTCACTCCTGTTTCCGGGTCCTCGATTTCGTATATCTCTATCATTTCTGCGGGAGGTGCTTTTTGCGGCTCTCCTTTGAAATACAACTCCCAGTTGAAGTCCTGATCAGGGAATCCATGCTCTTTCCAGCACTTCGCATTGTCAAGGACTATACCGCAAGGCTTTTCGCTGGACAGTATAGCGTTTTTACGCTGATCGATTGTGTCGTAACTGTCTACGCTGACGCTTGGACGTGTCACACGCCCTACCATCTGCAAGTACTTTGATAGAGACTTCGTCGGGCAGGCTAGCTGAACGAATTGACAATCAGGAAAATCAGCACCTTCCGTCAATATACCGACGTTAACAACTACTTGAATGTCTCCTGATCTGAATAACTGCAATATTCTTTTTCTTAAGTGATTAGGCGTTGACTGATCTAGGTGCGCTGCTGCTATGCCGCTTCGAACGAATTCATCTGCTATCTCCTTGCTATGTTTTATATTCACAGCATATACAATGCCTTTCATCCCATTGCACGAACGCACGTATGATTCAACGATAGGAGCCAGCTTCATGGCTTCGTATGCTTCTTCGTTGTCATAATCTCCTCGCACTACTCTTACTTTATCAAGGTTTGGCAATGATGCTACAAAATACTTGAACGGAACTAGATATCCCTCGTCGATGAGTTGTTTCGTAGTCCTGTTAACGATCAGTTTCGTTGATCTTCCCTCCAGCACCTCCGTGAACCCTTTCTTGTCTTGCCTGACAGGAGTAGCCGTAACCATGAGTATCTTTGCGTCAGGGTACCGCTGGAAAACCTTGTTGTAACTATTGTCGTCCGTGACATGATGTCCTTCATCAACTATTATAACGTCAGTGGGCGGCGTGCTTCGTCTAACCATAGTCTGAATGCTTCCTACCTGACATGGAAACTCGTATCGTGACGGGTATTCAGCTTTGATCACCCCGCTATATATACCGTTACGCTTAAGCGTTCTATATGCTTGGTTGATAAGCTCTTCACGGTGAGCAATCATGGTAACTCTCAATCCTTTCTTGAGATAATATTTTATCACCTGCATGAACGTTACAGTTTTGCCTCCGCCCGTTGCAAGCACGAACATCACAGGGCTATCCGTGCTGTCCATAGTCTCTATAATTCTGTCAAATCCTTCCGATTGATATGGTCGCAGTTTCATTTTTTGTTAATTAAAAAAAAGAGCGTATATCTCAACGCTCCTTAAAAAAGTATAGTAATATCGTTATGATATTGTCAGAACAGTAAAATCATTGATCATCTGTTCAGTGACGCATTCGTCAAATGCCTTGATTTTGTTCTGTTCTAGCATCAGGTCTAATTCAAGGCAGTAGAACGAATATACGGGCATACGACCGTCTAGATCAACTTCGATTTCAAGTTTCAATGAAACCTTTTCGAACCCTTCGTACAAATGCGTATGCAGTTCTATATATTCAGGCAATAATCCTTTTGCGTCCCTAACGGTACGTTTGAACGCCTGATCAACATTCCCTCGCTTGTCTTGTACGTCCTTGATCGTTTCTTCGGTAGTAAGCTGCAATTCGTCCAATGCTTTGATCAGTTTTTTCACCTGATCAAAATCTTTGAAAAGGATTGCATTCTGACGCAAACGCTGTTGAATTTCTTGTTTGTTGAAAGTTATTCCCTTGTTTATCCCGAATATTTTCAGGTCCGGATTTTCAATCAGAATCCCGATAATGTTTACTTGCCCGTATGCAGCCTTAACATTATCAATGAATTCTATTTTGTTTTTCTTCTTGTCTATGAGAACAACTGCGTTTTCGAACCTTGATCCTTGTTTTGCTCTAGCATAATTCTGAGCAATGTATTCAGCTACACATTTTAATTGACCTTCGACATTGAAGTCCATTGGGTTAAAAAGAGGCAACGCCTCACCGGTTCTGATCTCAACTATTCCGTTTTCGGATGTTACGTTTAATTTAATGTTTTCGTCCATGTTTCTTGTTTTTTAAAATTTATCATCTGTTCCTGTTGCTTCTAGGAATTCACTTTCCTTGGGTTGTACAAGAGTAGCGAATAATCCCAGATACTCACGTTTTTCCTTCGCCGAAAGTGGTCTTTCACGCTCTTCAACTTCTTCACCTTTCGATGTGAAATAGCGCATAGTACCCCGCTCATCGTCAACGAAGCCATATACGGTCTGTTCAATAACTTCATACCCTTTCCTGACTTTCAAGTCGTTCAGTTTTCGGATGGAATCTAGGGTGTCGGTTCCAGCGGTCTGCGGGATTTCGATCATGACAGATTCTTCGTTACCTTTCTTACACAGGTCTTGAACCAGTTTAACGATGTCTTTCAGCCCCAGAATTTCACCGCCCGACATTGAGCTTTCACGAGCAAGATCATTGATTTCTCCTTCGGTGAAATAATGCTTTCTCTCATCGGTGAATTTTTCTTTTGATTTTGCAGCAAAAAATGACTCCCGCTGCTCTTCCGTGTCAAACACGGGTAGAAATGATTTTTCTTTTTGCATAAATAATTGATTTTAAACGTTTAAAATGACTATATCGACTTGATATAGTTGCAGGCTACAAATGTAGCTATTGAAGCTATAAAAAACAACTAATTTGTAGTTAAATTAATGTTAAATATATAATATCTATAACATATTAAAGTAAATAAACAAACTTTATATAAAAAAATTGCTATATTTGCTTTACACTTTTAAATATAAATCATTATGGAACTAATGCTTAAAAATCAGAACGTAAACTTAAGCTACTCACAGTCGGGAGAACTGGAAAGGGAAGAGATTCAAACAGTTAATTACGACGTATTAGAAGCAGGCGCAGTGATTGGATCCGCTACTGTTTTCAACGGAGGATTCAATATTCAAGTAAGCGGAATGCATGAAAAGAGTATTGCTGAATTAAAGCAGTTTGTTGAACAGTTATTATCTTGATCATGAAGGCGAAGAAAGAAAACAATTCTGTTACCCGCAGTGAAGCGATTGGCATATACAACATAATACTTAACTTGGAAGGGGGCGGGCTCAGCAGAGAAGCAATGTGCAGGTATATGCCGCTCAGAATGAAACTTAAACAGTTATCAGCTGACTTCGAGGAGTTGAGACAGGAGACAGTTAAACAATGTAAGCCAGCGGGCTTAGACGAAGCGGAAGGTATTGACAAAGAAACGATGCAAAAACAGTATAACGAGGATGTGAATGCTGTTTTAGGCGACTGGATGAAGGAAAAAAGCGGTATAGACCTGCAAGTTTTTTCCATAGAGGAGGCTCTTGATCTTATCATGTACAACAAAAATCTTAAAGGATCGGAGGCAGACTTTATAGTTCAATACTTTGTCAAACCTTAAAAAAAATACTGATGAACTTGGAAATAATTGTATCTTTTCTGACGGTAGTTGCTGGGTCCAGTACATTCATAACCTTGTGGATGTATCGGAAGCAACAAAAAAGATTCAAGACTGCGGAGGCATTCGGACAAGAAGTCACAGCGTTAAGAGCAACCGTTCAAGAGTTGCGTGAGCAAATACGATTTCAAGAGGAGCGTATTAACAAGACGCAGGAACTTATAACTTCTAAGGATGCTTATATTAATCAGCTTTCGCAAGAAAAACATACCCTAGAGATCAAGAACAGCAGAAATAAGAGTGCAATAAACAAGTCTTACGGATGCACTTACTGTCCAGACATATCGTTATGTCCTGTTTTGGTGCAAAGGGCTGCGAACGAGGAGGAGTATCTTAATTCCTTAAAAAAGAAGATGATATGAATTTTGAAGAATTTGTTAAGGAAAACAGAACTGAATTCACTGAAAAAGTGAATAACATTGCTTGCCAGTTGGACATAGAATCCAACTGGCTGATGTTCGTAATGTGGTTCGAAAGCAGGCTAAATCCGCAGGAAGTGAATCCTAAATCTGGAGCAACTGGGCTGATCCAGTTCATGCCGAGCACGGCTATTGATCTGGGAACTACTACGGACATGCTCAGGCGCATGAGTAACGTGCAGCAGCTTGATTATGTACTTGCTTATCTTAAGCCGTACAAGGGTCGCATGAAGAATTGGTTTGACGTGTATCTGGCTGTCTTCTATCCGAAGGCGATGGGAAACCCTGACTTCGTGATAACACCTGACATAGTTGCGAAGCAAAACAAGATATTCGACTTGAACGGTGATCTTGATATTTCTGTTAGTGAAATAAGAACGGTGTTGCGCAGAAACATTCCTGAAAAATACAAAAAATACTACCCATGAAAAAAGCATTGGTTCTAATAGCATTTATTCTTATTCTAGCGGGCTCCTGTACTACTGTAAGGTATGTGCCCGTTGAGCGTACTAGAATAGAATACAGGGACAGATACAGGCTGGATAGTATATATTATCGTGATACGGTCGAGTTGTACCGAAAGGGCGACACTATATATAATAATGTGACAAAGTGGAGAGATCGATATACGTTCGTTCGTGACACCGTGTACAGAGTAGATAGTATTCCTGTTATCAGAGAGGTAGAGAAGATTGTGGAAGTGAACAAGCTAACGAAGTGGCAGAGTTTCAGGCTTAAGATGCTCAACATCGTATCCATATCTATTGCATTGTTTATAGTTATATTTTTGTTTATAAGGAGGTTATAAAAAAAGCTAGCTTGGTGGAGCAAGCTAGCTGAAAATAAACAAACAAGAAAATGGCAAAAAGCGTAGAAAAGCGTTCACAAATATAGTTATTTTTATTGATATAAATATTTTTCTGTTGGGTTTTTTTCATTGCTTTTTGTTAATTAAAACGTCTGGTTTGCGAAAATCGGGCGTTTTGTGTTAAATTATAGTTAAATTATAGTTAAAAGGCAGAAAATATTTGCAGCATATTATCAAAACCGCTAATTTAGTGGTATCAAATTAAAACAAATAAAGACAATGAAAGCAGTAAAATTCATCAGGTACGAAGAAACGGAAAAGGCATACAAGATTATAATCAGAGAAAAGGGTTATAATCTGGACACTTTTAAAATGGAATCTGAAAGGTATTATTGGATTCCTAAATCTGTATCTAACATTATATCATCGTCAGAGATAGAGGTGCAAGATTGGTTTTACGAAAAGACGATTTATGCCGATTTCAAGCAATCACTAAGTAAGGCGTCAAGAAATTATTAACTTTTAAAAAAAAACAGAATTATGAAAACAGGAATTGAATTAATCGCCGAAGAAAGGCAAGAGCAGATTGAAAAACACGGATGGGATATAACCCGCGACGCAGATTACGGAAATGAAGAGTTGCTAAAAGCAGCCCTGTTTTGTATAGACCAAAAAAGGTTTGAATTTCCATTCGGGTGGCATCCTTTTTTTAGGGATAAAATATTAAATAATAACAGAATCGATCAGCTTAAAAAAGCAGGTTCATTTATAGCCGCCGAAATTGACAGGATTCAAAATACAGAGCCATGAAAACCTCTAAAACAGAAAAGGCGATGTTCGCCATCCTCATCCCGATCGGGATATACTTCGCAGTGATGGCGGTGATAGCGATTAAACAATTCATACAAGCGCTATGGTAGACAGGATTAACAGACAGACAAGGGCATTCGCAGAAGCCTTGTGGCACTGCCGGGCATGGGGCCTCAACTGGAGAACTAATATAGAGCCGAGGATCGAACGCAAGGAAATTACAGGGTACTACGTACTCGATGAAACCAGAAGTACAACGGTAGCGACCGTGCAGATATAAATCTTTTCATAATAAGTATTAAGTATCAGGAAACCGGGCGTCGTGAGACGGTCGGCAACACGGAGAGATGGCGGAATTGGTAGACGCACGAAGCGGTAGTAGGTTAAGTTAGAGCGCAGACGTGAAAGGCGACAAGCGGAAGAGATCGACACTCAACGCCCTAAGCAGGTATAACTTAATGCAGGTTCGAATCCTGCTCTCTTCACAATGCAATAATGCAGATAATTAAAAAAAATTACAATCATGAACGAAGAAAATCAACTAACAGAAGAACGGAAACAGTTAATGGATGAATTTGATGCAAAATTCAAAGAGAAACAACAAGATGTTGCGCAGCTTGTTAATCATTATCGTGACAAAGGCCTGGACATAAGCTGCATTTTGATTGCAAACGATGATTCAGCACCCGGTACCACAGCGACGAAAAGAATGGTGATGGCATCCACTCCTGATGCTGCGAGATTCATAGGTGATATAGACGAGTTGTTCCCTTCATCCCTAGCTCTTTATTCTATCTTTAAAAAAGCCAGAGAAGCCAGCAAAGGTTAAGTAAAAAAAGTTGCTCACGACACGGACTAAGTGATTTATATGTTATGAAAATGATTATAAACGGAATAGAGACAGAGGTAAAATCAATGATTTTTGGAGAAGATTGTTTTGCTTCTGTGAAGGTATTAAATATTAAAGATGTATCAGATTTAGGAATGTTCAAAAAATCAGACGTTATAGTTATAGAGCACAAAAGCGGGGTATCTAGATACGAGACTAACAGAACTATAGCGTTGATAACAGGAAAAGTGACATTCGAACCAAAAAAAAATCCTCTTGATTCTGAAGGGTTGTTTGAAGTGTATGCAGGATTGACATTGAATAACAGAGTTGTTTTTAAAACAGATTTCGGATTCTCATACGATTGCACTATACGTCATGCGACACGTGAAGAGAAGATTGAATTATTTGACAGTATATTCAGAAATTATTAAAAGTATTAAACATGAAAACAGTAAGATGCGTATTCGGGACAGATGTTGGAGGTCGATCGTACAGCTTCAACGTAGACAATGACAATGTAAAAGTAGGTGACATTCTGGAGTCAAAAGATTATAAGAGCAAACTGCTTGTTGTATCTATAGAAGATCAAGTTTACAATAATTTTGATTTCAGGACCGGGAAACTGGGTGAAGGTAGTGGGGTTATCAAGGTGTTGCCCAGCGACACTAAGATTTTGAGGAAAAAAGAAGAAAACGAAGAAAAAGAATTATTTTGACATGGAAATTAAAATAGACATAAACAACAATGTAATAGCAGTAACATCCGAAGGTGAGAAGCAATTGTACTACAGGGATGTTCACAAAAAAGGATTTGATCTGTCTACGCTAAAGAATGGAGATGTCATATCTGTTATATTCCCTGAGGAAACATCTGCCTCTATTATCGTCGTGAAAGGTAAGGTGCAGAGTTTCCGCAAGATGAAATTCCATGCAGCTATTATCAACGATCGATTTTACATTGACGGGGAGGTAGAAGCTAATTTCAGAACAGCAGGAATAAAGCCTGCAAACGAAATCGAGTGCAAAAAAATAAAGCAGGCAGCAGCAAATGATGGATACAAGTTTGATCGTAAGCAAAAAAGGGTCGTGAAAAAAAATTATAAATAAATTAAAACACAGTAAAATCATGAAAAAAGTATTATATTTGTTCTTATCATTACTAGTTGCATGTCAAGGCAATATAGTAGACACGGAGATCCTGACGCCAGAAAAAAAAGATCAGTTAATTGACACAAAAAAAGAAAATATGGCTATTGTACCAATAGATGGACCCGCTGATTTTCA
>ENA-UOOE01001554-UOOE01001554.1-fermentation-metagenome-genome-assembly--contig:-NODE-1554-length-19092-cov-22.502338_pt1 | contig 19092 bp, 16 predicted proteins | sample MGYA00245776_ERZ724021 | MGnify/ENA primary metagenome ERZ724021 (study PRJEB28704, sample SAMN03018321) | fermentation metagenome | biome: anthropogenic terrestrial biome; feature: soil... | reverse complement strand
AAAATAGATATAGCTGAAAAGACGATGGCCTCTTTCGGCGCTGAAGATGCGGCGGATTTCGTTATGCTTTCAGCATTTTTCTTTTTTACCGTTTCATGCATACTTGACCTTGCGGCAGGCCATGCGTTCGCAAAAGGCCGCAGGGTGTGGGGCAAACGTGATTACAGGATTCTCTGGGCGTCGTCGTCGCTCCTTTTGTTTCTGTGCTGGCTGCCGGCGCTGCTTGTGTATTACCCGGGAAATATATCGGGGGACTCTGTCGCCTGCATTATAAGGGCATTAGGAAAAGCGCGCCTGTCAAACCAGCAGCCTGTCTTTTATATTATCCTTATGCGGCCTTTCATGCTTTTGGGAAAATACTTTAAAGACATTGATTTCGGGATTTCATGCTTCGCGTTTTTCCAGCTGGCGGTGGTGTCTGTGTCGGCAGGCTATGCCCTGTGCCGCCTTAAAAAGGCGCTTGTACCGTTGTGGGCGGTACTTGCCGCTGAGGCATATTTTATTTTTTACCCTGTGTTTTCTATGTATTCCGTCACACTTTGGAAGGACGTGCCGTTCAGCGCCTTCCTGCTGCTGTATTCTCTTGACATTTACGCGCTGGTTGAAAACGGCGGACGCATGGGGCGCGGCGAATTTATTAGATTCATGGCGTTCAGCCTGATTTTATGCTTTTTAAGGAACAACGGTTTTATTATAGTCGCGGCGGTTATGGCTGCGGTATTAATAGCTTACAGGCAATATTTCAAACGCTTTGCGCCTGCTTTTTTAGCGCTTCTTATCTTTGTGCCCATCATACAGGGCCCTGTGTATTCATCATGCGGCGTCCTGAAAAGTCCTTTCGCCGAGTCGGTGGCGGTACCTTTGCAGCAGATGGCGCGCACGGTAAAAAAAGACGGTAATATAACGGTCGGGCAGAAAGCTTTTTTAAACCGCCTGCTTGACGAAAAAACAGTCAGGGAAGTTTATAATCCGCTTACAGCCGATAATATAAAATTTAATAAAAACTTTGACAATGAATTTCTTGAAAACAACAAGGCGAAGTTTTTTAAAACATGGGCCGGCATGTTTCCGCACAACGTAAAAGAATATATAAAGGCTTATTGCCTTGAAACTGTCGGTTACTGGCATATTGGCACTGAGAACTGGGTGGTTTTCGAGGGGACGGCCGACGTACGCGACACACGTGAAAACAGTATAGCGTCGTACGACTTACTTAGCGGCAAAGCAGGGACGGACCTGCGCGAGGCGTGGAGATGTTACTACGGCTGGTGGGGAACGCAGCCGGTTCTTTCAGATATGCTCGGCATAGGCTTTTTGTTTTGGTCGGCCATGCTGTCGGCGTCCGCTTTGATAATAAAAAAAGGTGTAAGGTATTTGCTGCCTTACCTGCCGCTGGTTATGCTGTGGGCTACTCTTATGGCAGCCGTGCCTACGTTTTGTGAATACCGCTATATGTTTGCGTTTGCGCTTTTTCTGCCTTTCGGCGTTATGCTTCCGTTTACCGGCAGGCAGCCGGCGCGAAAGTTATGATATTTAATGTATAAACCGCGTGAAACCGCCGTGCCCGCGCACGCAGGTACGCGGGCACGCTGATATCTATTTCTTTCCGCTTAAAACGGTTATTTTGCCGCATGCTATTTTTTCTCCGGAATTTCCTGACGGCTGTGAAGTAAAGTCGTCCGGCGCAGCGTGGATAATTACAGTCCTGCCTGCTACGTCGCTTACGGAGAACCTGTCTGTAAAAACTGCCGCAAACGCGTACCCGCTGTTGCCGAAAAGCGGCGGCAGGTCGCCGGCGTGGGCGGGGTGGGCGCATCCACCCGGGTTATAGTGGCCGCCCGCGCCGGAGAATGGGTCGCCCGCGCTGCCGGAGCAGTCGCTTCCCTCGTGTATATGGAAGGCAAACACATCCGCAGGGCATTTACCTGCGCCGTGCGGCAGCCCTCGCACCTCGGCCATAACGAGGACGCCTCCGTCAAGCTGGTAAAAGAAAACGACTCCTTTTATATTTGGGTACCCGCCGCTTCCCTTTATAAATGACTGTGCATCCGGCGGGCGCCTGAGTATGTTTTCGATGCAGTTCCTTTGGCTGATAGACAAAAAATCACCCCCTCTGCATTATTCTATGCGGGAAGAGTGAAAAATGCCTTATGGCAACGGGCGTTTGTAATATATTTTTAAGCGCTATGCGGATTCCATAATTACAAATTCCCGTTTATAAGATGATGAGTCGATGCTCTCAAGGTCTTCATATGTACCGTCGTCGTGCTGGAACCCAACGTGCAGGAATGCCGGGTTAACTTTGCCGCAGTCGCTTTGCTGCGGTATAATGCAGAGCTCAAGCCTGCCTTCGCCATTTATGCCGGTTATCGTTTTTAACAACAAATCTTTATCGACAAATATTCTATCCATATTTATTTTCCTTTCTTTATTTTTTAGCTCATTAATGATTATAATGTATTTGGCGTACAGATATACTCGAAATTTGTCACTGCTAAAAAATGGAATAAAAAAGTCATAAAATAAGCTATAGGGTATATAAAAGAAAATAAAAAGGCATATCTGCACTATTTACAGTGTGCGGATATGCCTTGCAGTTTAGGTGAAATATATGGTTTTTATTCTACGGTGACTGATTTTGCGAGGTTGCGCGGTTTGTCGATGTCGCAGCCCCTTTGCACGGCAAAGTAATAAGCCAGCAGCTGCAGGGGGATGACGGAGAGTATGGGGGAGAGTACGTCGCTTACTTTGGGGATGTAGAGGACTGAGTCCGCAACCTGCTCCATGCTTGTGCTGCCTTCCATGGCAAAACCGAGGACCCTGCCGCCGCGTGTGGTCACCTCGCGTATGTTACTCACCATTTTTTCGTAAAGGTCTTTCTGCGTTGCCATTGCTATGACGACCGTACCGTTTTCTATAAGCGCGATTGGCCCGTGCTTAAGCTCGCCGCCTGCGTACGCTTCGGAATGTATATACGATATTTCCTTTACTTTAAGGGCGCCCTCCATGGCGACGGGGTAATCTATCCCCCTGCCGATGAAAAACATGTTTTTATGCATGTAATTGTTTGACGCGAACTTCTGCAGGACTTCACGGTGCTTAAGGATTTCACGGGCTTTGTCAGGCAGCGTGAGCATATCGCTTTTAACCGATTCTATTTCTTCAGCGGCCATAGTGCCGCGCTGCTGCGCGAAATAAAGCGCGAGGCTGCACATGACTACAAGCTGTGTCGTAAAGGCTTTTGTGGAAGCGACCGCAATCTCCGGCCCCGCCCAGGTGTAAATGACGCTGTCGGCTTCATTGGCTGCGGAGCTGCCCACGACGTTTGAGACGGCAAGCACCTTTACGCCGCTTTTTTTGGCCTTTCGCAGTGCGGCGAGTGTGTCGGCGGTTTCTCCTGACTGGCTTATGACTATAAGCAGCGTTTTGTCCGTAAAGATGGTGTCACGGTAACGGAATTCTGACGAAATATCAACCTCGACGGGTATCCGCGCCATTTTTTCAATAAGGTACTTGCCTACTATGCCGGCGTGGTAAGCTGTTCCGCAGGCAACAATGTATATTTTGTCTATCGAGTCGGCCTCGGCCTTTGTAAGTTCTATGTTGTCGAACTTTACCGGCTTTCCTGGCTGTATGCGCGTAGCCATGGTGGCCTTTATGGCCTGCGGCTGTTCGCATATTTCCTTAAGCATAAAGTCTTCGTAACCGCCCTTTTCGGCTGCGTCCGAACTCCAGCTTATGTGTTTTACGGGTTTTTGCAGCCTTTCGCCTTCGGGCGAATAGATTTCGACCGAATTTTTGCGTATGACCGCTATTTCCTTATCCTCAGGATAAATAAATTCCTTTGTGTAATTAAGCACTGCCGGCACGTCCGACGCTATATAGTTTTCACTTTTGCCAAGGCCTATCACGAGGGGGCTGTCTTTTCGCACGGCTATGAGCTTATCCGGCTCGTGCACGGAGATTATGCCGAGCGCGTAGCTGCCCTCGAGCTTCGACACCGCTTTATTGACAGCTTCCAAAAGGTCGCCCTTGTAGTAGTAATCTATAAGGTTCGGGATGACTTCCGTATCTGTTTCAGTAAAAAAGCGGTAACCTTTGGAAGAAAGCCACCCGCGCAGATGCATGTAATTTTCTATTATCCCATTGTGTATAACTGCGATTTCTTTTTTTTCGTCGGTATGCGGGTGGCAGTTTAACTCTGACGGTTCGCCGTGCGTTGCCCAGCGCGTGTGGCCTATGCCTACTGTGCCGCTCAAAGGCGACGGCTTGAGTTTTTCCTCCAGGTTAGAGAGCCTTCCCTTGCATTTTACTATACCCATCCTGCCGTCTGCGTTCAAAACTGCTATGCCTGCCGAGTCGTAACCACGGTACTCGAGTCTGCGTAAGCCGCTGAGCAAAACGGGCTGTGCTTCGTTGCCGCCGATATAGCCTACGATTCCGCACATATTTTTTGCCTGCCTTTCATAAAAAAAATTCAGGCTTTCAGGCACCCTGGAGGGTTTGTTCAGGGATCGCTCCCTGGTTTTCCCGCCATTTCCGGTAGTGCCGTACCGCAAGGCATCCGCTGATTTTTCGATACTCCTTGCCCTCGTCAGCTTACCGTACCGGATATATGCGGTACGGTAAGCCCATGCGCTCGTGTCCCCTTTTGAAAGCCATTGTTTATAATACAATAATAGCTTATCAATTTCAAGGTAAATGGTTACGGATAAGAACTTAAACGACTTTTTTTGCAGCTCAATAAAATTGATGCATAAATTTATATTGACGTAAAATAAACTTTATATACATCTTTTCCAAACGGAATATCCGCCGGCAAACGGTACCGGCGGATAAAACCGTGAGCTACAGTTCTATCTTTATATTGTACTTTGCGAGCCAGTAATTTATCTGCAGTATATATGCCATAAGCTGGGGGCCGGCCATAAGCTGGCCGAACCACGGCTTACCGTAGTCAGACTTTTCGCCTAAAAGTTTTTCCGCCGCATCTTTGCTGATTATCTTGTAAACCGGGGCGTAACTGTCGTCAAGCACATGGCGCAGGCGCTCCTTTATAATCTTTTCATAGCCTGGATTATGTGTTTTGGGGTAAGGGCTTTTTTTGCGCGTGTCTATTTCAGCGGGCAGCCACGGCTTTGCGGCGTCGCGCAGCAAAGACTTTACGACTCCGCCATGGCACTTGTAACTCCACGGAGCGTTAAATACATACTCAACTATGCGGTGGTCGGCGTACGGCACGCGGACTTCAAGCCCGCTCGCCATGCTCATGCGGTCCTTACGTTCCAAAAGCGTAGACATAAACCATTTTATATTTAAAAACGAAATTTCACGCCGGCGCTTTTCCTGCGGGCTTTCGCCGCTTAATGCGGGAACCTGCGCTATGGATTCTTCGTACCGCATGTTTACATACTTATCAATTTGCAGCGCATCCGCGGCTTCGGGGCTTATTAAGCCTGTGCGGACAGAGAGGTCGGGGCTCCACGGAAAGCAGTGCCCTTCGAAAGCCTCTTTTTTGTGGAACCACGGGTACCCTCCGAAGATCTCATCGGCGCACTCACCGCTTAAGGCAACGATGTGCTTTTTTTTGACAAGGCTGCAAAAGTACAGCAGTGACGAGTCGACGTCGGCCATGCCCGGAAGGTCTTTCGCATCCACGGCGTTGTACAGGCAGTCGGCGAGTTTAACGTTGCCGCACTCAAGGTAAGTATGGTCGGTACGGCAAAAGTCAACCATTCTCTGCGCAAAGGGTTTATCGGCATCCGGCTGGAAGGCCGTAGGCCTGAAGTACTTGTCATTGCCGGTAAAGTCAAAGGAATATGTTGAAAGGGTTTTACCGCTTTCGGCGTATTTATTGGCTGCAAGGGCCGTTATGACGCTTGAGTCAAGACCGCCTGACAAAAATGTACAAAGCGGCACGTCTGAAACAAGCTGCCTTTCGACGGAGTCTTCGACGAGGAAGCGCACGTGCCTTACAGTGTCTTCATAACTTTCTTCGTGCTCATGGCTCGTAAGCCGGAAGTACGTTTTTTCAGTAAAGCCGTCTTTTGAGAATATGCCGAAACAGCCCGGCTTTATTTCGTTTATCCCTTTGAAGACACCGACGCCCTCAGTACGCGCCGGACCAAGGCCGAGAACCTCGCACAGCCCCTGCCTGTCAAGCACCGGCTTTATGCCGGGATACTCGAAAAGAGCTTTTATCTCGGAGCCGAACACGAGCCTGCCGCCGCTAAGTGAGTAAAAAAGCGGCTTTACGCCGAACCTGTCGCGGCAAATGAAGCAGCGGCCGTTTTTTTCGTCATCAACGGCGAAAGCGTATATACCGTTTAATTTTTCGGCACAATCCGTACCGTACTGTATATAGCACTTTAGAAGGACTTCGGTGTCGCTTGACGTGTCGAAGACGTACCCGTCTTTTTCAAGTTCAGCGCGCAGTTCGGCCGCGTTGTACAGTTCGCCGTTGTAGACGGCGGTGTAGCGGTAACCGCCCGTATAGGCGGTCATGGGCTGCTTCCCGCCTTTTATGTCTACGACGGCGAGCCTTTGGTGGGCAAAGGCCGCGTGGCGTGACAGGAACACGCCGTTTTCATCCGGACCGCGATGCCTAAGCGTACTGCCCATTTTTCTCGCGATTTCACCGAGCATGGGCGCTTCGTTTGTAAAGTCGGCACTGTAGTCGCAGAAACCTGCAATTCCGCACATAATCTGACCCCCTTAAAATTCACAATATTATATTATGTGGAGTTAACACTAAAGTTAATAATTTTATTAATGAATTTACGGGCACAGGCTTATAAGTCAAAAAGCTTTAAAACATAGTTACCATTAAAATGCTTTTTTTATGTTAAATAAGCCGGCAAAGCATTTGACTTTAATTTAACAAAGTAGTATAATACAAGAAAATTTGCGCTGTATCCTATGGGAGCGGCTTTATGGCTGCGTTACCGGAACAGCAGCAGGGGGAAATAAAATTGAATAAGAAGTCAAAGTATGTGGACTTTGTCCTCATGGCATTGTTTGCCGCCGTTATTCTCGTACTGGCATTGACACCGGTGGGGTATATTAGAATAGGGCTTATAAGCGCTACTCTTATACACATTCCGGTCATCATAGGCTCCGTTATTCTCGGGCCGAAGCGCGGTGCGGTCTTGGGCGGTATTTTCGGGCTTACGAGTTTTATTATGAATTTTATGACGCCGGGCGTGCTGTCGTTTGTTTTCTGCCCGTTTATCCCTGTACCGGGCACTTCACGAGGCAATCCGCTGGCGATTGTCATATGTTTTTTGCCGCGCATACTGGTTGGCGTGGTACCGTATTACGTTTACAGGCTAATGAAAAAAACGGCTAAAAACGAATATTTTCCGCTGCTTGCCGGAGGGGCCGCAGGCAGCCTTGTAAATACGCTGCTTGTTATGGGGCTTATATATTTAATATTTAAAAATGCTTACGCGGCGGCGACCGGCGTAGACTCAAACGCCGTTACTGCGGCCATAATAGGTGTGGTTTTGATGAACGGCGTGCCGGAAGCGGTGGCTGCGGCGCTGATAAATGCCGCGGTCTGCAAGCCGCTTTTGCGTTTCAGGGAGAAAAATACTGTGCGCGGAGAATGAGGATGTTTATATGATTCTTGCTATTGATGTAGGTAATACAAATATAGTGCTCGGATGCATGGACGACAAAAAAATATATTTTACGTCCAGATTTTCGACAGACAGGAAAAAAACAAGCGACGAATACGCCGCCCTGCTTCAAAAATTATTTGAAATTAATAAATACCCGCCGTTGGGGATTGAGGGAAGTATTATTTCTTCTGTTGTTCCCGAACTGTCGGAAGTAGTCTATAAAGCAATAAAAACCATAACCGGCCAAGGTGTTGTGGTTGTGGACTCCGGCATAAAAACCGGGCTCAATATACTTTACGACAACCCTGCCCAGCTGGGAAGCGACCGCGTGGCGGACGCCGTTGCCGCATGCGAAAAGTACCCTAAGCCTACCGTTATTTTTGATATGGGCACGGCGACAACGGTTTCTGTTTTAAACGCTTCGGGCAGCTATGTGGGCGGCATGATAATACCGGGCGTGCGAATAGCCCTTGAGGCCCTTTCTAAAATGACTTCGCAGTTACCGCATATACGCCTTGAAGCCACAAAAAAGGTCATAGCTACAAATACCATAGACTGTATGAAAAGCGGCTCCGTTTACGGTAACGCCGCTATGGTGGACGGGCTGATAGACCGTTTTGAGGAAGAGTTAGGCGCTAAAGCGGCCGTAGTAGCTACCGGCGGCATGATGAGTTATATAATACCACACTGCAGGCATGAAATAATATGTGATGCCGACCTTACTCTGCGCGGACTTTATATTATTTACAGGAAAAACGTGAAACAGTAAAGGCCGCTTCACGTTTTTGTGCATCATATATATTATTTAATTGCATTGACGGACTTTAGAAAAGAGTGTTAAAATTGAAAGTTATCGTTACCGCCGGAGGCACAAGTGAAAAAATAGATGAAATACGCTCCATAACAAACAGGGCGACGGGCCGCCTCGGCAGTTTGGTTGCGGAAGGCTTCCTCTCAAGGCTTTCAGGCGCTGATACGGTTTACTACGTATGTTCGGAAAATGCCGCAAGGCCGCGCGCTGGCGGCGAAAGGCTCAAGGTGCTTACGGTAAGCGACACATGCAGCCTTAGGCGCTGCCTTGAGAAGCTGCTTGGCGAAAACAGGATAGATGCAGTTGTACACTCCATGGCGGTAAGCGACTACAAAACGTTCCATGTTACTACGGCGGACAGGCTCGCGCGTGAAATCTGCGGCGCGGCCGACGCAAAATGCGCGGAAAGCGTTTACAGACGCATTTTAAGTTCGCGGATAGACAGCAGCTCTAAAATAAGCTCCGACATAGAGCACCCCGTGCTTGTTTTGGAAAAGACGCCGAAAATAATAAGCATCGTGAAGGATTTAAGCCCTGAGACGGTGCTTGTCGGCTTTAAGCTCCTCGACGGGGTGAGCCGTGAGGTGCTTGTCGAGACCGCTTGGCGGCTGCTGCTTAAAAACAGGTGCGACTTTGTGCTTGCAAATGATGCCGCTTCCATCTCGCAAAACAGCCACGACGGCATACTGATAGACGATAAGAGGAACTGCACTGATTTTCACTGCAAAGAGGCCATAGCCACGGGCATAGTCGGCGCTGTTCTTGCTAAAACGGGGGTTTCGCAATGAAAAACATAGTTATAGGCGTTACCGGCAGCATAGCGGCTTATAAGGCTGCTGACATAGCGCATATGTTTGTAAAAAAGGGAATAAACGTAGACGTTATCATGACGCCGTCCGCAAGGGAATTTATAACGCCGCTTACGTTCCGCTCGCTTACGGGCAACCGCGTGTACGGCGATATGTTTGCGGATAATTATCCTGACGACATAGCGCATATCTCATTGTCTAAAAAAGCGGATGCTTTGCTCATTGCGCCTGCTACGGCCAATATAATAGGGAAGATAGCGTCAGGCATAGCGGATACTCTTTTAACGTCTACAGTCATGGCCGTGTATGGCAAGCCGGTTTTTATAGCTCCGGCGATGAATACTAATATGTGGACTAATCCTGTCTTACAGTCAAATATCACGAAATTAAGGGGATACGGGTACTATAAGTTTATAGAGCCTAAAACCAGCCTGCTTGCCTGCGGCACTTACGGTAAAGGCGCGCTTGCCGACCTTGAGGTTATAGTCGGGGAGGTACTGTCGTACTTCGAAAAGTAAAGTTTTGCGGTAGATACCCCCGCCGGCTTTGACAAGGCAGGACAAATACAGGATTATAATATTGCATAAAAAAGGCATATAACCGCAATAATGCGGCTGTATGCCTTAATGTCGCTTCTATAAAATCCTTATTCTATAATGCTTTTACCAGTCATTTCGGCCGGCTGCGGCAAGCCGAGAATTTTAAGCATGGTAGGCGCTATATCTGCAAGGCGTCCGCCGGAGCGCAGCTTGCACGGATAGCCGACGACACAGAACGGAACGGGATTGGTTGTATGCGCTGTAAACGGAGAGCCGTTTTCGGCGTACATCCTTTCGGCATTGCCGTGGTCGGCTGTTATAAGCGCGGCGCCGCCTTTTTTAATGACTGCATCGACGACTTGGCCGACGCACTTGTCAACTGCTTCAACAGCAGACTTTGCGGCATCGAAAACTCCGGTATGCCCTACCATGTCGCAGTTTGCGAAGTTTAAGATGATTACGTCGTATTTGTCGCTTGCTATGCGCTTGAGTAATTCATCGGTTACGAGGTACGCGCTCATTTCAGGCTGCATATCATAAGTAGCGACTTTAGGCGAATGTATGAGAGCCCTGTCTTCACCGTCGAAGACTTGCTCGACGCCGCCGTTAAAGAAGAAAGTGACGTGGGCATATTTTTCAGTTTCCGCTATGCGCAGCTGCTTGAGGCCGTTTTTGGAAACATACTCGCCGAAGGTGTTGGCAAGCTTCTCAGGGCCGAAGGCAACGTTTACGTTAGGCATTGTGGCGTCATACTGCGTCATGCAGACGAAATTAAGGGGGAAAAACCCGTTTTTGCGTTCAAACCCTTTGAAATCCGGGTCTGCAAACGCGCGTGTGATTTCCCGCGCGCGGTCAGGGCGGAAATTGAAAAAGATAACGGAGTCGCCCGGCTTTACCGTTGCACCCTTTTCACAGACTGCAGGCAATACGAACTCATCCGTAACATTTTGCGCGTATGAGTCCTCAACGGCCTTTACGGGGTCGGCACACTGTACGCCTTCACCGTATTCCATTGCGGCGTATGCTTTTTCGACACGGTCCCAGCGGTTGTCGCGGTCCATGGCATAGTAGCGCCCCATGACGGTGGCGATTTTTCCTATGCCGGTTTCCCTGCATTTTTCAGCACACTCGGCGACATATCCTTTGCCGGAAGAAGGCGGCACGTCGCGCCCGTCGAGAAAAGCGTGTATGAAAACATTTTTACATCCGTGTTCTTTTGCAAGCTTAAGGATCGCGTACATATGCGTGTTGTGGCTATGTACGCCGCCGTCAGACAAAAGCCCCATTATGTGGAGCGCCTTACCGTCTTTTGCGGCGTTGTCCACTGCTGAAACAAGCGCGGGATTTTTTGCGAAATCACCGTCTTCAATGGCTTTTGTTATACGCGTAAGGCTTTGGTAAACAATCCGCCCGGCGCCTATATTTGTGTGGCCTACTTCAGAGTTGCCCATCTGTCCGTCAGGCAGGCCGACATTTAAGCCCGAAGCGCCTATCTGCGTAATTGGGTTTTCTGAAAATATACGGTCAAGGTTAGGCTTCTTAGCGGCTTTTATAGCATTGCCATAGTCCGGCCCTATTCCGAAACCGTCCATGATTATCAAAATCAGCGGTTTTTTCATTCCAACCTCCAGTCCGCCGCCCGAAGGCGTCGGTAATAAATCTGATGTCTGCCGTGCCTTATTTGCCGGCAGCTTTTACTATTTCGGCAAAATCATTCGGCTTAAGCGAAGCACCGCCGATAAGCCCGCCGTCTACGTCAGGCTGGGCGAGAAGCTCGGCCGCGTTTTTGGGGTTCATGGAACCGCCGTACTGCACGGTCATAGCGTCGCCGGCGTCATTTCCGTAAAGTTCCTTTACGGTTGAGCGGATAAGGGAGCACACTTCGTTTGCCTGCTCGGCAGTTGCGGTCTTACCTGTGCCAATAGCCCAAATAGGCTCGTATGCGATAATTATTTTTTTAAGTTCTTCTTTTGTTACTCCGCCGAGAGCTATCTTTGTCTGCATGGCGACGAGCTGTGCGGTAACGCCCTGCTCGCGCTGTGTAAGCGACTCGCCGACGCATAAAATGACGTTAAGGCCGTTGTCGAGCGCGGCGCGGATGCGCTTGTTAACTGTTTCGTCGGTTTCGCCGAAGTACGTCCTGCGCTCACTGTGGCCTATTATGACGTACTGTACGCCCATGGACTTGAGCATAGGGGCGGAGACTTCGCCTGTAAAAGCGCCGGATGCCGCCCAGTGGCAGTTTTCAGCGCCTACGCCGATGTTTGTGCCTTTTGTGCACTGGAGCGCTTCGGCAAGGTCAACGTAAGGCACGCAGACTACTACGCCGCATCCCGCGTCTTTTACCAGTGGCTTTATACCGTCAATGAGGTCTTTAGCTTCGGCAGGCGTCTTATTCATTTTCCAGTTGCCGGCGATGACTGCTTTTCTAAGTGATTTGTTCATTTTTACCTCCGATACAATTAAATAAATTTATGTTTTGCCGCCGCTGCGGCGGCAAAACAAACGTTTACGTGTGTTTATATATTATTTGTCGTTTAAGCACGCAATGCCCGGAAGTACCTTGCCCTCCAAAAATTCGAGGGAAGCGCCGCCGCCTGTGGAGATGTGGGTCATTTTATCGGCGAAGCCGAGCTTTTCAATGGCTGCCGCGGAGTCGCCGCCGCCTATTATGGAGATGGCTCCGCTTTCCGCGACAGCTTTTGCGACTGCCTTAGTGCCCTCAGCAAAGTGTTCCCACTCGCTTACGCCTACAGGGCCGTTCCATACGACCGTTCCGGAACCTTTTATTGCGTCTGAAAAAATCTTAATGGACTTTGGGCCTATGTCAAGGCCCATCCAGCCTTCTGGAATGTTGTCTGAGCTTACGGTTTTGTACTCGGTGTCGGCCTTGTACTCTTTGCCGACGATGTTGTCAACAGGGATAATGAACTTGACGCCTTTTGCCTTTGCTTTTGCCATGAGTTCGTCTGCAAGGCCGACTTTGTCTTCTTCGCATATGGAAGAACCTATGTTGTGGCCGAGGGCTTTCATAAAGGTGTAGGCCATGCCTCCGCCTATGACGAGGGTGTCTACTTTATCTATAAGGTTATTGATAACGCCTATTTTGTCTGAAACTTTCGCTCCGCCGAGTATGGCGGTAAACGGGCGCTTAGGGCTGCTGAGCGCTCCGCCCATGACTGTGATTTCTTTTTGGATAAGGTACCCGCATACGGCGGGGAGGTAGTCGGCAACACCCGCGGTGGAAGCGTGCGCGCGGTGGGCCGTCCCGAAAGCGTCGTTTACATATATCTCCGCAAGGGAGGCGAACTTTTTAGCTAACTCGGGGTCGTTCTTTTCTTCGCCTTTTTCAAACCTTACGTTTTCAAGCAGCTCAACTTCACCGTTTTTAAGTGAAGCGGCTATGCTTTTTGCACTGTCGCCCACAACATCCTTAGCCATTTTTACTTCCTGCCCAAGTGCTTTGGAAAGGTAGCTGCCTACTGGAGCCAGCGAGTACTTCATGTTGAACTCGCCCTTTGGACGGCCCAAATGGGAGCACAAAATAACTTTTGCGTTATGGTTTATAAGGTATTTGATGGTTTTAAGCGCTTCGTTTATGCGCTTGGGGTCGGCTATGTTTCCGTTGCCGTCGAACGGAACGTTAAAGTCGCAGCGGACAAGTACCTTTTTGCCCTCCACATCAATATCTTCCACGGTTTTTTTGTTTAAATAATTCATCACAGTCGCTCCTTTTTTCTTCGGAATTACATTGTTTACTTTATAACAATCTTTTAGTAAATTATACAACTAAAAAAGTTATTTTTCAAGCTTCACCGCGAATAAGGGCCATATTTTATTCAAAAATTACCATTTAAATTTTCGGAGCTGCCCTTCGCACAAAAGCCCGGGATACTTCCATTGCCTCAGTACTTCGTAAACGCCTATGGCTACTGAATTTGAGAGGTTGAGGCTCCTTGCCGCGGGGTTGTCGAGCATGGGTATGCGCACGCAGGTTTCAGGGTTTTCGTGCAGCAGGCCTTCCGGAAGGCCTGCCGTTTCTTTGCCGAAAACAAGGTAGCATCCGTCAGGATATGCAATGTCAGAAAAAATATGTTTGCCTTTTGTTGAAAAGTAGTAGAAATTACCTGTATTCCTTTTAAAGAAGTCGGAGATACTTTCATAGTAGGTAACGTTTAAAAGATGCCAGTAATCCAGCCCGGCGCGCTTCATTTTTTTGTCGTCAAGAGCAAAGCCGAGCGGGCCGACAAGGTGCAGGCGGGCACCCGTAAGCGCGCATGTGCGCGCTATGTTACCGGTGTTCTGGGGAATTTCGGGTTCGACCATTACTATGTTTATGGACGGCATATATGATTCTCCTTAAAAGTCCTTAAAGTAATCGGGCGGCAAAACCGCCCCGGGGATGCTTTTCACCATCAATTTACTGCAATATTGAAGAGTAAAAGAGGCATAATAAAAATGATTAAGATAATAAATCATTTAAACCGCGTTTTGAGGGGGTACTTTATGTATAAGCAGACTATGGGGTTTATAAAAGGCGTCGGGGCGGGCCTTGTGGCGGGTGCCGTTGTAGGCGCAGTCAGTTCGCAGAAGATGAAGAAGGACCGCCGCTTTAAAAGGCGCGCGGGCAAAGCAATGAAATCTGTCGGGCAGGTAGTGGACAACGTACAGTATATGTTTAAGTAAAAAAAGGGGACGGACTTTATTATAGCCCGTTCCCGTATTTTTTAAAAGGGTATAAAGGATTTATTTTATTATGCTGTACATACCGAACATAGGCATAACTATAGATATCATGACCGTGCCTACTATGAGGGCGATAACTATGGTAAGCATCGGCTCCAGCATTGTTATGATGCGCTTGACGGTTTCGTCGCTTTCTTCTTCATAAAGCTTAGCCATCTTTTTAAGCGAATCCTCAAGCATGCCGGACTCTTCGCCTATACGTATCATGGAAATGAATATGGCGTCGAAAAACGGATGCCTTGAAACGGCCGTGTGTATCTGCGACCCTGTTTTTATGTCGTTGATGATTTTGTCGATTATGTCCTTCATATACAGGTTGGATATGACGTCGCGGGCTATCGAGAGTGAAGATATAATGTTTACGCCTGCTTCCAAAAGCGACGACGTTACGTAACATAAACGTGAAGTCAGCACCTGCTTGCGCGCCATGCCTAAAGGCGACGACGAAAGCTTCATCTTGTCCATGGCATACGCCGCAGGCGCAGAATATTTTTTTACGCATTTGTAAGAAATGACAGCGGCGAGTATGACGCCTAAAATCATATACCATTTGTTGATGATAAAATCCGATATGGCCATCACCATTTTGGTTATGGCCGGAAGCTCGGCGCCGAACTGTGAGAAAATGCTTATGAAATTAGGCAGGACGAGCGTGTTCATAATGATTATAAGCCCTACGACAAGGCTGAGGACTATGGCCGGGTATACCATGGCGCTGTGTATCTTGGCCTTTATAGAGATTTCTTTTGCCACTATGGAGGAACATTTTTCAAAGGCGGCGTCCAGACGGCCGTTTTCCTCGCCTGCTTTTATCATGCTTACGACAAGCTTGGGAAAAGCAGTGAACTTTTCCATTGCCTGCGAAAGGGAGGAACCGTTAAAAAGGTCGGAGTGGACTTCGTCAAGGATTGCTTTGACTGTTTTATCTTTTTCACTTTGTATAAGTACGTCAAGCGCAAGTGAAAGCGTAACGCCGGATTTCATCATTATGGACATCTGGTTTAAAAGCGCGAGCAGTTTTTTAGGCTTTATCTTGGCTTTATGTATATCGCTTGAGCCTATATCCCTGTTTAAAAATGAAAGGTCCGCCCTGCCTATGCTTAAGGCTGCTTCTTCATCTTTAAGCTCAAGGGCGTTCAGCCCCTGTAAAAGCAGTTTTTCCATTGCGGAGCGCTTGTCGTCAGCGGTGATAAGGCCGTGGGATTTCTTCTGCTTTGCATTTATAGCCGTATAGATAAAACGCATAGAAGCACTGCCCCTCCTTACATACTTTGTTTATGCCTTCAGCTGCGAAGCCGGTCCTTTGCGGCTTTTAAGTTAAAAGTCCATTGTGATGCTGTTTTCGAAAAACCTGCTGGCCACGTCCCTCGTTATAATGCCGTTTTCAAGCATGGACGAAATGTACCTTTCTATGGTGACCATGCCGAGGTTGCCGCCGTTTTGTATCATCTGCGTTATGTTAGCCGTTTTCCCTTCTCGTATAAGGTTGCTTATAGCGTTGTTTACAAACATTACTTCAACGGCCGCGGCGCGCCCGCGGCCGTCGGCCGTCGGAAGCAGGCGCTGTGATATGACGCTTTTCAGCACCATTGAAAGCTGCGTGCGTATCTGCTGCTGCTGCTGCGGGGGAAAAACGTCTATGAGCCTGTCTATGGTTTTTGCCGCGCCTATGGTGTGCAGGGTCGAGAGTACAAGGTGGCCTGTTTCTGCGGCTGTTATGGCTATGGATATAGACTCAAGGTCGCGCATTTCGCCTACGAGGATGATGTCGGGGTCCTCGCGCAGAGCGGACTTTAAAGCACGCGCGTACGAGGCGCTGTCGGAGCCCATTTCCCTTTGGTCTATAATGCACTTGTCTGGCGGGATTATATATTCGATAGGGTCTTCACAGGTTATAACGTGGTAGCTCGCGCTTTTGTTAAATTCGTTTATTATGGCGGCAAGCGTAGTGGATTTGCCGCTGCCTGTAGGCCCAGTCACAAGCACGAGGCCGTCTGTAAAGTTTAGCACCCTTCGTACGGAGTCCGGAAAGCCGAGGCTGTCGAGGTCAGGTGTTTTAGCGTTTATAACGCGCATTGCAAGCGAAGGCCCACTGTACTGCCTGTAAGCGTTTATGCGGAAACGCCCGCAGCCGGGGATATCTACGGCTGAGTCCATATCGCCGGTTTTTATGAACCCGTCGTACTTTTCGTCGCTAAGGCACTTTTTTATGGCGTAAAGCACATCGTCAGGCGTAAGAGGGGAAGTGCCGAGAAAAGTTATCTTTCCGTTTATCCTGTACGCCGGGCGGTTATGCGACGACAAATGTATATCCGAAGCGTGCGCTTCCACGCCGTTTTTTATTAAATTAATTAAATCCAACATCTGAAAGCCGCTCCAGTCTGTTAATTAAAACTTGACGATGACATATGCACCATTTCCTCAACCGACGTCGTTCCGTCGAGGACAATACGTATCAGGTTTTCGTTAAGTGTTATCATACCTTCGTCGAGGGCGGTGCCGTAGATATCTTCGGTAGTGCCGTTGCTGTTTATGCACTGCCTTATCCTGTCGCTTACGACCATTACTTCATGGATGGCGGTTCGCCCCCTGTACCCTTTTCCGCCGCAGTACGGGCATCCGCCGTCATGGCTTTTGTAAAGCCTTATTTTACTGCCGGGTTCCATATGCAGAAGCTTAAGCTCGCTTTCATCCGCGTAGTATTCTTCGCGGCAGTGCGTGCAGAGCTTTCGCACGAGGCGCTGGGCGATTACGCCTGAAAGGGCGGACGAAACCATAAACGGCTGAACGCCCATGTCTATAAGGCGTATGACGGAGCTTGCGGCGTCGTAAGTATGGAGCGTTGAAAGCACGAGGTGGCCGGTTATGGCCGCGGTAGTCGCGATTTCTGCCGTTTCGCGGTCGCGTATTTCACCGACCATTATAACGTCGGGGTCCTGCCGGAGTATGGAGCGTAAAACCGAAGCGAACGTAAGGCCGGCTTTTTCGTTTACCTCAACCTGAGTTATGTTTGGGATAATCATTTCGACGGGGTTTTCAACCGTTATGATATTTATGTCATCGCGCTGCACGTCCTTAAGCGCTGTGTAAAGCGTAGTGGACTTGCCGCTTCCCGTAGGGCCTGTCAGCAGGATTATACCGTGCGTTTCACGTATGAGCCTGTCGAACTTTTCGAGGTTTTCAGGCAGAAAGCCTATGCTGTGCTTGTTTATTTCAAGGCCGAGCGGCGTCGTAATGCGTATGACTACCTTTTCGCCGAATATACATGGCAGCACGGATATCCTCAGGTCTATTTCTTTTCCGTTTATGCTGTAGTTTATACGGCCGTCCTGCGGTATGCGTTTTTCGGCAATGTTCATGCCGCCTATAAATTTTATACGTGATGAAACGGCCGAGGCAAGGCTTGCCTTGGTTTCCATGTATTTGCTTAAGTGGCCGTCCACGCGGAAGCGTATAAGCAGGCGCTTTTCCTGCGGCTCAATGTGTATGTCGCTTGCTTTTGCAAGCACGGCCTGTTCAATCATAGTGTTTACAAAGCGGATGACAGGCTGTGACGAGGCCTCGCTTATCTCATCGTTTTGGCCTGACGTTTCTTCGCCGAGCTGCTGCTGCGTTTCGTAGAGGTCCTTGGCGGCGTTGTAAGCCTTTTGCTTTGAGTAAAGCTCCTGTATTTTTATCTCTATTTTTTTACGTTCGGCTATCATGGGAAAAATCTTGTACTTAGTATAAGCGCCGAGGTCGTTAAGCGCGTTGTAGTCAAGCGGGTCGGCGATGGCTACCGTCAGCAGGGTGCCGTCGAGCTTAAGCGGCACGACGGCGTTTTCACGCGCGAAACGCTCAGGTATAAGGGAAGAAAGGCCGGTGTTTATTTTTATGTTTGACAGGTCTATATAAGGTATGTCAAACTGCTTTGAAAGGGAGCTTATCATCTGCATTTCGGTAAGCAGGTTGTTCTCTATTAAAATTTCGCCAAGGCGCTTATTGGAGCCTTTCTGTTTTTTGAGGGCTGTTTTTAAATCTTCCTCGCTGAGTACGCCGGCGTTAACGAGTATCTCGCCGAGCTTTAAGTTCATCATTACGCCTAAAAGCACCTCCCGTGCGCGTTATGCTGTCAAAATTGAAATGTACCATGCTGCAAGCGCCGATATACTGTCGCTTAGTATGAGTGCCGCCGAGAAACCGGCGCAGATAAACGGAGCCATGGGCATGTAACTTTTACCGTCTGTTTTTTTAAGCAGCAGCAGTACCGAAAATACGGCTCCGGCCGATATTATAGTGATGAAAAATGACGCCAAAACCAACGGAAAGCTTAAAATAAACCCCGCGGCCGCGGAAAGCTTTACGTCGCCGAAGCCTATGCAGTCCTCGCGGTATGCGGCTTTGCCTATGAGGGCGAGCAGCAGCCACAGGCCGCCGCCGCAGGCTGCGCCTATAAACGGGCAGTAAAGCCTGCCGGGGTTAGTGTGCGCCACTGCCGCGTATATATAATACGCCGCGCCTAAGAAGGCCGTAAAGAGAGAAAACTGGTCGGGTATTATTTTATACTTTATATCCGAAATAGACGC
>ENA-UOOE01001553-UOOE01001553.1-fermentation-metagenome-genome-assembly--contig:-NODE-1553-length-19095-cov-5.846008_pt1 | contig 19095 bp, 15 predicted proteins | sample MGYA00245776_ERZ724021 | MGnify/ENA primary metagenome ERZ724021 (study PRJEB28704, sample SAMN03018321) | fermentation metagenome | biome: anthropogenic terrestrial biome; feature: soil; material... | reverse complement strand
AGGGATGAAACTATTTCACAATACTAATAATTCCAGGTTTAAGCATCAAAAAAGGGAGTAGCAAATCGCTACTCCCTCAAGTCTTTTAGTGCCTTTAGTGTAAATAACACTACCTATAGGCTTACTTTGTTTCATGCTATTTGCTGCCAGCTACCAATTAATTTTAGAACGGTCTGGTACATAGATTCTTGTCATTTACTCCAGGTAAGCGTAAATTCTGCCCTTGTTGTTAAGCCTGTAAAAGCTCTCTCCCTCAAGATATAGGGCGTGATCCATGCTTATTTCTCTATAATCAATATAATTTTCTTCTCCATCATGTTTTTCTTTTGGTAGGTCTTTTTCATAATCATCTCTGGTGAGCCATCAATAAAAATGACAAACTTATCAAAAAGATCATCCAAGTTGCTATACTGAAAATCCAACTGCTTTGAGTTTATCGAGGTTACCAGTTCACCGCTTGTTTTCTTTCTTGGTTTTATTTCTACCATCCTTACTTTCACCTACTTTGTTACTATGTTATTATGTTACATTAACATTATAGCATATTATTACTATACCATCTTATTACATTGTTATCTTGCTATATTGTTATATTAGCATTGTATTCTTGTAGTATCAGATTATTTCAGCATAATATTACATTTTTGCCATCTCTAATATGGCTTCAAAAACGGGCTTCTAAGCTTGATATACTTGGAATCTATTCAAGATAATTTAGTTAATGGTAACAAAATTCAATTAATTGGATTTGGTACTTTTGAAGTTCGTGATCGTGCTGCTCGCAAAGGCCGTAACCCACAAACAGGAAAAGAAATCACTATTCCTGCAACTAAGAATCCTGCTTTTAAATCAGGCAAAGCTTTAAAAGATAGCGTTAATAAATAAAACAAGAAAATATGCTACCCTACTTTGGGTAGTTTTTATTTTTTAAATAAATTTCTTCAATTTAGAAACCATTTATAGAATAAAGGAGGGTTTTAAGTACTAGAGATAATTTTAATTAAATGCTGTGAGCCTTATTCTATGGTCTTCTTTATTATTTTGGCTTGGTAATTTATTATTTAAGTCATACAATGCTTATTTATGGATTCGGTAAAAGGATACTTTTCAAAAACATTATTTTTATAAAAAAACAAAACTTTTTTCGTATTTTAAAAAATCATGATAAATAGGAAGAAAAATAACATTTTTACCTCCTTGCTTTCTTAAATTAGATGATAGTCATGCAAATTATCGATTTTTAAGCATAACAATAACAGCTTTTCATAAAACCTCTCGTCCTGACGGAGACACCATGTCACGTGATTGAAAGCGCATGCAAAATATGCTAATTTAAACTTACAAAATAATAGTAATTGATTGAAAAGGAGTTTTTATTATGGCAGAACCAAAATGGCTTAAAGATATGAGCCGTGACGACTACATGAAGGAAAACTTCAACGCTGATGGCAAATCAGTTGCCGGAACCACTGTTGTTGGCATTGATAAGGAAGATCCTAACTGGCTCGACAAGGCAGCTAAGAAGGTGAACGCTGCTGAAGGTGACGACTATGTTAAGCTTGATTCAGGACTTTTAACAGTAAACCAAATCAACTGGATGCTTCGCAACACTATTGGTGAAATGACTTTTGTTGATGATAACAACCAATTCTTGTGGTACAACCGTCCAGTTGATCCAAACTACAAGATGAAGGCTGGTAGAAAGCCTGAACAAGTCGGCGACAACATGAAGGATATTCACCCTGATGTTCGCGATGTTATTCCTAATGCCAAGAAGGTTGTTCACGCACTTCGCACTAAGGAAGCAGGTCATGATGATGTTTACATGCCTGTTCCAACCGGTAATTTAAAGGAACTTGTTTTGCACTATTACAAGCGTGTTGAAGATGATAAGGGCAATTACGTTGGTATTTACGAATGGGTTCAAGATTTATACCCACTTGTTAAGTACTTCTGCGAAACTACTGGTCAAAAGTTAGTTGTTGACGATGATGCTTCAACTGGTGCAACTTACCGTCGCAATTCTGATCCTGACGCTTCAAGCGGTGCATCAACCAAGGCTGAAGAAGTTAAGGAAGAAAAGAAGGAAGAACCTGACACAACTTCTGGTGCTTCTGAGCATTAATTGAATTAGAATAGGAGAACAGTTATGTATCAAGACGCGTATGACGCAGCCGCAAATGCTTCCATCAAAAAATTCAATTTATTGAAAAATAATCCGTTAGGATATTTCGTTTTGTCAATGCTCGCAGGAATGTACATTGGCTTTGGAATTTTATTAGCTTTTACGGTAGGTGCCCAATTAGGTAATAATCCTGCATCCGGTTTGATAAAGGGCTTAATCTTCGGTGTAGCGCTCAGTTTAGTAATTATTCCTGGCGCTGAGCTCTTTACAGGAAATAACTTTGTAATGGGTTCAGGATTATTTGAAAAGAAAGTCAATTTTGGCCAGGCTTTGCTTCTCTGGCTTGTATGTTGGATTGGTAATTTAGTTGGAGCTTTGCTTCTAAGCTGGATCTTTACTGCTTCCGGTTTAGATATGCCGGCAGTTGCGGCAACATTTACCAAGGCAGCTGCGGCAAAGATGTCAGCATCAGCAATGCAATTAGTTTTGCGTGCTATCTTGTGTAATATTTTAGTTTGTTTGGCTGTTTGGTCAGGTTTTCAAACAAAAGATGACACAGCTAAGTTGATTATGGTTTGGTGGTGTTTATTGGCCTTCTTCTCATCTGGCTTTGAACACTCAGTTGCTAACATGACGACTTTGATCGTTGCGTTGATGAATCCTGTCAAAGCAGCTGGAGTGGTCAGCATGGGTGGACTTTGGTATAACTTGCTTTGGGCAACTATTGGGAATATGATTGGTGGCATTATATTTGTTGCTCTACCATATTGGTTAGCAAGCAGATCAAAAAATAATTAAATTTTTAAAATGGAATAATTATTCGATTGTATTGGAAGATCTAAAAGTAATCTAACTTTTAGATCTTTTATTATGTTCAATTCCTAAATCTTCAAATTTATATTTCCACTTTCATAAGAATAAAATTTTCAATGTCCACAAAGTACAGTTTGTGGACATTGAGCATTTTTTCGAAGTTTTTTCAGCAAAATAAAAAAGCCATTACTAGTGCTTATATTCATCACCAATAATGACTTTTACAGAGGGGGAAAGTTATATAATATTTTTTACTAAGATAAGCTACCTTTAGCCGATTTCTGCAATTATCTGACGAGAGGATGCTTCTTTGTCTTTTTCTTGCTTCTCAATCTTTTTAGAGGTTTCTGGGAAGATCATCAGTATTTCATCACTGTGTCCAGCATCTGTAACTTCTTTTCTATTCATCCGCAATAATTTATCACCTACATCAACATGATCACCATTCTTAACAAATGACTTGAATGGCTTTCCATTCATTTCAACAGTATCAATCCCACAATGTAGCAAAAGATTATTGCCCGCATCGGTTTTAATTGTCAGAGCATGCAATGTCTGTTGTAATCCTTGGACGGTTCCAGAAACAGGTGAATATATATAATCGCTGTTTGGTTCAACTAAAATCCCATCTCCTAGAATTTTTTGAGCAAATACGTCATCAGTACTAGATGTAATATCTTTTACTACACCGCTAACCGGTGCATAAATTTCTTCAGGCATTATTCAAGTTCCTTTCCATTAGTTTTAATTACATTTTTATACCAGTTAAAACTAGCTTTTTTATAACGATTAAATGTACCTTTTCCATCATCATCGACATCAACATAGACCAAGCCGTATCTTTTGCTCATTTCGCCAGTACTATTGCTTACCAAGTCGAAAATAGACCAGACGTAATATCCCATCAACTTAACACCATCATCTGATGCTTCTTCTAATGCTTTAATATGACTTCGAAGATAAGATATTCTCCCTTGATCATTAACAGTTCCATTAACGAGCTTTTCTTTCATTCCAATCCCATTTTCTACAATACAAATTGGTTTTTGATACTTATCAAAAAGTTGATTAAGGGCTATTCTTAATCCTTTAGGATCAATTTGCCAGCCCCATTTGGTAGATTGTAAATTAGGATTCTTTAAACCAGAAAATATGTTGCCCTCCGTTGTTTGAGACATAAAATCTTTTCTCGCCATTGTTAAGCTCATATAGTAACTAATAGCAATAAAATCTGCCGGATGTTCTTTTAATATCTTCAATTCATCAGGCGTAGTACTAATTTTGATATTTAATTGGTCAAATAGTCTTTTAGTGTAAAAAGGATATTCTCCTCTGACAAATAAGTCAGTTGCAAATGTTTCTCTAGTACGTTCAAAATTTTGAGCAGCCCAAACATCATCTGGGTGACAAGAATAAGGATAAACAGGAGAATATTGAATCATACAACCAATTTTGGCATCAGGAATGATTTCATGACAAAGTTTATTTACCTTTGCTGCTGCGACAGCTTGATTGTGTAAGCATTGATATCCTAATTGAGTAATTTGTGATTTATCATCAGTTATGGCACCACCAGAATGAAAGGGCATCGCTGTTACGCTGTTTACTTCATTAAAGGTAAGCCAATATTTAACTTTATCTTTATATCTTAGAAAAACAGTTTTAGCATATTTTTCAAACAAATTAATAACTTTTTTATTAGCCCAGCCATTATATTTTTCAGTTAAATAAAGTGGCATTTCAAAATGTGAAAGAGTAACCATGGGCTGTATGTTGGCTTGATTTAATAAATCAAAAATCTTATCGTAAAATTCTAGTCCTTTTTCATTAGGTTGTTCTTCAATACCTTTAGGGTAAATTCTAGTCCAAGCAATACTCATACGATAGGACTTTATTCCCAATTCCTTCATTAGCTTAATATCTGACTCGTAATGATCATAAAAATCAATTGCTTTGTATGATGGATAATATGAAAACTTATGCTTTAAGAGTACATTAGGACTAAAAATATATTTTTTTCTTACATTACCAGGAAGTACGTCGGCAGTTGATAAACCTTTTCCGTCTATGTCATATGCTCCTTCAATTTGATTTGCCGCAGTAGCTACACCCCATAAGAAATTATTACTAAGCATTTTGAACACTCTTTCTATTTAATTTAACTGATGTTTTGTTAAAAAGAATACTGAATACAAATCCAAGAATAAATGCTAAAACAATCATAATAATTGCATGAATAAAAGTTGGACCAACTAAAACTGCAATGGAACCTAAACCTGCAGGCGCCATACCATAAGAATTAACTCCTAATAAACCACCGACCAAGCCAGAAATTGCTCCTGCAGCTAAAGCAGCACCTAAAACTCTTCTATGAACAAAAGCAACACCAAAAATAGCAGGTTCAGTAACACCCATTAAGGCTGTAAAGCCGGTAGAAAAAGCAATTTGCTTGTTTTTAGAATCTTTGGTTATAAATGCATATCCCAGAACAGCTCCAGCTAAGGCCATATTTGAAGCAAATGAAGCACAGCCAAAGAAAGTATCATAATGGAACATTGCAAAATTTGCTATTACAACTGGCATTAAACTATAATGCAATCCTGTAGAGATCAAAAGAATCATTGTTCCGCCAAGAACCATATCGATTAGCCAATTAATTTGTCCGTGAACTAAGAATTTTAGACCAACGGATAATGCATCTGAAATATATCCAGAAATAGGACCTAAAATTATTAAAGTCAAAGAACTAAGAATAAAGAATTCTAAAAGTGGATTAAGCCAAGTAGACAAAACTTTAGGAACTATTTTCTTCATCAATGGTTCATAGTAGTGTTGAATTAATACAATAAGGAAAACGGGTACAATCGCACTACTATATGTAACTAGTCGAATTGGAATACCAAAATATGAAGTGTATTGTGAGCCCTTTGAGACTAAAGAAGCTAGCGTAGGATATAAGGTAACGGCTACAACTCCTGCAGTCATAACACGATTTACTTTAAATCTTTCAGCAACAGTAAAGGCAAGCATAATTCCAATAAAGTAAAATGGGGCTTGTGACATGATATACAGTATTTTATATGTTGATCCTGTTTGAGGTAACCATTTAAAATACTTGATTAATGTTACAACAGCTTGCATCAAACCCGCACCAATAAGAATTGGAATTAAAGGTACGAAGCAATCTGCTAAAGCATTCATTCCTCTAACAAAAATATTATTTTTGGCTTTAACTTTAACAGATTTAGTTTCATTCGAAATATTAGGTTTATTATTTGACGTAGGCTTTGATGCTACTGAAGGTGCTTGTTTATTTTGGGCTAGTTCTTTTTGTAAGTCGTCATAGACTTGATCGACATTTTGCCCAATAATAAGCTGTACCTCGGAATTTACTGTTCTAACAGCAAGTACACCATTAATTTTCTTTAATGCGACACTGTCAACAGCATTAACATCATTTACTTTAACTCTTAATCTTGTCGAGCAATGTTCAACCGATTTTATATTAGTATTGGTGCCTAAACCAGCAATAATACTAATAACACTTTTTTCAGCATCCATTTTCTTTTCTCCTTAACTAAAAAAGACAAAATTCAGAATCTCAAAAGGACTGAGATTATTGAATTTTGCCTACTTAAAGTAACACTTTTATAATCTTAATTTTTATTAGTGTTTATAATTAAACGTTGTAAATGAAGTAAAATATATTTTTCTTCTGTACTATCCATCTTTCTGCCAAATTCTTCTACCAATTTGATATTTATTTGGTCTATTAATGGACGCATTTCTTTTAAAAAGTTAGAATCAAAATTTATTTTTACTTTATCTGCTTCATACTGTTTATTTGAAATATATCGTAATGCGAAGTATCGCAGATGTGTCAAAAAACGAGAATAATTTAAACTTTGTTTATCTACTACAGCAATACTACCTGTAATCTGATTATCAATCATCTTAACTATGGACATGACCTGCTTTAATTGCTTCATGCCATTCTCTATTCCAGATGCATTAATAAAATCAATTGCTAAAAAGCCTATTTCATCCCGTTTTAAATCTATGTTTAGATCTGCGCATATATAATCATATGCCCATTCTGCAACATGAAATTCCTTCGGATAAAATATTTTTACTTCAGATAAAAAGCTAAAGGGTAGATAGATATTATTTTGATATCTATACATCATCCCATCTATATGATCAGGTAGTACTAAAAAAATACTACTATTTAATTTAGAATCTAATTTTTTATTTGCATAACGAATGATCACTGTTGATATATCAAAATATTCATTTGGTATGCGATTTAAAAGATCTATTAATTCAGAAGATTGTTTATTATCATTTACAAAAATTTTATCTGCTTCTGATTTCTTCACCTCGTTTCCCTCTTTTTTTCCAAAAGCTATTCCTTTACCTATGGCAATAACTTCTTGCTGATTTTCATTTTTACAAATTACGGCGCTATTATTTAATACATGTATTATTTTCATTTTTTTCTTCCAAAATTAAAAAGACCTAATACACAAAAACGTGACACCCATATTTTTGTATATTAAGTCTTGCTCTTTTGATTACACCTTAATTATCAATTTAATAGATTATGCCTACTTAAAGTAACATCTCTATAAATACTTATAACATACTCTCCGGCTTGTGTAAACCCTTTCATTTAAAACAACATTTAAAAAAGCGTAGAAAAGTTTAAAACCACTGATTTTTATGCTGGTATCGCAATTCTAAGGACATATTCATCTAACTAAATCAATAATTTATCGAACATGACTGTCTAAGTGTAATATTTAAAGGAATACAAAATAAGCCAAGTAGTCTTAAACAGTACTTGGCTCTAATTATTTTCTTTTTTCTTCATTCCAATTGACTCCTCTTGTTTGATTTCAAACTTGCTATTCCTTATTACATTGACATAATATATAGTTCCTATACCTGAGTCAATATGATTTACGGTAATTAGTTATATTTACTCTTGCACTTATATCAATATAAGGAATAATAAATGTAAAAATAAGATTTATAAAATGCTGACATCGTAATCCTAAGGAGATATTTATTTCTTTTGATTAATAAACTATCAATAGGAGAGAGGAAAAATATAGTCTTGTTAATTAGAGTCGTTGAAATAAAGAGAGTTTATTAGTAACAGTAACTACATCTTCCTATTTGATAGATGTTAAAAAGCCGGAAAAATGTTTTCCGGCTTTAATTGTTTAAAATTTGAATTTAGTAACAACTAACCGCACTTAAAGCAGCCACTAAAAAGAGCCAAGTAAGTATAAATTACTTGGCTCTTCAGTAGAGATTATTAACCTAATAGTAGGGATGCAATACCATTTAGTTTGATTTTTCCTTATTCATCATAGCCTTTAACGCCTTAAATTTTTGTTGATATGCTCCTTCGTTTCTAACAAATGGCCAATTACTCCTATCAACAACATCATGGTACATACTAGTTTCCCATAGTATATCATCTATAATCTGATCGTCTATTTGATCATCAGTTAAACCAGAATTCAGCTGGCATATTTAAAGATTTTTCATTGGAAGAATATATGACACTTAAATATCATGCTGTTGAATATAATTGGGATAAGATCCCCCAAGGTGATCATAATAGTCTTTAAAAACTATAACTGAGTATTAATTTACATGACTAAAAGCACTTCTACGCTAAATCAGAAGTGCTTTTTTTATGAAAAAAATAGAGATTATGCATTTTTGCTATTGCTAATCTGCAGATTAAGTACTAATGTAATATGCAGCGGAGGTACTAAAAATGAGTAGCATAAAAAATCTTATTTATGAAACCAAAAATCATTTTAACTATAAAGTTAATAGAGCAATAATTGCAGGCGAAATTTTGGCTAAGATAAATGATTCTTCAAAAGTTATTTCAACTAAGGAAGACTTCATTCAAGCTTGCCAAGCATACACTGATTCCAAACATAAACAAGTTGTAAAAGACTTACAGGCTTCAATTCGAAAAGCTATCGCAAATGTAGAAAGCAGTAAATTATTTGACGCAACTAATATATATGGACAATTAAATACAGAGGATTTGCTAAAAGTACTTAATGAACTTTCTAACCAATATTATTTTTCAAGTAGTAATACTGAAACTGGTCTAGATGAATTGATGATAAAAATTGCGGCAGTTAAGGCAAGTGACAGTATTTTAGATCCGACATCTGGCTTTAAGGGCGCTTGGCTCGCAATTTTAAAAGAAAATCCTAAGCAAAAGATTACTATTCAAGAAATTGAAGAAGATTTCATAGCTTTAGCTTATTTGAACGCTATAGTTATAGGCGCTGATAATTTTGAAATTTTCCAAGGGGATGTCTTGGCAGATCCAAAATATATTTTTGGTAAAAAATTAGAGTTATTCGACAAAGTTATTACTTTTCCACCTGTTAGCTTAAAGCTTAATAAAGAGGCGATTAATGACAATAAATTTAATCGTTTCAGATATGGAAAAGTAGGGATGCGAGCTGATTATGCTTTTATCAGTAATGACATTGCATCTCTTAAGGATAAGGGAAAGGCGGTAATTGCGGTAGCTGATGGACCATTATTCCAATCTGGTTCAACCGCTAAAATTAGACAAAATCTAGTTGATGAAGACCTAGTTGAAGCTGTAATTTCTCTTCCTAGCCGCTTATTTACTATGGCAAGTGTACCACTTAATTTGTTAGTAATTAATAAAGATAAGAAAGACTTCAAAGGCAAGATTCAATTTATTAATGGAAATCAAGCTGAATGGTACAGACACGACAAAGTTGCGAACATTTTAACTTCAACTGGTGTCGAAGAGATTGCCAAAATCTACAATGATAAAGTTGAAAAAGATGGTATTTCTACTATTATTAGCAACGCTGACTATAAAGATACTTTAAGTGTCAAAAAGTATATATTACCTACTGAAATTACCATTGATAATCATAAATATCATATCAATAAAGAGAATTTGAAAAAGAATAATAGTCTTTCTCTTGAACAACTGGTAGAAATTAAACGTGGATTCAATGTAACTCAGAAAAATGAATCAGCTACTGGTAAGTATTTAGCTATTAAAGTTGTAGATATTAATGATAAGGAAATCAACAAAGCTAAGTTGTCACGCATTAATATTCCAACGGATCCAACACGTTACTTGTTAAAGAAAAACGATCTTCTTTTATCGACAAGAGGCACCTTGGGTAAGGTAGCAATGATCGAAGAAGATAATACTAATATGGTAGCAAGTGCAAATCTTGTGGCACTAAGAGCAAAGTCTGACAAAATTAATATGAAATGGTTAATGTATTATCTTTCAAGTCCTATGGGTAAATTTGAAATTTCTCAAGCGGCTAGTGGAACGGCTATTTCTACTATTTCACCCTCAGACCTAAGAAATATTCAGATACCTGTTATTAGTAGAGCAAAACAAGATCAAGCAGTAGAACAGTTTGAAAAAGCTAAAGTAAAACTAGATCAAAAAAAGAAAGAATTGCAAAAGCAATATTTAGAAAACGAGAATAAATTATATAATTCATGGAAAATGGATCAAATCCTAACTAAATAAAGGAGTTAAAATGAGCAATAAAATAATTAACAAAATTAAAGAAATCGATAGTGATGAGCAACCAATCGATATTACCTCTGAAGCTAATTTGATTTGGGATATTGCTAATAAATTACGTGGAGTATACATGCCTGATGATTACGGTAAAGTCGTTATCCCGATGACTATAATTAGACGGTTCGAGTGTGCATTAGAATCAAGTAAGGATAAGGTTATTAATACAGTAGAACAAATTCCTGACTACCCTGATCTTGCTTTATTTAAAATTACGGGTTATCAATTCTACAATAAGAGTAAATTTAACCTAAAAGAATTATGTAATGACCCAGATAATATTGCAGCTAACTTTAAATCATATATTTCAGGTTTCTCTTCCGATGTACAAGATATTTTGAAGAAACTTGATATGGAAGATCAAATTAAAAAGATGGATGACGGAGACTGCCTTTATTCTGTGGTTAAGGCTTTCTCAGAAGTAGACTTGAGTGTCGAGCATTTTGATAGTATCAGAATGGGATATATTTTTGAAAACTTGATTGGGAGATTTTACCAAAATGTCGATGCTGGGCAATTTTACACCGGTCGAGATATTATTAAGCTCTGTGTTTCATTACTTTTATCAGAAGAATCTGATGATATTCTTGATGACAATAAAGTTGTAACTATCGTCGATCAAGCTTGCGGAACTGGTGGTATGTTGAGTACAGCTTATTCATATTTAAAAGCAATAAATTCTAGTGCTGACGTTCACCTCTTCGGACAAGAAATGATGGGTAGGTCTTATGCTGTAGGATTAGCCGAAATGCTAATTAAGGATCAAAATATTGATAACTTTAAACAAGCCGATACACTCAAAGAAGACTGCTTTCCTAGCCAAAAAATGCGGTTTGCACTAGAAAATCCCCCATTTGGAACTCCATGGGGTGGTAAAGATGCTAAATCAGGTCAAGAAGATGCAGTAAAGGAAGAGTATTTAAAAGGAAAAGACAGTAGATGGCCCGCGGGATTACCTGCAAGTGGGGATGCACAATTACTATTTATGCAATCAGCTTTAGATAAATTGGATGAAAATGGACGTGCAGCAATCATTGAAAATGGATCACCTTTGTTTACTGGAAATACATCTTCTGGTGAATCTCAAATAAGAAGATGGCTTCTTGAAAATGACTATCTTGAAGCTATTGTAGCTATGCCCACGGATATGTTCTACAACACGGGGATTGCCACTTATATTTGGATTTTGTCTAAAAATAAATCAGCAGATCGTAAGGGAAAAGTACAATTAATTGATGCAAGTAATATCTATACTGACTTAAGAAAGCCATTAGGTAATAAACGTAGAAGATTTGCACCTCAAGATCGTGAAAAGATTGTACAACTTTACGCAAATTTTGCTGAAAATGATCTGTCTCAAATTCATGATAATACTGACTTTATTTACCGTGAATACACAGTAATGCAACCTCTCCAAAGAAGTTATGGCATTACTATAGACAGAATTGAAAATATGCTTCAAAATCAAACAATTAAGAACTTGTACGATGAAACAAAGGTTCAAGAATTAGAAGCTGCTGATAAATTAACTGCTAAGGAACAAAAGAAGTTAGATAAATACAAGAAGAATAAGCCAATGTATGACGAAATGTTGGAAATTTTGAATGATAATATTTCTGATAAGTTGTACATGTCACCGGAAGAATTTAGACCAGTAATTATTGACTTATTAGGAGATACAGTTGAAAAAAGGTTGATTTCTAAAATTGTGGATGGCCTATCTAAGATGGATAAGAATGCTGAAATTCAAAAGGACAAGAAGGGAAATGTTAAATACGATAAAGATACTTCTGACACCGAAATTGTAAACATTAAAACTAATATCAACGACTATATGAAGAAAGAAGTATTACCATTCGTCCCCGATGCTAAGGCGTTCTTTGAAGAAGATGTAAGTAAAAAGAAGCCTGTAATTAAGACTGGGGCTGAAATTCCATTTACTAGATATTTCTATAAATATCAAAAGCCTGAGTCTACTGATAAATTGAAGGATGAAATTACTGAATTAGAAAAATCAATTTCTGTAGGAATGCACGAATTGTTTGAATAGGTGATATTGATGGTAAAAATGAAAGACAGCGGAATTGAGTGGATTGGTGAAATTCCCGAAGATTGGAAATCCGTAAAGTTTAATGCTATTTATAATTTAAGAACAAAAAAAGTTAGTGATAAAGATTTTCCGCCTTTATCTGTAACTAAAAAGGGCATTGTTCCTCAATTAGATACAGCTGCTAAAACCAATGATGGTGACAATCGAAAATTAGTTAAAAAAGGAGATTTTGCCATCAACAGTAGATCTGATAGACGCGGCTCATGTGGTATTTCTAAGTATGATGGTTCAGTTTCTTTAATAAATACGGTATTATTTCCTAGAAACTCTAAAATGGATCCTAGATACTATGATTGGTTATTCCATACTACTCAATTTGCTGATGAATTTTATAAATGGGGACATGGAATCGTAGATGACCTATGGACTACCAATTGGCAAGATATGAAAAATATTACTTTAATCTTACCTCCACTTTCACAACAGCAAATTATTGCTGATTTTCTTGATAAGAAATGTACAGAAATAGATGATATATCTGCCAAAATTCAAAAAGAAATTGATACTTTAGAGGAATATCGTAAGAGTGTCATTACTAAAGCAATTACTAAAGGATTAAATGATAAGGTCCTTATGAAAGATAGTGGAATTGAGTGGATGGGCAAGATACCAAGAGAGTGGAAAATAGGTAAATTGAAATTCTTTGTCGAAGTTCAGTCTTCAAAAAAATCATTAGAAGATATGAATGGAAGATATATAGGACTAGAAAATGTAGAAAAAAATAGTGGAAAGTATCAAGTTTCAAATTCTAAATATGATCCAGGTATATATGATTCATGTGAAAAAGGTGATATTTTGTATGGAAAACTAAGACCAAATTTAGCTAAAGTGATAATTGCTCCCTTTGATGCTTGCTGCACTGGTGAATTTGAAGTTTTAAAAGCGCATAATTTCCAAAATGAATGGATAAAATATTATCTTTTATCTGATGGAGTAACTAAGATGGCTACGGCTGCTACCTATGGTACTAAAATGCCTAGAGTAAATTGGGATTTTGTATCAAATCTTCCTTTACCTATCCCTTCAAATGATGAAATAGACAAAATAACGGATTATCTGGATACAAAGACTACTGAAATAGACAAAGTGATTTTACAAAAACAGAAGCAATTATCACTTTTATCTGATTACAAAAATTCTTTAATCTTTGAATATGTAACTGGTAAAAAACAAGTTCCGAGTGTAGGAGAAGAATAATGCGTGGCACTATCAATGAACGATATGAATATCAGCAAGATATTATTAACTATTTAACAAAACACGATGGATATATTGAAAGAAAAGATACTAATTTCGATATTCTTCATGCAATGGATCCGGAATTGTTAATGCAATTTCTTAACAAAACACAGCCTGATGAAATGGCTGCACTAAAGAAAATGTATAAAGATGATCTCCAAGAAACTATTATTAATTCAATTAATAGTTTTGCGGTAAGTAAAAATGGTAGTATTCTTTATCTCTTAAAACATGGCATTGAAATTGCTAATCATAAATTAACGCTACTATATGAAAAGCCTGCTACAAACTTCAATCCTGAATTAACTAAGAAATATGAGTCCAATATTTTCTCAGTTATGCAAGAAGTACACTATATCCATAAGGAAAATGATAATGATCAAAATAAGCAAAGGGTAGACTTAGTGCTTTTTGTTAATGGTATTGCAATTATAAGCATTGAGCTCAAGAGCAACAGTCAAGGGCAGAATTACGAAGATGCTATTGAACAGTATCGTAAGGATAGAGACCCTAAAGCTAGACTGTTTTTGTTTAAAGCAGGATGCTTAGTTAACTTTGCCATGGACTGTGAAGAAGTTTATATGACAACTAAGCTAGACAAAGAAGCTACATTCTTTATGCCCTTCAATAAGGGAAAAGGTGAAGGAGTATTTTCTGGAGCCGGTAACCCGATCTTAAAGGACGACTATGATGTGTCTTACATGTGGAAGGATATTTTTACGAAAGATACTTTAATTGAACTTATTACTAAATTTATCTTTATTGAGAAAAAAGAAAGTAAAAACGAAGTAACAGGTAAAAAGAAAGTGTCCGAGAGAATAATCTTTCCTAGATACCATCAGCTAGATGTATTAAGAAAGATAATTGCTGATCTAAAAATTAATCATACCGATCAAAACTACTTAATTGAACACTCAGCAGGATCAGGAAAAACAAATACCATTGCATGGCTGGCACATAGGCTTGCATCCCTCCATGATAATGATGATCAGCAAATTTTCGACAATATCATTATTATGACTGATCGTGTTGTAGTAGATAGACAACTTCAAAAGGCAATTATGGGATTGGAACATAGAAGTGGTTTAATTCAGGTAATGAATGATAAGTGTACTTCTCAAGATCTGAAGTATGCTCTTGAAAGCAATACCAAAATTATTGTTACTACCATTCAAAAGTTTCCTTACGTTGTCGATCTCATTAAGGATTCCAACGATAAAAATGTAGATCTAAAGAACAAGAAGTTTGCTGTCATTATTGATGAAGCTCATTCATCTACCGCAGGTAAAGATATGATTGCTGTAACTCAAACTTTATCTACAGAAAAAGAAAATGACGATATAGATCTTCAAGATGCTTTAGTTAAAGAAATTCAAGGGTCAGGCAAACAAAAGAATGTAAGTATGTTTGCTTTTACTGCCACTCCAAAAAGTACAACACTTCATTTGTTTGGTAGGCAAGACAAGAATGGAAATTGGGCGCCGTTTCATTTATATAGTATGAAACAGGCTATCGAAGAAGGATATATTCTTGATGTTTTAGCTAATTACACGACGTATAAAACTTACTATAAGATTAACAAAGAAATTCAAAATGATCCTGAACTACAAACAAGCGATGCAAAAAGACAAATTAATAAAATTGTAGATTTAGATGATACCAACATTGATCAAAAAGTTAATATTATTTTAGATCACTTTAGAAATCACGTAATGCCTGAGCTAGGTGGAAATGCAAAAGCCATGGTTATAACTGCATCTCGTGAAGCTGCTGTAAAATACAAGTTTGCTTTTGAAAAAGTAATTAAGAAAAATAATTACACAGATATTCGAGCCTTGGTCGCTTTCTCTGGAAAAGTTAAGTTAAACGATGATGAATACACTGAAGCTTCGATTAATGGCTTTTCCGAAGATAAAACAGCTAAAGAGTTTAACAAACCGGAATACAAGTTACTTTTAGTAGCCAACAAATATCAAATCGGTTTTGATCAACCTAAGCTTTGTGCAATGTATATTTTGAAGCCGTTACATGGTGTTAATACTGTTCAAACTCTTTCTCGTTTGAACAGAATTTGCCCACCGTACGAAAAAATTCCATTCGTGCTTGATTTCGTAAACGATTATAAGAGTGTAGAGAAGGATTTTGAACCTTACTATACAACGACTTTATTGTCTAATAGTGTGACCCCACAATCGGTTGCTAACTTGGCCATGAAGATCGATGGCTACTATATCCTTGTTCCAAGGGATGTTGATGATGCAAATCAAATTTTGCATCAACAGAAAATTACTAATAGGGATAAACAAACACTAAGCTTCTTCTTCAATAGAGTTACTGAAGAAATACGTAAACGCGATAAAGAAGAACAAAAAGAAATATATCAGACCTTAAAGTCCTTTAAACGTTGTTACGAGTTCCTTCTTCAAGTATCAGATTTAGAAGATATAGAACTCCAGAAGAAGTATGATTTCATCATATACTTGCTAAAATATATGAATATCAATAAGCCTGGTGAAGGGTATGATTTAACAAATAAGGTTAAGGCCTATAACTTTAATCAGAAAAAGACAGGAGAATTTAAGGACAAAAAACACAATTCCAATCCGGTTGTTAAATTACCTGTCGCTGATTCGGTAAACTTAAGCGAAGAAAAGAAAAAAAGGCTTTCTGAAATCATTAGAGAGATCAACGAAAAAACAGGTAATGACTTTGATGAAGACGTCGCTGTTAAGTCGATGTTGCAAATAAAAGATTTAATGATGAAGTCCAAACACTTAAAATCAAGTGCTGCAAATAATAAAGAAAAAGACTTTGAACTTACGTATTTTGATAATATCGATAATATTTTGGTTGATGGACTAGATCAGAATCAAAAATTCTTTACCTTCTTACTTAAGAATAAAGAATTTAAGAAAGAAATCTTGGGAACATTTGCTGAAGAAATATATAAGGCATTACGTGAAGATAAATAAAAAAAGAATAAGCAATCAAATATATTATCAGCAATTCTGAGTATTCTAAATAAAGCTAAACACCTAGTGGTGATTAGCTTTATTTTTTTACGTTGATAATCGTCTTTTAGTATTTGATGACCCGATTGAAAATCTATCAAATGTAATAATATTCTATTTTTTATAAAAACTACTATTAAATTGTATGAAAGAAGGCAATCAATCCATCAAAAATTATTGCCTTTTCTGATTATCGAACAAAGATGTCTAACTTATGCAAGCACCTGTTTAAATATAAACTTATGTATATTAATAATTGCTTTTATACATATATTTATATTCATAAAGTTACTTATATAAATATTATCATTACTAAAAATCACTATATTAAAAAATTCAATATCTAGTTAAATATAATTTCGTCTACATCAAAGGCCGATGATTATCACGAAGTACTTAAGTAAATTCTAAAATATTAATAGCACTAAATCTGCTTCATGGTGTTTAGTGCTATTTAAATTTCTATATTAACTATTGCTTTCATTCATAAGTATATATACAAATATTTTTAAGCATAAATTTATACATACGTTTGTATGTATGTTCATATGTATCTTTATATGTATTTTTACATTTGCGCTCTAATGTAAAAATACACAAATATTGCAACTTTACTCAATAAACGATCATCTGCTTCCTTAGATGCACATTTGTTAATATAAAAAAGTTATCAGATATGAGTACATATGATTATAAGTACAACTATATTTACTTCTATATTTATATGTATATTTGTATTTATACTTATTTTTTATTTATATTTATATTTGTGCTAAATAAAAAAGCCTCAAAATCCAAAGATCTTAAGGCTTTATATATAGTGCAGGTTGAAAATTTCGCAAAAACAACCTAACGTAAATTATTATAACACGAACACTATAGTACTAAAATAATGCTTCGGAAAACACTAAGTAATAACTAAAAAAGGTAATGAATTACTATCGGATATAACTATTACCTAAAACCAAATAAAGTTCTGTATAAATACCCACGTATTCATACAAAACTTTTTTAATCTGGAATTATATCGATACCATTATTCTTACAATACTTTTTTTATATAAAGAATGATTTAAATGTCTCGAGCTTTTTTTAATTAAAGATTTCAATATTTTGGTTGAATCAATTTCTTCATATCCAGTTATATTTTTATCATCTCTCTTATTCAAAGACCCTATTTAATAATTAAGTCGCATTTTTGTTTTGTTCAAGTTTTTCTTCAAAATACGCTATGATTGAGTCTGTTATAATAACTAACAAAATAGAGACTAAGGGTGGATATAAGATATGAAAAATAAATTATATACGGCAGATGAAGCAATTAACGTTTTAGAAAGAACAAGCTTAACGGATATTGATTCAAAAATTCGAAAAGCCAAAAATGCTGAAGAAAGAGAAAGATGGAATATGCTTTATAATTTTGTTTTGCAGCAACGGCAAAGAAAGATTATTAATAATAAGAAGTTTATAAGATAATGTTAAAGCTATTAATGAGTACATTAGCAGAAAACAAGTAATATTATGATTAGAGCGGAAAAGGCGATGAAATTCCTAGTGAGTTGTTTCGCCTTTTTTGTTTTGCTCAATTTTTCCAAATATGCGTTTATCGTGGAGTTTTTCAGATTTGAATTTTTTATTTTGCTAAACTTTTTATATGAAAGGTGGATTGATACAAATGAAAAGGAAGCAATTAGGAATCCGTTTACCCGTTGAAAGTCCAGAGTATCAATGGTGTAAATCCCAAAAAAATATTCAGCAATCATTAACCAGATTAATCGATATAGCAATTGCAAATTGGGGAAATTCTGATCTAGTAGATTCAATAATTGATGAAGCCATTGAAAACATTAAGGCCCAGGTTGGAACCCCTGAAAAGAAAATAGATGTAACACTCAGTAACCTTACAGATTCAAAATTAAGGGAATACTTACAAAAAGAATCTCAAGAATTTGAATAATTTAAGTAATCAAAGTCATTTTATAGTTATTTCAGAAATCACAAAAAGCAAGATACGTTGATCTTGCTTTTTATATTGGAGAAACTGTCAAATAGTTTGTGTAAATAGATCTTTCTCGTAAATTGATTTTTTAATTTATCTTTTATTCAAAATAGGATTCCAATGTATCCTGCACTTGGCCAAAGCCCTTATGGATTCGGTTGAAGT
>ENA-UOOE01001551-UOOE01001551.1-fermentation-metagenome-genome-assembly--contig:-NODE-1551-length-19106-cov-6.984358_pt1 | contig 19106 bp, 22 predicted proteins | sample MGYA00245776_ERZ724021 | MGnify/ENA primary metagenome ERZ724021 (study PRJEB28704, sample SAMN03018321) | fermentation metagenome | biome: anthropogenic terrestrial biome; feature: soil; material... | reverse complement strand
GCATCGTGGAATTTATGAAACAGACATTAGCCTCGCTGCCGGCCCGGGTAAAGAAGATATTTTTCAACGGAGCGCTGTTTGACTTATTGGAAAACCTCGGACATGAATATTTGGTAAAAGTAAAGTTGAAAAATCTCAAAAAAATAATGGAAAGCCAGCGTTGGATTCCGCTCAACGACCATCAGGAGAGTTGTGAATTTACCTACCGGGCAAACGGTTGGGCTACACCCCGCACACTTCGGGTCATACGCGTGTTGAAGGAATATGTACAAGTTGATTTCTTTGGAGAAAAAACATATATGCCGCAATATGAATACTTTTGCTATTGCTCGAACATAAAAAACAAGGATGCCGAATTTCTTCATTCTCTCTACGGCGAACTCGCCGAGAGCGAAAATTGGATCGAGCAGGTAAAAAATCATTTGTATGTCGGTCAGACCATAACCAACGATTTTTGGGTAAACGACCTGCTTTGGCAGTTGTCCCTTATAGGTTACAACCTCTCGGTAATGATGCGCTACGAAGCCAACGTCAAGGTTTAGCGACAAGAGCACACAACATTTATGCGTTGGTTTATTCAAGTTCCGGCTAAAGTGGTAACATCGGGCAGGAAAACGGTCATAAAATTATCAAAACACTATCATCATGTCGGCAAATGGCGAAACTTTGAACAGCGACTTCGGGCAGTGTGCTGAAAAACGCACTCCGAAAAAATTATCGATAACAAAAACTCCAAAATGGTTAATTCGTGATGATTTTCACGAAAAAGACATAGCTATGTGCAATACTGAAAAAAACAATAAATATAGACAATTCTCGTATGAAATATTTGATATTTAAAAACATTTTATAACTTTATGCCGTTATAGTTTATGTGAACTTCTAAAATGAAACAGCTAATTATCATCAACGAGTGTAGTATAGCCACTAAATACGGAGTAGGCACTTATACTGATCAGCTTATACAATGTATGGCTGACGATTACGAATGGGAGGTCAATGTAATAGAACTCTTCTGTCCAACCGTTTCTGAGCTGTCCATTCAAAATAAAAATGGCATTCATTATTATCAATTTCCTATTCTTGAATATTACGGGAATGAGAAATACTACACAAAAATAAATTCAAGATATTACAAATCTGTTTTTTACATATTAGCCCCATTTATTAATAAAGAAATAACAATAGTTCATTTCAATTTTGTACACGGGTATGAATTGGCTACATTACTTAAAACTATTTCCACAGTGAAAATAGTTCTGACACTTCATTACACGACTTGGAGTTTTGAATTTTTAGGAGAGCGAGAGAGAATTGAGAAAATTTTAGTAAACCCAATCACAAAATCAGAAAAAAGGATTAAAGGAGAGTTTGAACGGGAGCAAAAATTTATGAAAGAGTGTTGTGATCAAATTATTGCTATAGCAAGACATTCAAAAGAAATGATTGAGTCTTTGTATGGAATAGAAAAACAAAAGGTCTCACTCATTTCAAATGCAATTAGAGATGAATTTGTAAAAATCGAAAAAGAAGAAAAAATACGAATTCGAGAAAAATATAATTTTTCAAGAGATGAGAATATTTTTATTTTTGCGGGAAGACTCGAAAAAGTAAAAGGTATATTGATCTTGATTGATGCATTTAAGCTGTTGCTAAAGATTTACCCTAATTCAAAATTAATTATTTCTGGTACAGGAGATTTTACAACTTGTTTAGAATCATCTAATCCTGTTTGGTCAAAAATTGTTTTTACTGGGTTTGTTAAGAAAGCCCAACTTTATGAATTATTTTCCATTTGTGATATTGGTATAGTACCGTCAATTCATGAAGAGTTTGGACTTGTTGCCTTAGAAATGATGATGAACTCACTGCCACTTATTGTAGGAAAAACTTCAGGATTAGATGAAATAGTAACTAATGATTGTGGTTGCAAGATAAAAATTAGTGACGAATCGAAAGAAAGTGCCATAGATTTAATGAATGCCATGGTTAAATTATTAAGGAAAAGAACAGATGCCGAAAATTTTGCTACAAATGCAAGAAAGTTTTATCTTTCCAATTATGAGTTGAATGGTTTTCAACACCGAATGAAAAACAAATATTACCAATTGTGTCAAAAATAATAAATAGTAGGGGTACCGTCTATTTAATTAATTTGATTTAATAACAAATCAATTAAACAAAAACATCATGAAGAATACACAAAAAACTTACCAAAATAACGATCTACTTAAGCGAATCGTGAACAAATTAATACTCAAAAGTTGTGATTTGCTGGACTTGGGATTATTTCACGGAAAAATGGGACTTGTAATATTTTTCTTTCATTATGCTTATTTTACAAAAAAATCAATTTATAGAAAATTTGCCGAACAATTGCTAGATGAAATATTTGAAGATATTCATGACCGATTAACACTTGATTTAGAAAACGGATATTGTGGAATTGGATGGGGAATCGAGTATCTCTCTCAAAAAAAATTCATAGCTGGAGATACAAATGAAATATTGGAAAGTATAGACATGAAAGTTATGGAATGGAATTTAAAGAGGGTTAAAGATTTAAGTTTAAAAAATGGTATTGCCGGAGTATTTCATTATGTTTTATGTCGTTTAAAAAACAAATCATTAATTACTCCTTTTGATATTGATTTTTTATCGGATTTAGAAATTGTAGTATCTAAAAATTATATAACTTCTGATACTGAATTAAAGGTATTATTTGATTATTATAGAGAGTGGCTTAAGAATAAAGAATTGAGATACAACCCCTCTTCATTACTTGATATAATAACTAAATCAAATAATCTACTTAATGAGAACCAAGACGTTATGAATATTGATATCGGAATTGAAAATGGATGTGCCGGATATGTATTTAAAAAGTTTTTGTTAAGAGAATTTATTTAGGTTAATGATACAAAAATTTAGAATCAGAAATTGACGGATGACAATGTCGTGTTATCCAATATTAGTACTCGAAACAGAATATAAATTATTTGATAGAGAGATTTTGCAATAAATCTAATTAGGATAACAATATTGTTGTAAATAACAATAAATCAACTATGGGAGTGATAACTTCGTATGGGTACTCGTAACAAACATATATTCTTTCCAGAGATTGATGAACTTATCCATACCATTTTTAAATTAGAAAGTAAGTTATTCACAAAAACGGAGAGTTATCGAATAATAGATCGAGATTGCAGAAAAAATTGTCTATCCTTCGAGGAAAGACAACAACTTGTAATAGATATTCATTATGCATTTGAAGGACTCATCAAAATACTGAAAAAAAATTGTCCATCTCTAACAGATGAAGATATTATATTTTGTTGTTTAATAAAAACCGGTATAGAAAAAATGACTGTGGGACGTTGTTTAGGAAGTCTTAGCAGAGAGTCGTTAAATCAACGAAAATATCGTATTAAAAAGAAAATGGAATTTGTTAAAAGTGATTTATTATTTGAATTGATATTTTCCTGATACACTTCTAAATAAATGTTGCTTATGTCATTAATTTATTAGTGTTCTTGTCGATTTGTTTTTGTATATGTATGCGCGTGTGCGCACGTGCGTTTAGAGGCAAATTTACGTAAACTCTATTATTATGCGAATCCAGAGTTAAAAATAAGATATAAGAAAGTGATCGCCAATTTTCCAAATATGTGAACTAATAATCCGTTGGTAGATATTACTTTCATCGCTCTTTGAATAGTTGTTTTTTCATTTAGCCAATTAAAAAAGGACTCAATAGGTTGTCTGACTTTAGAGACAGCTGTGGAGAAGAGGTCATAAAAAACTCTGTCTCTTTGTTTGAGCTCTTCGCGTTGTCCTTTGATGGCTTTACCCGGCGTGAGCATTTCCATTCGCAGGGATGCTTTTTTGTTGGGATTAAAGTACTCGAAGTCGGAGTATATTTTATCGGCAAAAATCGTTTTACCGTAAATATTATCTTCCCAAGCCTGCCCCAAAAACCGTTAAGTCATTATCCTCTGCGGGGGTAATCATAATGCTTTCAGGAAAGGGAATTGTTCCTTCTCTTTTGGCAGATAAAGCGTGTAACTTGCAACCGTAATAATATTTGCCTTTGGAGGTACAATATCCTTTAGCGGTTAATTGCGGCGCAACTTTTTCCTTTCTGTTTTTTGAAGTGCAGGTAAATGCAGGGAATGAGTCAAGTAATAAAGTATTCTCACTGCAATCCTTTGGCTTAAATGAAACAATAAGAAAAACAGCCATAAATTGAAAAGCGTTTGCAAGTAGATTTAGTCTGGCGGAAAATGCTTTATATCCCGGGAAGTTTTGGGAATCAATCGGCAAAATAGTCCTTGGTAAAGCGATGAATTCTTTTATGCTGAATTATCGTTGCTCCCAGCCTGCAAAAAGATAAATGGTCTTAATTTCCTGATCTGTAAACTCTGAACTTGCATTGTAAGAGAACCGTTGACAGGATTTGAAAAGTTCTTTTTCATACAAGTCGCATATAAAAAAAATATATTGAGATTAATTTTTGCTCTTTTTCCTTGAACATCATACTTAGAATAATTAGCGGGATTTTTCTGATAAGATAATGATATTCAGGGAAATGAGCAAGCAAAACAATACTTATTTTACTGATTATAAACAAATTCAATTAATATTGAATTCGGAGTTTTCAACTCTGGATTCGCATTATTTATGTAAATATAAAATTTAAGATCGTTTTCATATCTTATTGTCTCATATAATTTTACTTACTATGGAGTTACTTATCAAAAAAAAAATAGACTTAATCGCAGAATATATCTTTAATAAAATTGAAAGAAAAGAAAAAGAAGTCCTATCTTTTGGACTCTATTCTGGAGGATTTGGAATTTTACTGTTTTTATTCTATTATTCGAGATATTCTCAAAAGCAAAAACACGTAATTTTAACTGAACAATATACAGAACGATTATTAAGATTTTTTATAACAGAAACAAAATTTCATACGTTTGGCTCTGGATTTTCTGGAGCATTATATTTGTTTAAATTTTTACGAGAATACGAGTTCATTGATATAGATGTAGATAATAATCAGCCAGCATTAGATAATTATCTTATCTCACGAATGAAAAATGATATAGAACAACAGTATTACGATTTTATGCATGGAGCATTAGGCGTTGGATTATATTTCCTAAGAAAGGGCAACAATTCCGATTGCATTAATGAGTTAATCGACTTTCTGTACAATACTGCTGAAAAAGATCCAGAGAATCATATTTTCAAATGGAAAACAACAATATCTCACGAACACAACCTTATTGGTTACAACCCATCATTATCGCATGGCGTTGCTAGTATTATTATTTTTTTATCACGCGTTATAAATAGCGGTAAAAAAGATGCAAAAATAATGGAATTATTATATGGTGCAGTAAATTATATTTTATCATTGCAAAAGAATATTACGGAGTTTGGTTCATATTTTCCACATTATATAATTACAAATTCTCAGGAACCAGTTTCAAAAAGCCGATTATCTTGGTGCTATGGAGACCTAGGAATTGGACTTGCATTATGGCGGGCAGGAAATTCAATAAATAATAACGAATGGAAAGAAAAAGGTTTAGAAATTCTACTCCAATCTACTAAACGCAGATTTTCCACAGATACATTTATTATTGATGCCGAAATTTGTCATGGCAGTGCAGGAATTGCTTTGATATTTCGTAGAATGTACCTTGAAACAACAATTGAACAATTTAAGGAAGCAACAGATTTTTGGATAAAACAAACATTAAGTTTTTCCGAACACGAAGATGGATTAGTTGGATTTAAGACTTATATGAAAGGAGAGTGGATAGGAGATTATTCCCTCTTAACTGGTATTTCTGGTATAGGGCTTGTATTACTATCTTATATAACAAATGATATGCAGAATTGGGATGAAATGTTATTACTATCATAGGTAATATTATGAGAATTTGCAACACTACCCCGTCGCAAGCGGACGGGGCTCGGTAGTACTAAAGGAGGGTCAACTATTCTACTCCCCATTCTTTGTGCTAAAATATAAGCAAGTTAAGCCAAAGATCTATTGCATTACGGCACTAAAGCCGGTTAAAATAAAATTTAATGAACTATTGACCATAAGTATCAGGTAAGCACCCGAGCAACTACCTCTTGATTATTCCGGAGCATATGCACCCACGGATTTGATCTGATTATTCATCCCTACAACTGCAGTTTCTCTAGTAATTGTTAGCGTATTATTAGATTTTCACTGGAGATTCGCTAGTTTCCTTCGTTTTTCCGGTAATTCGGCAAGAGCTTCTTCAGGTTGTCATCATTTCCCGGCTTCTGGTAATAAGGCATCTTGCCTATCACATCGATGAGCCACTCCCTCGGGTTCACCCCCTGCTCCTTGCATGAGGTCAACAGGGAACAGATGATGTTCCCGGCAACCACCAGGCAGCTGAAAATACAGCGGTAATTTGCTCATTGCTTACCACCTGCAAAGCAGCCGGTACAAACCCGAGGGAATGGTTAATTGACGTGCTTGACAAAATGCCCTATTTGCAACAATCCGGATCAGAAACCGTCTTGAAGGAACTACTACCCAATAACTGGGGTTTAAACCAAAGTCTAACGAATCGTCTAACGAATCTCTAACAATACTCTAACAATTTGTGTGTATTTCGGTCTGATAGTGCCACTATAATTCATGGTTTTTTTACCTTTTTGAAAGATCATTGGCAAAGTTAATATTTTTATTTGTTTGTACTTATTTTTCCTTTTCTAAGTGACTCACCTTTGTTATGGAAAGCTTTCCATAAGAAAGGCGATTCTATGAGAAGAAAAAAAAGATAAATTTGTCTTTGCCTTTTTTGATAAATCAAAAAAGGAGGACCTTCGGAGTGCCCTTCGGGAGAATGGAGGGGGCAACATCCCGGACAAGGGGTCAGCATCACCGGAATACGCAGTACAATCCTTATTGTCTCTTTGTCCCAATCGATATCTGCGAGTTTCATGTTTGCAATACCGCAAGAACGAATTCTACATAAAAGGGCGAGTAAGCCTATTGCACGGTTACGGCGATTCAAATTGGAGAATTCGTCCTTGAGCACCGATAAGATCTTGTCTGTTTCATCTTCTTCCAGACAGGGATAGTTTTTCCTCGTGTTCCTTGTTGTCGGCAGGTACAGGAAAATCTTCCCATATACTTTAGTTGAAAAGTATGAGAGACACTCTTTCATGATACGCTGTAAACAGGAATCAAAAATACAGTGAAAATGGGAATCCGACTACAGTAAAAACGGGAACAGGTCATATAACCTCTCTGTCGTTCATGGCAAAAGAGATAACTTAAAACCATGTTTTCCGTCACTTCTTCAAAAGTTTTGGCGCCTCGGGAATTAAGATGGCTGAGAAAAGATACAAAACCATGTCTTTTGGTGGCAATGGAAGACGCTTTTAATCCACATTCTTGAATGCATGCCTCCCAACGGTCAACAGTTCCCATGAAATCAGGGGATAGTGCCTGGTAACGGTTTTCTTGAAACAGCTTGTAAGGATGGGCATGAGAAGGATATTTTCCTTGATAATCAAATTGTTTGATCAGACCAATGACTTGCCGCCTATGGGCTAACGCTTTAGTAGATAAGCCTTTTGTTAAATAGGATTTGTAATAGTCTTCGTAAGACTTGATTTGCAAATTAGTTCCTGTTTCCAGAATTTTTCTTATCTCACTTTTGAAACTCCGGATGTATTTTTCCCTGTACCCGTTTTCCTCAAAATATGAGATCAGGGAGGGATAAACCCGTCTTAAATTATTTACGTCCATTTTGAATAATTATTAATTAAAAGGACGCAAGGTAAATAATAATCCTAACCTTTAAATCAGCTGTTCGCTGATTAACAAAAGATTAATTGGACAAGTTGGAATTGAAAGAAAGTTAGGATAAATGCGCTAATCCAAACGTTTGGATTAGCGCATGTCTGTCTTTCCCGGCACAGGAAGTAGCGCATGGTGTCATTCAGGCAGAACATGGCGTGAACAGATTTGATTCAGTAAATTGATCGCGAGCTTTGCCTGGGTACTGCCAATAAAACTGACCTAGATACCTCCCGGTAGCTTGATCCTGATCTCTCCCCGGTTGCTGCGTGGTGATGAAACCTGAGAGGATACAGGGGCTTTAACGGGAAGATTGATACTGATTGGTGCCAACGTACTCGTGGGTGCCTCCGGTGCATGATTGTTATAGGGGCGGGTGAGTCCGAACTTGGTTTTCCAGTAGTGGAAGCTGGAGACTGTATAGGACTCGTTCGCACAAAAATCCTTGATGCTTAACCCGCTCTTCTGTTGGCGTTCCAGTATCGCCAGGAATTCTTCTTTGCTTACAGGCTTTATAAAAAATACGTTTACCGGCAAAGATCGAAAAAAAACATTTACGCTAAAATGGGTATTTTATCGGGGGCTTACAGTATCAGAATGATATTTTTGCTTTGCTATTTCACTTGTGTAATATCTGAAAATAAAATCGTACAATAGCATTTCATGTATATTGTTTTTTGAACGAAAAAGACGATTGAGCATCATGTGTAAATAGCTATTTAGTAATCTATTTATATCTTCTTCTATTATCAATTTGCCTTTGATTTTCCTTACAATTGGTATTAATTCTTCTGTCCGTTTTTCTATTGGTTGGTACAAAGAAATAAAATCTTCTTCAGAAATTGTATTATTCAATACTGCCTCAACACTTTTTTTGTTTTCCCTAAATTTCGAATTAAATTGTTTGGAATTATATTCATTAAAACCAAATTGTGTTTTACAGGATTTACTCAAAGTTTCCATCAATTTTTGTTTTTCTCCAATATCCAAATTAAAGTCAGATAATAACTCATCTATTAGTTTCAAAGCAATCATCCAACGATAGCCATCATTATTATTTAACTTTGTTAATATTGACAAAACACACTCACTGTCAGCACAGAAAATAGACTCTGCTTCATCGATTAGATGTTCGCCATAACGTTCTAATTCTCTGTTGTAAGTATCACATTGAATGTTCCACACTAGTCCAGTTTCGATTAATGAATTACATATTTCAAAAAAACGGTTAAATACAAGATTAAAACTCTGATTTTCTTTAAGATGAATACGTAATCGTATATGAAATTCAGAATCAAAATAACGGATGAAAAACCATTTATCGATAATATCATTTTGTTTTAATTCAAATATATATTTACCCAATTCATTTTTAATGATAATATCAGCGATTTTTGCTCCAGTGTATAACTTAAAATATACCCAATCACTACCCGGTATAAATGTTCTTCTTATCATATTTCTATTATGATTCTTTATAAAACGGAACAATAAACTCATTGGTAAAGACACCTTCAGGTCCATAAACAATTGCCGTTGATGGGTCAAAAAGAAACTCTTCCAAATAAGAGTGGGAACGACTTTTAATAATGGATAACCAAGCCCGAATGCTTAATGGGTTATTCATATCAACATACAACTCGTTGTCATCATCAGAAAGTGTAACTCTCTCAGGAATATTTCTTTCAATTCTCCATTCTCGTATTTTTTGAAGAAGTTCGATTTCATCTATTATGTTTGTGAAAATTTTTATATCTTTTTTATGAATAGTCCAGCGCGCCTTCGACAATATACAGTTTCTATAGACTACCCTTGGTAGATAATCTAGATTTTGTACTATATCTGGCCAGTTAAACCATAAACCAACACGCCCGTCCTGATGTTGCATATCGCACAGAAAGTGATATACTGGCATCGGATTTTGGCCACTATAATTATGAGCAGTACTCATTCGAGGAATAATCTCTTTATTTAGTTTCTTAGAACGCAATATAATCCGATTATTTTTTATTGAAACATATAAGTCATTAGGGCTAATCTCGAATTCTGCAGAAACGCTTGTATTAGCGAGATATGGAATTTCATATGGACGTAAAATTGGACGGAGAAGGATATTTCCAAGACGTGATTCAGGAAGATGCACAATTTCAGCAAAAATTTTATCAGGATACATTTTTGCTTCTTTTTCAGTAATAGCAATCGTATTATTCAAAATTTGTTCATTTAAATGACAAAATCGTCCCAATAAAGCCGCAGCACTCATTCCGCTAACTCCCTTAATAAAAAACGCGCATCCTTCTTTATTGTCTTTTAAAATTTCGCATATGACTGAAAGAGTTGGAGGTAGGTCATCCCATTTAACATCAATATCTTGTACATCTTTGTCTGTTAGCTCAATAATATGTTGTGACGATTGTCGATACTTCTGAAAAAGAATAGAATGAATAGAATTTTGGAAATCACTTGACTGTGAATTTGCCAGTGGCACAATAAAATCATCAATTAATGGGCTGACATCTCCCTGAGTGTTTTTAGCATATCCGATGCCTACTTCATTATCTAAAACGAATAATAAGGGCATTTCCCTGCTTTCATAACGCTTGAGAAAATTTTCCTTGAATTGATTAAGAGTTTTTAATGACATCGGAGGTGTTAATTTATTGAGAAAACAAAGCGCCTGTTGAATTTCCTTAATAATAGTATGACTAACAAATGCATGTTTTACGAGTTTGAACAAGTCTGTTTGAAACAAATATTTGATTTCTGTTTCAATTTTTGTTTTTTTTGTTGACGCAATAACCCTCGAATACATATCAATTGACCTGCCAATTGGTTGCTCATTTATATTGTTAAGCAAATCTTCAATTTCTAATAAATTATTAATAATTTGATCACAAAAAGATGGTATTTTTTTTAATTTTGATATGAGCAAAGAGATTGGTTCTGAATTTGTTACAGATGGCATTAATTCGCTAGTCAATATTTGTGCATCTATTAACTCATGGATAAACTCGGTAGATTCCTCTATTGATATCTCACTATCAACTAATATATTAGCTAATTCTGAGAAATATGCTCCTCCTACAGACGAAAGAAGTATTTTTAGGATATACTCTGTATTTTCTATTTGTCTAATTTGGTGTATACGACGGGATTTTAGATAATAATATACAACGTATCGAAGATAATTTCCCAAAGGATAAATACTGTTGTTAGGATAATATAATAATTGTTCGCGAATACTTTTATTTTGCTCTATTTGCTGTATCAAGGCACAGATATAGTTCATATCTAATCGTGTCTTCCGCTTGTATTCCTTTTGTTCCGATATTTGTATTTCTGAATAATTATTTCCTATTTTACCAACAGAACATCCCGCAAAGAGTCCAAACGGAGTTGGGCGAGTACAAGCCCGTTGATAGTAACGATAAGCAGAAAGACGTACTTTTTCTTCACCTTTATCTAAGTTGTCGCTTAAATCAGGTGTAGCTATGAGCAACATTTCTCGAAAAATAGAAGTGCTTTGTACTTTATCAAAATCTGAAATAAAAGAGTATGGGAAATAGGGTGTTCGTAAAAGAAATGCTTCAAATGGTTTATACATAAAAAGTAAACAATAAAATGATTATATGAAAAAATATGGCGGATATACTTTCTGCAATTTTTTGCATTATACCCGCCATAATCAAAATAAGCTATGTGCTAGCTATTTTAATAAAAAAAATCTTGAGACTTGCCTCAGGGTAGTTCATTTACCCCAAAAAGAGGAAAAGTTAAAAGCTATTACCAAAATGTATTGATATGATATGCATTTAAAATAATTTCTCTTGAAATTATGGGGTACAATAATTAGTTGTACCGCAGCAACACATTCCATATCCAGTACCTGAGGCAACAATCGATACGCAAGTACCAGTATTACAATCCTGATAACCAGTACATGGAGAACCTGTGGTAGTACATTGCATATGACCACTACCGTATCCTCCTAGTAGACTACTCATGCTTTCATCACTTAGAGTTGAAATAGTCTCTTGTTTTAAAACTAATTTTTTAATCTTTTTAGGCCCCATATTTTCTATAATTAAATTAGTAATACGCTGTAAAAATAGTTGATTTGTTTTAAAAAAAGAAATTTATAGATAACAAAACAAAAAAAATAAATACTGATTAATAATATATTACGATTTGTTTAATAACAATTCATTTCATAGTATGTATTGTTCATTCTATAAACAAGGTATGAAAGAAGTTACTTTAATTAGACATTTCACTACATGACAAAATATAAATACCGTATGGAAGTACTTGTCCTTGATCCATCTGCGTGATTTGTTGATGTGACGCCTGTACCCCATCGTAAAAGCTGCTTAACCAACACGTGGTCAATCGCCGCGAATATCTTTTTGGATAGCACGTGCCTAAAATAATTTCCCCAACCTGTGATAACAGTATTTAACCTGTCAATAAGCAGACCTTGTGTTACCGCCTTGTTACTGAATATTATTTCATGCAGTTTTTCGGTTATCTTCTTCCGGCTTTTCTTCGAGGGTTTAATCAGTAGTTTCCCGTTGTACTTCCTGATATTGAAACCAAGAAAATCAAAGCCTTCCGAGATATGGGTTACGAGCGTCTTCTCTTCCGAGAGTGCCAGCCCTTTGGGCTAGAAAGCAGGTGATGAGGGGTTTTATCTCCTCGAATAGTTCCCTGCTCTCAGCCGTGACCACGAAGTCGTCAGCATACCGTACCAGGTTTACTTTCGGAAAATAGACTTTCCCTTTCCCGATGAGACGCTTATGATAACGTTCCTTTAACATCCTTTCCATGCCGTCAAGGGGCGCATTGGCAAGGGTAGGTGAGATGATACCGCCCTGTGGTGTCCCTTCCGCAGTAGGTGTGAGTATCCTGTTGAATGCTACCCCCGATTTAAGCCATTTCCCCAGTTACGGACTTGTCGATTTGTACATTATCTACAAGCCATTGGTGGTTAATATGGTCGAAACAACCCTTGATGTCTCCGGCATTCTTGTAACGTATAACCATGCGGAAGTCTGCCAGTTTTCACGGGGGGATGATGTTTCAACCCCTGTCTCCGCAATAATTGCCGTGGCTACATGTTCCTTGACTCCGGGGATGGTTTGCAGGCGTTCGTATTGTTTGGGAAAATGTTCTTTGCAGAGCCAGGTCAGTTCTTTCTGACAATCGTCTATCTGTTGTTTGATGAGGTCAAGTGTTTCCTCCAATTGTCTGAAAACGATTAGGTCAGTTTTTTGAGAGCGAGCCTGTCAGGGCTGCCTTCACCGTCTCACCTCCATGCTTGTTGACGGTACGTCCATGCACAAGCCTGACGAGTTCATCAGGGCTTGTCTGACCGCCGATTATCGCCTTCGGTACAGCCTGGTAGCTTTTGCTTTTGGTGGTAGCCACGTAGTTGCTGAGCCTGAAACCGCATCTTTGCAAGGCTGCGTCAAGTTTGTTGCAGATGTAAGTCATGTCCCCGCCCAGGTCCATGATACGGCGGTTGAGTTTGCGCATGTCCTGAACGATTGGCTCGGGAACGAAACTTCCCTTGATGAGGTTTTTCAGGATACACTCCGCTATCTACTGGGCATCCTTCACGTCACTTTTCCTGCCGGGAAGCTGCTTGATGAAACAGGGATTCACAAGTTTGAGTTTCATCGATCCACGGAGTTCGTTCCATACCGAAACCCAATGGACGGCGGTGCTCTCCATGGCTGCTTCGCTGACACCATGCTCTGTCATGTCATTGTACATCTGACGCAAGTCCGGAGTATGCACTCCATAGTTTTTTTCTAAAATAATGGCCTCGTCATGACTCATAATACAAAGGTAAATGCTACCTTTATGCACATCAAGGCCGGTGACCGTTCGATTCCTGTTCATATTTTTTTTAAAAATTTTCCTCCAAGATAATAAAATTGTGACTGAGAGCCCGCAGGAGGGGACAGGAAACAGGGCGTCAGCCTTGTTTTTTATCCTACCAGTGTAAAATCTCGTGGATTTTATCTAAATTTGAGTAAGCAATAAAAGCGTGTTGATTGTTCCTAATAAGTAAAATCTCAAATCGTAATAGGTTCTAGTGAATATATTATTACAGAAAATAGTTATATTTGTCGAAATTATAAATTGAATAGAATGAAAAAAAATGTAATTCTTGTTATTATATTATTATCATTTTTTTGCACTTGTAAAAATGAATCTAAAAAGAATAAACAAGACAAAGTGCAAAATATTGAGTCTTTCGCCCAACTCTATGGGTATGCCCGATGGTTTCACCCAAGTGACGAAGCACAGAAAATAGATTGGGACAAATTTGCGGTGCTTGGTATTCAAAAAGTGGAAAATATAACTTCATCCGCAGAATTGAAAGATACCCTTTATCACCTTTTCTCACCAATAGTGCAGGGACTACAGATTTATAAAACGCAAAAACCGGAAATATTCAATCCTGAAGTTCTCCGTTCTCCCGACCCTAAAGCAAAACCGATAGCATGGCAACATTACGGTGTTTATCTGAACAACCCGTCGAGTATTTATAGTAGCTTAAGGACTTATAAGAGCGATATAGACACAATGATGTTCAGCAGTATACCTCAATTTGGCGAAATCATTAAAGAACCCATTGGAAGTAACCTTATGTGTGTTGTTCCACTAACCTTGCTTACAAATGATACCTCTACTTATCCCCAGACGGATAAGCTGAAATTCGACCAACTCAAATCTGAAATAGATAAAGTCAGCATTGATGAATATTTTTTTGATATGAAGACGAATTTAGCGAGTGTAATTGTTACATGGAATGTGTTTCAACATTTTTTTCCCTACTTAGATGTAATTGATACGGATTGGAATGAAGTTTTGGGAGAAACATTGAAAGACGCACTTTCCAACAAACGAAAGAAAGATTTTTTTGTGACATTGAGCCGGATGATTTCCAAAATTAACGATGGGCACGGAATGGTTCTGGAGGAACTGATGTATCTTTTGCCAATAAGGGTAGAATTTGTTGAAAATAAAATTGTAGTTACAGCTTCAAATGATAGTACTTTAATAAGTGGTGATATCATTCTCCAAATAGACGGAAGAGCAGCCATAGAAGCATTGGATGATAAGGAGAAAATAATATCCGGTTCACCTCAATTACGCAGATACAGGGCTTTGAATGTATTGGGAGGTAAATTGGATCAGAACACATCAAAAGCTGATATATTTGGGATAACAAATGGTAAAGAGAAACTAAAACACGAAGCAGGCAGTAGTACACAGCTTGTGATTGAGCGGGATGGAAAAACCCAAAAAGTGATAGTCCCGAATTCAAGGGAAGGGAGCATAATTTATAACCCAATAAATGACCGAAAATACTCGTTTGAAACTATTGTAGAAATAGAACCGGGAATCTATTATATAAACATGTCCAATTGTACTGGAAAAGAATTTGAACAAAAAAAAGACATTCTATCCAAAGCAAAAGCTGTTATTTACGATCAAAGAGGTCAAATCAAATTAAATTTTTTCCAAATTGTACCCTACTTGATTAAAGAACCGGTTACTTCCACATGGTGGAATATTCCACAAACCGTTTACCCAAACCAGGAAAAGGTGAAATTTGATTTGGCTAATTGGAGTGTTGAGCCAAGGCAACCATATTTTAAATCCAAATCAATCATTATTAATGATCCTTCAGTCGTCAGTGCAGGTGAAACCATGATGGATATTATTGTTCATTACAAATTGGCAACTACCGTGGGAGAATCGACAGGTGGCTGTAATGGGAATGTCAATTATATCAATCTACCTTGTGGCTATAAGGTTCAGTGGACGGGAATGAAAGTATTAAAATATGATGGCAATCAACTTTATACGATAGGATTTAAACCCGACTATCCTGTAAATAAAACTATTCAGGCTATTAAGGATGGTAGGGATGAATATCTGAAAAAGGCTTTGGAAGTGGCAAAAGAATAAATACCTTCCTCAATGTGGTAGACAATATAATACCTAAAATCCGCAAGCAGATAATTTGGTAGTTTCTAATTTATTTTTTAGTGATTTTTCCTGAATTTCGGAGTAAATATTCTGATTTTCTTTCATAGAATCATATTTCTATAGTAAACGCATTATATATTTGCGGTTAATTTCATCAATTCCTCATTCGGATTTTCAAATTGAGCTCAGTATCTGTTGATATCATACTTCAAATCATCGATAGAAGCAAAATATCTGTTGTGAGTAACATTGCGCCTTGTCTTCTTCCACATCATTTCAATGGCATTTAAATCCGGCGAACAGGGTGGCAGGAAAAATAATTCTAATATGTCGCCAATTTCTTCCAGCCAAGGTTTTAAGATTTTGGCATGATGATATTTGGCATTAAGTACGAGACACTAAATAGTTTAAACTATTGGTTTTATTAATACTCATATTACCAGCAAAATACAAAAATAAATAGTTTAAACTAATTTCAGATTGATACTTATCTAAAATCAATAATATTTTTCTGCGCCTGCCGTTACTGTTGTTTCTATCTTGAGCTTCAGCGATGAGTTTTTGCAGGAATTTTTGAAAACTCACCGCATCAAACACTTCATTTTGACATGTAATAAGCTGCCCGTTTTTGCCCAATGCTCCCAATACGCTTATTTTGTAGCGATCCGCGGGCGATTTATTTCAGGGCAAGTTCCCGACAAAAACCACGCCCTGATAATGCTCAGTGTCAACTTGAAATCAACTTCATCCTCATAAAACACCTCGTATTCATCATCCCGTAGTTTTTCTTGAAGTTTTATTAAAAGCTTCTTTTTCCTCGGGGGGTAGTGTCCTAAAAAGTGTGTATTTTCATTCTTTCCTTTTTAATTCCTCCACCTCCCTAAATACCGAGACCGGATATGAATACGTACCATTCTCTTTTTCAATGGCAACAGCTCCCATTAACGCTATCACAGACTCGGCCGATGGCATAGCTCCACGCATTTTCAATACCCGCTTGTAATCCCTGTTCAGACGCTCCACCCAATTGGTGCTGTAAATTATGCGCTGAATCTCTGCGGGATACTCCAAATAAGTAAAATAACCGATATTGCGCACGGCCTTAAAACGTTTCAAGAAAGGATATTGAACGGCATATTTATCGACAAAGATAGAGAAATTCTTGAACGCTGCAACGGGGGTAAGCGATTTTGTCTCCAACGGGATGACTTCATGGAGCTCTGCCGATATCTTTTTCCTGGCTTTATGTGGGAACTTCCAATATATTCCGCTTCAGGTAGACGACACAGAATTGATGTCTACTGTTTGGATAAACACGTTTAACGGCATCTTCGATACCCGTTAAGAGCATCCGAAGCAAACAGAGCCACACTCTCTATGCCTCGTCTTTTCAGTTCCCGCATCTCTTCCTCCTACAACAAAACTCCTTCTGTCGGATGATTGACGATAGACAACACTTCACGACTTCCATCTTCTTTTATCCCCAGAAGCGTGTAATGACCCTCTTTGCCGACACACTCTTCGCGACGAGTATGAACAAAAGTAGCGTCAAAGTAGACAACCAAATAATGAGCCTCCAAACGACGGCTAAGCCAGGTATGAACATGATGCTTGCTCTCTTTCATCAAATAACTGATTTGCTGCTAGCTGTAATCTTTGCCATAGACATCCTCAAAGACAGAACCCTCTTGTTCGGCCGTTAAGCCTTTGGAGTCTAGACTGAAAATTAATTTACGACGCTCTTCGTCTTCATCGCGGATAATGGCAAGAAGTGAAGGATAAAACATCTCGCTACGAGTATGAAGCACCTTTAATGCCAACTCTTTGGAATCAGACATGGCTTTACAGTAGCGATAACCGTTACCGTACTCTTCAGGGTGCTCTTGCTGATGCAACGAGCGTTCGGCTTTCATAAAGGCGTTTAACGTCAAATTTAATAATAAATGTGTACCCCCTTTATTTGCCAATTCAAATAAAATGTCCGAAATTTGTTCTTGTGTAAAGTTATTTTTTTATTTTATATCGAGAAAAATCAAATATAATAAAAATCTACTTTACATACTTTTTTAGGACACTACCGCTTTTATGATGGATGCTCCAACATATCGGAATATATAGACGAACGGGCATTTATCAAAATTGACGTTACCAACATTAAACGCTCAATTGATACGATTGTACGAAGTATTGAAAATGATGAGTTTTCCAAACGCCGAGAATTTATTACTAAGGAAACGCAAAGAATACTCACTCACCTAAATCCACTCAATATTATTTGGGCAGCCCTTAACGGAAAAGATTTGCCGAATTATTTCAAGCTATAATTATTTCACGTTTTTTAAGTTTCTAGATTTTTATTCGTGAACCATACTCCGCCTTCACTTCCGTAACTGTTTTTACTTCATTTTCGATCGGCTGTTTTTCCGGCGTGATACTCTCCAAAATCTTCCTATCAACCTCACCTAATTCCCTTTTCAACTCCCTCAACTGCTCCTCCTTTTTCCAGTTAGTATTCACCACTTCACGCAATACAGGCAGATTAATTTGTTCTTTGGCGATGCGTTTGTTTTCGTTGTTAATCAGCGTCGGTATTTTTTGTAGGGCATTCAGAAAGTTCATCGAAGCCAATTTCGGATCGGCAGCCATAATTCCGTTGTTGTACGTGTATTTGATACCTCCATCTCCTTCGACAAAGAAACGATTTTCCTTGAAATCAAATCCTTCTTTCATACTTGCTTCCGTTTTTACCAGTAATTTAAAACCGTACAGCGAACCAATCTCCTCGTAAAATCCGTGAGTACGGGCAGTTTCAGACAAGCGGTTGAGTTTTTCCCCGATTTGTTTTACCGTAGCATTTTCGGGCAAACCGTTTAAGCGGACGGGATTTAATACCTCGCCGGACTCGTTCTTTAGAATACGCGCCGACAGGTGCTTTTGGTCTTTCTCCAACAGGGAAATCCGGTATCGTGAGGCCTCGATTTCATTGGCTATACTTTCCAGTTTGATGCGCGTTTGCGCCCTGGACTGATTAAAACTGCGCCGCTCACTTTCCAATGAGGCAATTTGTTTTTCCAGCCGTGCCTTATCCAGCAAGTCGGTATTGCCCGAAAGGATCGCCACATATTCGGAAAAGTTCATGCCCGACTGCTCATCCAGACTGCCCTCGTCGATGGTACGCTTGCCCAAACGATTGGTTTTGAGTTGGTCGATAAACAGTTGTTTATTATGTAGCAGG
>ENA-UOOE01001550-UOOE01001550.1-fermentation-metagenome-genome-assembly--contig:-NODE-1550-length-19124-cov-17.959148_pt1 | contig 19124 bp, 23 predicted proteins | sample MGYA00245776_ERZ724021 | MGnify/ENA primary metagenome ERZ724021 (study PRJEB28704, sample SAMN03018321) | fermentation metagenome | biome: anthropogenic terrestrial biome; feature: soil... | reverse complement strand
TGAGAAACGCCGCTTGGGTCTGAATCCCAAACGGCGTTTTGTCTTCAGGCTGACGTGCTGTAAAAAACAGCACGCTTTTTTAGATACGAAAGTTGACAGAAGGAGCAGACAGGAATAGAGTTAATCAAAAAGAGGGATCCCCTTCTGTTCACAGCCGAACCGAATCCCTCTTCCATACCGTGTGCGGAAACACTTCCAGACCTGAATCCGAATGTGCAATTTAAGTCCGCATACCGTCATTCTTATGATACGACTATTACAGATGCTTTACAAGTTCAAAAGTAGAAAAATTGCAGGAATCGAGAGATTCCTCTATGAAGAAGAGCATGTTGACATTACTGCGCTGCAGTGCCCGGTCTGCGCTGCGAAGGGCTGTCTGATCCCGTGGGAACCTTATGGGAGAGATCTGATCCTGCCGGATGGAAATGGCGGGCAGGATATCGAACGGGTCCGGGTAAGGCGGGTGCTTTGTACCTCCTGTGGCCACACGCACGCCTTACTTCCCCAGGAAGTGATCCCCTTTGGATCGTACAGTATCTCCTTTGTCCTGGATGTGCTACAACGATACTTCCGTCATTCGGGGAGTGTAGAAGGACTCTGTATGTCTGCGGGTATTTCCCATTCAAAGCTGTATGTGTGGAAACACCTGTTTCTGACCCATAAGCGGCTGTTTCTCGGCCTGCTGCTGGACGGGGAAATCCCTGCACCCGATTTTTGCCGGCATTTCAGTGTACGGGCGCTTCGCCTGTTTCTGAACCGCTATCATTTTTCATTTTTACGCGGGAAATACGTCATAGTCCGGCCGGAGGGAGTTTCACCGCTTTCCGAAAGCGGAGGCTTCCCATAATCGCGGCATGGATATCCGGCGCCTTCCGGTTTAAGCTTAGGCCAGAGGTGAAAACAATGGATGGAGAACATTTAAACGAACTGGCACGTTACCGGTTTGGCATCATAGCACCTGTAATCCAGGGGACCTATGAGGACGGGTCGATATCGGCATACTGCCGGCGCATCACAGAAAAACCAATGAAGCTGCCTGACGGAAGGGAATTTAAGTATAAGGCCAAAACGGTGGAGAAATGGATCAGCAGCTATAAAAGAGGGGGGATCGACGCAATCACGCCCAAGCGCCGGTCTGACCTTGGGAGGACAAGGACCATCCCGCAGGAAGCGGAGCAGGAGATTTTCCGTTTAAAAGAAAAGTACCCGCGGCTTAACGCAACACAGATCCACGACCGTCTCATCGTGGAAGGCATCCTGCCGGCAACGGTCTCGCTCAGCAGTGTGCAGCGCTATGTCAGGCATAACGGGTTAAAGGGAACCGCACCGGCTGCAGTCCGTGACAGGAAAGCATTTGAGGAAGCGTATTTTGGAGGCATGTGGCAGGCGGACACCTGTTTCCTTCCCTATCTCAGGGAGGATGGGAAAAGCCGGCGCGTCTATCTTATCATGATTCTGGATGACTGCGCGAGGATGATCGTTGGAGGAAAACTGTTCTATCACGATAACGCTTACAACTTCCAGCAAGTATTGAGGGGGGCGGTGGAAACCTATGGGATCCCAAACAAGCTGTATGTGGACAGCGGCGCCCCTTACCGCAATGACCAGCTTTTACAGATCTGTGCATCCACTGGTATCGTACTGCTCCATACGCCGATCAGGGATGGTGCTTCCAAAGGTAAGGTGGAACGGAATTTCAGGACTCTGAAAGAGCGTTGGCTGTACGGGATGGATTTCCAACAGTTTCAGTCGCTGGCGGAAGCAAACCGGTCGCTCAGGGACTATATCAGAAAGCATAACATCACGCGGCATGGTGCAATCGGCTGCACCCCTTTGTCCAGGTATCTTGAAACAAACAACCGGATCCGCAAGCCAAAATCGGAGGAATGGCTGAATGAATGCTTCTGCAACCGGGTCAGCCGACAAGTCGGGAAAGATGCCACGATCCGGATCGATGGCGTTTCTTATGACGTCCCGCTTCAGTTTATGGGCCAGAAAGTGGAAATCCGATATCTTCCGGACTACATGGAGGATGCCTATATCCGGTATGAAGGGGAAAAATATCCGCTTACCAGGACAAACAAGGTTGAGAACGCAAGGACAAAAAGACTCCCGGCATTCAGCATCGATTATGGGAAGGCAGGTGTTTCCGGTGTTCAGTGATTACTATGGCCTGAGCGGTAACCCATTTGACAAGCAGATGACAGACCGGCTTGGATTTTTCCAGTCACATGACCACAGGGAGATGACTACACGGCTTAATTATCTCAAGGATATCCGGGGGGTCGGCGTGTTCACCGCGCAGCCCGGCATGGGAAAGACCTGCTCCTTCCGGTGCTTTTTGAAGGGACTGAACCGGAATCTCTACCGTGCAGCGTACCTGTGCCTCTCCACGGTCAGCATCACAGAATTCTACCGCCAGTTATGCGGGGCCCTTGGACTTGAGGGCGCATTCAGTAAACCGGCAATGTTTAAGAGCATACAGGAACGGATCTACTACCTCTATAAAGAGAAAAAGCAGCCGTTGCTCCTTGCGCTTGATGAGGCCCAGTACCTGAACCCAGGGATACTCCGGGACTTGAAAATGATCCTGAACCAGGATTGCGATTCCGTCAACTGTTTTTCCCTGATCCTGATCGGGGAGCCATACCTGAACAGCATCCTCGAAAAGCCAATCCATGAAGCCTTGAAACAAAGGATCACGGTACACTATAACTTTGAAGGGTTAAGTTCAGAGGAAACCTCTGCTTATATTTTTCAGAAGCTGGAGAGCGTCGGCGGAAGTCGCGGGATCCTTGAAGATGCGGCGCTGAGTGCAACTTACAGCTACAGCCGGGGGAATCCGCGACTGGTTGATAACGTCATGACGGATGCACTGACGATCGGGGCGCAGAACCAGAAGAAAAGCATTGATGCCGATGTGATGATGGCTGCCATCAACGGCCAGGCACTGGGTTAAATGAGGAGGTGATAAAGCGCTGTTATTCCGGCACAAGCGTGACATTACGCTGCGTTTGTGCCGCTTTTCATGCCACTACCGACGCGATTAACTTGCTGTTTATGGTGACTGTAATTTGACGCACGACACGATGCCACCGCAGTTATCTTGTGAATTTGGATTATTTGCTGGAATACGCAAACGGACAGATTTCATTAGAAAACGGAGAACATGTTCCAATTTCAAGACTTCGTCATCAGGATTTTATGGATGCTATGATGCGGTACATGAAAAGGAAAGGAACGTAAAATGTGGCCAATTATAATGGGACTATTGTATACCGGCATGATTTCCGTATTGCTCTATTATTATTTCTGCCGCCTTGCAGGAATAAAATTTCAATGGTATTACAGTGTTATGTATGCGGTATTATCATGCAGTTTAGCCATTTTCAGGCATTTGGGATGGACTACAGAGTTTCTGGATATGTGTTTAGGAATCATGTTGCTGACTGGCTGCGGTATGCTGTTCCAAAAGATTAGATTTACCGAGTCTATAGGTCTATCTTCCTTGATTATTTCTTTGTACAGTATTGTAGCAGGAATGATGCAGTCAGCTTTCTTTTGGATTGTCGCAAGTATTCGTTCCGAAATCGTATTAAAATTTGCGGATTTGCTCCAAAATGCTGCGGTCGTTGCTATGTTAATCCTAACTTGCCGTATCATACACAAATCTTTCTCAGGCAGCATGCGCCCAATTCGCCATCAATCGCTGCTCATGCTGCTTTTTCCGGTTTTGTTCATCACTTTTTTTGAGGCATTTATATCAGATTTTGTTTATGGCAACACGATTATTTGGGATACTGAAAAGGGACTGACATTTCCCAGCTTAAATAACTTTGAACTGTTGGTTTTACGTTTGCTTGCCTGTGGCGGCTTGTTTTGTGCGTTAATTGCTTATCGAAAATTATCTGATTTGATTGAGCACGAACAAACCATCCGGCTTTTGCGGCAGCAAACTCAGAATCAGGAGGTTTATGTAAGGGAAGCAAAATCAAGATATGAGCAGACCCGTTCATTTCGCCATGACATTAAAAACCATTTGCTTATTTTACATCAATTAATTAAGGATGGAAAATCAAACGAAGCAAGCGAATATTTAGGAAATATGGAAACAGTGTCTGATGCCTTGTCCTTTCAGGTGCATACAGGAAACGCTGCGGCAGATGCCCTATTAAGCAGTAAGCTGGGCGTTGCGTCCCAGCAGGAAATTCACGTTCATTGTGCTATTTCTATCCCTAAGCAGAGCCTGATCGCTGACATGGATTGGTGCATTGTTTTGTCGAATGCCCTTGATAATGCAATCAATGCCAGTGCGGCGATTGACAGGCAAGACCGATGGATTCATTTATCCGGCATACAAAAAGGAAATATCTATCTGCTCAGTATTGAAAACCGCTGCCGGAAAGATACAGCACTGCCCTTAGAGGGAATTGGCTTTTCAAACATTCGGGCTGTCTTAAAAAAATATAATGGAAATATGGATGTGGAAGTTGCGGAGAACATATTTAAGCTGAATATGCTATTTATCATTCCGCAACACCCAAAGGACATTCCGCAACAATCCCATTGAAAACTCCTGTTATATTTGTAAAATGAAAAGTGTAAACATTACATGATAAAGGAGGAACCACCATGTTAATAGGAACAGTAGATAATACCATTTCTCAACAAAATTCTTATTTGAATAAGGCTGAAAACCGCCAGTCAGTGGCTGCCACTGACAAATCAAAGGATGCTTCCAAAGTAGGAGCGCAAAGATCATCGGGAGCATTAAATGAACCCCGCGATGAATATATTCCAAGCGGTGATAAGCCCAATGAAACCCCCGGCATTTACCGCATGGAAAAAGATGAAAATGGTCAGCCCAAAATTGTGTTTGACCGTCCCGATTCGCCTGAAAAAAGCGAGCAAGCATCAGAAAAAAAGAATCTGATATTGCTTCACCGGAGGTAGAGCCAAAACAAAGTGAATCTGAGGATAAATCACAGGCTCCGGAAAAAGCGGATGACAAAAAAGCGGACATGGAATGTACGGTTGATACAGGCAAGGTTGATCGTGAGATTAAAAAGCTCAAGGAAGAAAAGAAGCAGATTCAACAAGAACTGAAAAATGCAAGTGATGATGAAGAAAAGCACAAGGATTTGGAAAGACGGCTTTCTCAGGTAGAAGCTGAATTAAGCGCCAAGGATAACGATGGCTACAGGAAGCAAAATTCAACTTACACCAATGGCTGATTGGGAGCATAAGAAACGAGCCGCTAAAACAACGTGTATGTGAACCGTTGTTTTAGCGGCTTATTTCTTATATACTGCAATGTGTAATCGGAGGTAAGCAATGGCTTTGATTTTGAACCGCCCTCTGTTAAGCAGATAGAGAAGAAATAAAAATTATATGTGTTCAATCTCAGTGTTTTACAGGCACAGCGAACACTCAAATTATTCAGAACGACGGTTGTCAAGGGTGGCGTGTTTATTATACGCTAATTTTTACCTGCCATTGTAGCATTTTGGATAGCTCAGGGGTGTTTATGGTGAAAGGAGGATTTTGAATATGAAGCCACAATCATTGCGTACGGATGATTGCGCTGGAGTTATAAAGTTCTATAGCAATATGGTATACCGTCTTGCCTTTGCACGAACAGGCACAAAATACGATGCTGACGAGATTTTTCAGGAAGTTTTTTTGCGATATATAAGAAAACAGCCGGTTTTTGAAAATGAAGGACACAGAAAGGCATGGTTTATCAAGGTAACTGTCAACTGTTCCAAAAAGCTGTGGGGTTCTGCCTGGAAAAGGAAGATTGTTCCTTTGGAAGAAACCGTGCTATTTGAAACAAAAGAAGACATAGACCTTTATAATGAATTACAGCAATTGCCCGCAAAATACCGAGAAGTCATTCACTTGTTTTACTATGAAGATATGTCTACTGAGGAAATTGCTGAAGTATTGGAGCGAAAAAACTCCACGGTAAGGACTCAGCTTACCCGTGCAAGGGCATTACTCAAAAACATTTTGAAGGAGGATTACGATGTTTAAAGAAAGATATTGTCGCATGAATGCTCAGATTCACCCAAGTGACCAGTTGCTGCAAAATATTTTAAATTCGGCTCGAGACAGCGATTGCACTAAGAGAATTAAACCTTTGCGATTTAAAAGGCCTGCTGCGGCTCTGATAGCCCTGTGTATTTGTCTGACAATGGCGATGCCTGTACTTGCTGCAAATGTAGAACCCATCTATCAACTGATGTATCAGGTATCGCCGAGTGTGGCTCAATTTTTTATGCCGGTACAAAAATCCAGCGAAAGCAATGGTATAAAAATGGAGGTTGTTTCCGCTTACATTCATGATGATACCGCTGAAATATATGTTACCATGCAGGATTTAACGGGGAATCGCATCGACAGCACAACCGATTTGAATGACAGCTACTCCATCAATCGCTCATTTGGCGGCTCTGCCTCCTGTCAGCGTGTCGGCTATGATAAAAAGACAAACACCGCAACATTTTTGATTTCAATCACGGAATGGGGAAACCAAAAGATCACGGGTGATAAAATCACTTTCTCAGTGAAACAATTTATCAGCGATAAAAAGAGTTATGCGGATATAAAAATCCCAATCGACCTTTCATTGGTAGACACTGATAAAAGCACAAAAAGTGTAGATTCGACGGGTGGCAGTGGAAAGAATTATGAAAAATATATAGTGGACGGCAAGACGACTGCGCTTACCCCATCACAGGCAATGGATGGATTCCCCGTTGATGGAATTGAATTGACCGGCATTGGGTATATCGACGGTAAACTTCATATCCAGACGGCTGCTTACGATAATCTGGATAAGGATAACCACGGTTACTTTTATTTAAAAGACGCAGATGGCAACAGAGTTGACCTTGACTATGATTTTCATTTCCTGAATCAATTTCAACAGCCGGGCCGAATCGACTATTATGAATGTGTGTTCGACATTCCGCAGGAACAGCTTGGAAAGTATGCTTTATATGGGAATTTTGTTACTTCGGGCATGCACACGGAAGGAAATTGGAGGGTAACATTTCCTTTGGAACAGGCAGAATAGTAAAAGAACAAGTTTATATTGGTTAATCCCGGTTTTTGCAAAATCTTAAGATGACAAGGCAAAGCCACTTGGAAATTCTCTATAACAAAGGACTGTATGCTACCGCGAAGGGAAACATACAGTCCTTTGTTGCTCTGCTTATAATGGAGACTTGTTAAATCCGTTGCATGATATACCGAGAGCCTTTAATAATTTCTGTTACCTGAAATCCTAACTTTTGATAGAAAGCAATAGCCCCCTTGTTGTTTGCGAAAACATAGAGGAAAATGGGGAGATCTGTTTCAGAAATACAGTTTTTCAGTATTTCCGTTCCTATGCCCATATTTCGATATTGAGGGAAAACATAAAAATCATCAATTTCCATTTTCCCATCTGCATCATGAAAATAGTAATATCCAACCTTTTTTTCGTCAAGCACCACACATATGTACTCTTGTATATGGGCTTCAATTTTATTTCGTACCCATGACAAAACTTTTTGATAATCAATAGCTTCTATGTTTTCGTACTCGTCAATGAGCGCCTTGTTCAGCTCAAAAATAAGCTCAATATCTGTTTTGTCAGCAGGCTTATATTTTATATTCATCATTACACATGCTCCATAGCTTATCAGGCGGTTACGTCAATCGTTCCGGCAGATGTATCGGAAACCAGCGGGGTAGTTGCTTCGCCTCTTGCTGCATTCCATGCTTCTCTGTATATACCATAAAATTCAGAGGTGCGGGCATCCTCTGCCGGTGTTCCCATAGCATGCCATGTACCGTTTGAAAAGGTCGCAACGATTTCTCCGCTGCTGTCCTTAAATTCGGCATAGGAAATAGTATTGTCGTCGGACATGATTCGTTTTCCAAAAAGAATATCTAAAAGGGATATGGCTTTCGGTTGTGGTATAGGCGATTGATAGATACTGCTGAGGGTTGCCAAAGCGTTATCAATAATTCCTTTTCGGTCTGGTGATACCACAGAAACATAGCTATCCATCAGATTTCTGAAGCCGGGGCATTCTACGCCGAACCTACCAGTAGGAGCGTCTTTCTGAGCCAGCTGTATAATTGCTTCTTTAAATTTATCATCATTCATTTTCGGTGCCTTTTTGGTAAAATAATCGGGAAGCGGAACGCTGCTTATTCTCTTTCTTGAAAATTGCTGGCTCTGGGGAAAACGATTAAAAGAATTTATACGCACTGTAAATCGCTCCTTTCGTCAACAAAATACTTTTATTTCATATCTTTCTTCATTAAAAACAATTCTGTTTCCGTACCTACTCCCTCAAATCCCAGTTGCAGATATATATTATGTGCTTCTCCTGTATCCGTAACAATGTAAACCCGCTTCTTTTCCTCTTTTATGGCTTTATAAAGCAGTTTTTTTAACATATTTGTTCCGAACCCTTTGCCCTGATATTCGTTTAATATTGTAACTTCTTCTAATTTAACAATCTGATTCTTCTCATACCAATCACAAAAACCGATCGGAGTCTCTTCGTGATAACAGATATAAAAATCCATCAAGCCCTTTTCATAAAGTTCCTTTTTCTGGTTCGCTTTCTTGCTGGATAACTCAAGGGACATTCTTTGCGCCGCATAAGTTATGGCACAATCTATTCCTGCTTTTATTTCTTCTGATGTAACTGCTTTTTTAACCCTGCAGCTATCATTTCCATGCCAATCCCCTGCAGAATGTTTATCCGCTGTCATATAGTAAAGATCGTCCACATCAAACCCTAAATCATTCATGGCATCGTAAAATCCTTTCGAAGCCTCAATTCCAGGGTGGATTACAATTTTTAAATGATCTTTGTCTGACTGCGCCAGCGCTTTTAATTGTTCGCGAATAAATTCAATTGTTTCCGTCTCATTGCTTATGTTTTCTAACAGAATAAAATTATGGTCATACAATTCTGACACAGTCTGATTGCTAAAATAACTGATATCTTGCACTGCTTTTTTCTTGCAGAATAATTCCATATAACTATCTTCTACCGCTCTTAATTGATTTATCATAAAATATTTCTCCTTTTAAAAAAACAAATAATGTTTCTGTCAGGTTTATCAATTCAAAGTACTATTAGCATTAGCTTTGACCGGCTTGCAACCGAAAGCACAATGCCGTTTGATATCCCTGTTCAGGCTCACTCTCAATGATCATGGTGCCGCCGTGTGCTTCCACAATCTGCCGAACCAATAGAAGCCCTAAGCCGTGGCGCAGGTTCAGTCGTTCGTCCGTGCTTTCCATGTAGTGCGGCTTTTCTCCCAGTTCCCGCAGCTTTTCAGGCGAAAGGCCCACGCCGTTGTCCGCAACCGTAAGCGTGATGCCTGTTGCGGAGTTGTCCAGTGTGAGCGTAATCTTACAGCCCTGCAAATTGTGCTTGATACTGTTTTGTACCAAATTACTGATTGCCCGCAAAATCAAACGGGAATCACATTCCAGCATAGCGTTTTCGGCGGCAGGCTTAATCTCAACCTCCACCGGAAAGAATTCGGAAAGCCCGTCGTTCAGCAGCTCCACGGCGTATGACCGCAGAAGTTTGGAGAAGCGCACCGGTTCCTTATGGAGTGGCTGCATTTCGTATTCCAGTTGCGATACCAAATTCAAATCCTGCACCAAATCTTTGATTTTGATGCTTTGCTGCCGCACGATTTCAGCCTGCTCTTTTACAGAGCTGTTTATGGTCTTATTATCTGCAATACGTCCGGCGTATCCCAAAATCATGGACAGTGGTGTGCGAATGTCATGGGAAACACCGCTGATCCAGTTGGCTCTTGCTTCATTTTGCCTGCTTAAAATACGGGATGCTTTGTTAATACTTCCCGCAACCTCCGATAAATCACCTCCGATAGATAACGATACCGGCTTGCCATCGGAAAGCGTCTCAATCGCATCAATGATCGGGTCTGTGTTTCGGATAATTTTCCTCTTGGAAAAGAAATAGGCCAAAAACAACAATAAAAAGTCGGCTGCCAGCATTCCGGTAATATAGAGCGGAAGCGTTTGAATCGCATGGATAGAGAAATAGTTGCTGGTGAGCTTTGTATAGCTGTCTTTCGGATAGCCCAATACCAGCAGACCATCTTCCGTGTTCCAAACAAAAATGGGATAGTCCTTTAAATACCCTTTGGAAAAGAGGGCGACATCTTGAATCGTGTAATCTCTGGGAATGTCTTCGGGCGTATTGACAGCCCAAATCTGATTTCCGTTCTGGTTCAGGAACATAGCCCAAACATGAGCGCTCTCCAGTTTTTGACGGGCATCGTCCGATACACCCTCTACCGTCGAAGCGGCGGCGATTTCCTCCAACATATTTTGTGGTGAGGTATCTCCGTAGTCGTTTCTAATAACGCTCTGAAACGTAATACCAAAGGCCAGTACATTGAGCAGCGCCAACACAAGGATAAAAGCGGCAAAGGATGCCAGATGCTTCGAGATATATTTTCCAAATGCTTTCATGGCGTCACTTCCTTATGTTCAGCTTATAGCCCAGCCCTTTGATTGTAATCAGGGAAACCGGATTTGACGGATCTGCTTCAATTTTTTCACGAATACGCCGCACATGGGCATTCAGGCTGTTCTCATACCCGAAAGGATTGTCACCCCAAAGGGCTTCGCAAAGCGAATCTATGGAAACAATTTTGCCCTCATTGTGTGCAAGGGTTTCCAAAAGAGTATGTTCCTTCGCAGTCAGGGGGATAACCTCACCGGCTTTATGAACTTCGGCACGGCTGAAATCAACCGTGCATCCGTCCAGCTTCAGGAGCTTCCCATCCACTTTGTAGCAGCGACGCAAAACAGCATAAACACGCAGTAACAATTCCTGTGCCATAAAAGGCTTTACGATGTAATCATCGGCTCCCAGTCCAAGACCGGCCAATTTATCCGCAGCCTCGTCCTTCGCTGTCAAAAAAATGATCGGTACATCGGTAAAAGAGCGCATTTGCTCCATCAGGGAAAAGCCGTCTCCATCCGGCAGCATGACATCCAAAATTGCTAAATCTGGTTTTTCACTTTCGGCAACTGCGGTGCCTTCTTTCACAGAAGCGGCCGATACAATATTTTCAAAACCGTCATCCTTTAAAATGGCGGTTACCATTTTAAGCAGCTCAGGCTCGTCATCCACAAGCAGGAGCTTTTTTGTGTGTAAAAATGTTTGATCCATTCCTTCACCTCCAACTGTATCTATTATACCAAAGCATGTCCGTTTTGTGTGATGTTCAGCAAAAAGTAAGGTAAAAGTAAGGACAGGAGAATGTAGATGTCAGGTTGACGCTGTACCATAAGAGTATCGAAAGGAGATGTTCTTATGGATACCATGATTACAACAGAACAGTTGACAAAAAGATATAAGAATTTCACATCTGTCAACAGTGTTTCGCTTCATATCCGAAAAGGCAGCATTTATGGCTTTCTTGGGCCGAACGGTGCCGGGAAATCTACCACCATGAAAATGCTGCTGGGGTTGACGGCCCCCACAAAGGGCAGCTTTATCATCGATGGGAAGCGCTTTCCAAATGACCGGATGGCCGTTCTGAAAGAGATCGGTTCTTTTATCGAATCGCCCTCGTTCTATGCCAACCTGACCGGGCGTGAAAACCTCGATATTATCCGCCGAATTTTGAAACTGCCGGAAAGCGCGGTAGAGGATGCATTGGAACTGGTTGGCCTCACAGAGTTTGGCGGTCGACTGGCAAAGAAATATTCGCTGGGCATGAAACAGCGGCTGGGACTTGCCGGAGCACTGCTGGGCAGACCGCCCATCCTCATATTGGACGAACCGACCAACGGCCTTGATCCCTCCGGCATCCACGAAATTCGTAATCTGATCAAATCTCTGCCGGAGCTTTATGATTGCACCGTGCTGATTTCTTCCCATATGCTGTCGGAAATCGAGCTGATGGCGGATGATATTGGCATTCTGAACCACGGTCGCCTGCTGTTCGAGGGCAGTCTGGATGAGTTGCGGCAGAGTGCGCTGCAGGCCGGTTTTGCCTCGGACAATTTGGAAGAAATGTTCCTTTCCATGATAGAAAAGGACAATGCAGCCAGAAAACAGAGGGCACAGCTATGAATGCACTTGCAATCGAACTGCGGAAAGAAAAGCGGACAGGCGTGATTCCTGTGCTGCTGGCCGTCGGCGTTTTGGGAGCGGCATACGCCTTTGTCAATTTCCTTGTGCGGAAAGATACCCTGCTGAACCTGCCGCTGGCTCCGATGGATGTTCTTTTGACCCAACTCTACGGCATGATCATGATCTTAAATATGTTTGGTATCGTAGTCGCCGCCTGCATGGTCTACAACATGGAGTTCAAGGGGAATGCGGTCAAGAAGATGTATATGCTGCCCATGAGCGTTCCGGGGATGTACCTTTGCAAATTTTTGATCCTGACCGTGATGCTTCTGGCGGCTGTTGCACTGCAAAATCTGGCTCTGATGAATATTGGCATGACCGAGCTTCCGCAAGACACCTTTGAGATGGGTACGCTGGTGCGATTTGCCGCTTATTCGTTTATCACCTCCATGCCTGTGCTGTCTTTTATGATTTTAATCTCTTCCCGGTTTGAAAATATGTGGGTTCCTCTCGGTATTGGAGTTGCGGGATTTTTAAGCGGAATGGCCTTGGCAAACTCGAAAGTTGCTTTGCTGATGATCCACCCCTTTGTCGTGATGCTAAAGCCAGCAGTTGCCATGAGCGCACAGCCGGATAACACGGTTATCCTTGTTTCTTTGGTGGAAACAATCCTTTTCTTTGGGGCAGGGCTGTGGATGGCAAAGCATCTGCGCTATGAATAAGGAGGGAGGATTGAAATGAGTTTTTTAGAACTGCTTAAAATTGAGTTTATGAAAGTGAAGCGCTCAAAAATCATTCCCTTGATTTTTGTTGCCCCGTTATTGGTGGTAGCATCCGGGATTGCGAATTTGAGCAGCTATTTCACGCCGGAGTATACCAATGCGTGGCCAGCCATGTTCATTCAAAGTGCACTGGTCTATGCCTATTATCTGCTTCCGCTCAGCATGATCGTCGTTTGTGTTATGATTGCCGGACGGGAAACGCAGAATAACGGCATCCTGAAAATGCTGGCTCTGCCGGTCAGCCGTTATGCGCTTTCTCTGGCAAAGTTTTGTGTGCTGATGTTCTACTTGTTCATGGAAATGATTGTGTTCCTTGCGGTATTTGTTGCTGCCGGATTGATTGCGACAAGCACCATGGGAATCACCGAAACACTGCCTGTCCTTTACCTGCTCAAGTGGTGTGCGGGGCTGTTTCTTACTATGCTGCCCAGCGTGGCAACCATGTGGGCTGTTACGGTGTTGTTTGAAAAACCGCTGCTGTCCGTCGGACTGAATCTGCTCCTTGTCATTCCCGGCGTCTTGGTCGCCAACACGCCGCTATGGATTGTCTATCCATATTGCTACAGTGGCTATCTGGTGTCCTGCTCGCTGCACGAATTTACAACGAATATCGCAGGAATAGCCTTTGAGCTGTTTCCATTCCTGCCCTGTGCCGTCCTGATCTTTGCATTGGTGCTTACCGTGGCGGTAACACAGTTTGGAAAGAAAGAAATGAGGTAAAAAGATGGAAAATAAGAAATTTCAAAAAACAAGCATTGCGGCACTGATTGTCAGTGTATTGCCGCTGGCAACCTTTATTCCGATTTTGCTAAAAATCACTTTGCCGGATGGAGTACGCAGCATTTGGGCTGGGGCCAATATTCTTTTTATTCTGGCAGGGCTTTGTCTTTCCATTGTCTGCGTGAAAAATAGCGAAAGCCGTAGTGTTTTGAATATTATCTCTACAATAATAAGTGTCGTGTTGATACTGATCGTGATTGGAATAATTATTCTGGCATTGTTTTTGAATTTCCTACAATAAGATGAATTGCTCCTTTGTCTAAATGTCAAATTTTTCGGTGAATTACCCGCCATATAAAAAAACGGTAGTTTGGCGGGACACTTTACATGCTTAAATACCATTTGAAACCCTCCAAACCCGTGAAGTTTGGAGGGATTTTATATGTGTTGGTCTATACAGACTACACCGCTGCGCATTTGCTGCAGCGACATTAGGCCATCTGCATAACCGGTACGTACATAGGTAATTTGTTAAAAAAAGCCTATGTTCCTCAGCGGATAACTATGCGCACCAGCACGAACCACCAGAGCAGGTAAAACATGAAAAAGTATATAAAAGCGTACTTATGGACGGTCATGTCCACAGGTGCGCTCTTTTTTTACTGAACAAAATTATTCCCCGATGCCGGTCACCGCCTCTTGTCCTTCGTTTTCAATCACATTTTGAAAATTTGGAGGACAAGCATATGTCAGAGAACAAAAAATATACCATCGTAGTGAAACAGCAGCGTGTAGCGGTTAGTGAGGCCGTTTACCGTGCCTACCATAAAGAGCGGGAAGCAGAACGCTATCAGAATAAGCTGATCCGCCAGAATGAACTATCGTTGGAGCGCTTCCAAGAGGATGGTGTCAACATCGATTACCTCATTGTCCGTGTTCAGCCGGACATCGTGGACAAGCTCATTCAGCAGGAGCAACTGGAGGCACTGTGGATCGCTCTCCAATCCTTGCCGGAGGATGAACGCTCCCTTATCGATGAGCTGTTTTTCAATGAGAAAAGTGAGCGGGAGCTTTCCACAATGATTTCTGTACCGCAAAAGACCATTAACGACAGGAAAAAACGAATTCTGCTTAAACTTCGGAGAATGATCGAAAATTAATCCGCTCAACCCCCTCACTTTTTCCTTTATAGAAGTGAGGGGGGGTTTCTATCTCTCTCGTGTTCCTTGAAAAACACCGAAACCATTCGGTCATATCCAGCAGCTTAAATACGTTAGCTGTTCAGCTCCGATGAGGGGAAAGCGGCTTCGGAGGACACGCCAAGACCATCTGCGGATAGGTCAGAGCTATCCGTCAAACCGATAGCATCAAAGGTGCCGAGCGAGAAATGTCCGTCCGAGAAGCAATCTGTGGTGGATTGCCCCGCCATGACCTGAACAGCCTACAATGATCCTTCTGCACAGCCACAGACATCGCAATGGGTGCAGCCGTCGGAGAACCCGGCGGGGGTGAGAGTCCCATGACAGCCGTTAACCAAGGCTGGTTTAAGCTGACTGCCCAAAGGACGAAATCGTCCTTGTACCGCAGGCGTTCCGCCTGTAGTGTTCTGCTTCGGGAAGTAGTGTCGAATAGAAGCAGCAGAAAACGAAGAACAAGAGTTTTGTTATATCAGAAACTATGAGGACAGCCGTCCTGCGGGTATACCCGGTCATAATCGGCGGCTGTCCTTATCCTTGTGATATAACACTGATTTTACGCAAAGGAGGAATGAGAAATGCGTATTTACAAAGGCGATATGTTCTACGCCGATTTAACTCCGGTTGTTGGGTGCGAACAGGGCGGGATAAGGCCGGTGCTGATTGTCCAAAACGATATCGGAAACCGCTACAGCCCCACCGTCATCGTGGCTGCCATTACCAGCCGCACGGAAAAAAGTCATCTGCCTACCCATATCCGGCTGTGCAGCCAGCAGTACGGACTGCGGCAGAATTCTCTTGTGCTGCTGGAGCAGGTGCGAACCATTGACCGTTCCCGCCTGCGTGAGTACATAGGCCATTTGAGTGAGCCGCAGATGCAGCAGGTCAATGAAGCCTTAGCGGTGAGCTTTGGTCTGGATACCCTGCTTCCGGAACCGCAAATGAGCCTGAGCTTGTGAAAGGAGGAATTTTCTATGAATAAGAAATCCGCATGGATTTACTGCCGCATCGATGCGCCGGAGGATACCCACGGTGCTTTGAAAGGGCAATATGAAAGGTTGGAAACATACGCCGCACAGATGGGCTTTGCTGTTGTCGGCTCCTCGCAGGACTTGGGCAGCGGCTTGAATTTTGACCGTCCCGGCATGCAGGCTGTTCTGGAATCGACAAAAGCCGGGAGTTTTCAGATTCTGCTGGTGGATTCGGTGAGCCGGATCGGGCGGGATATGGCAAAGACCATGAACCTTATTCAAACCATGAACAGTTGCGGCATCAACATTTATTCCCCGATGGAGGGTGAAATCAAGCTCTCTGATTTTGCGACGTTGCCGTTTCAATTGCGATAGGAGGAAACGCTATGACGAAAACAGAACCGGTCAATGAAGTCCGTTATTTAATGGCGCACAACTTCCTCACCTATCTTCTGGAGCAAGGCAAAATCAGCCTTAAAGAATTTGAAATCGCAGATGGATTTGTGGTCGAAAAGTACAAGCCGAGGCTCCGGATTATTTAGTGAATTTTGTGATAGCTATGTCCGCATCTATGTGGTATCGTGTGTGCTAATACCTAAAAGGTATTGAACTCACACGAAAGGAGCCACCATACATGAAAACACGAAAACTAAAGGAGGTGCCGCCATGCCGCAGGTACAGGTTATTGAACCGGTAAACGCCATTTACCGCTATGCACCGCCCAAGCTGCGTGTCTGCGCCTACGCCAGAGTCAGCAGCGATTCCGCTGACCAGCTGAATTCCTTTTCCGTGCAGATGGAGCATTACACCTCTCTGATAGCCGGAAATGACGAATGGGAACTGGTGGACATTTATGCCGATGAGGGTATCACCGGAACCCGTTCAGATAAGCGAGAGGAATTTCAGCGGATGCTTTCCGACTGCAGGAAAGGTAAAATAGACCGCATCCTTGTAAAATCCGTTTCCCGGTTTGCGAGGAACATCCACGACTGCCTCTCCACCGTCCGGGAGCTGAAAGCCCTCGGCATCGAGGTGGAGTTTGAGGAAGATGGCCTCAAAACAGCGGATATGCACGATGAGATGATGATCGGAGCCTTCAGCTCCATCGCTCAGGAGGAATCTACCTCCATCTCCAACAATATGCGATGGAGCTACGCCCGGAGGATGCAAAACGGCAGCTTCACTTGCTGCTGCCCACCTTATGGATATGACCTTGTAGACAACACACTGATTACCAATCTCAAGGAAGCACCGGTGGTGCGCCGGATATTTGGAAACTACCTCTCCGGCAAGAGTATGGAACAGATTGCAGATGAGCTGAACGCCGAGGGCATCCCCTGCAAGAACGGAGAGATCAAATGGCTGTATACCGCTGTCAGCTATATCCTCAAAAGTGAGCGCTACATCGGCGATGCCCTGCTTCAAAAATCCTACACCACCAGCACCATGCCCTTTCAGACCAAGCGCAACAAAGGAGAGCGTGACCGCTATTACATCACTGGCTCCCATGAGCCGCTCATCAGCCGGTCGGAGTTTGAGCGAGCGCAGCAGCTGATGAAAACCCGTAACGCTCTCTGCCCAAGCAAGGGTCGTGACAGGCAGTACGCTTTCTCCGGGAAAATCAAGTGCGGCAAATGCGGTACGAACTTCTCCCGCAGGGTGACCAACGGCAAAACCTATTGGGTCTGCCATAAGCACTTCCGCAGCAAGGAGCTGTGTGAAATCCGCCAAATCCGGGAGGATGCCATCATAAAGGCCTTTATCCGAATGGTTAACAAGCTAAAACAGAACAGCCGCTATATTCTCTCCTCCGCATTAACAGAGCTGATGGATCTCAAATCCAAAATCACCATGAGCGATGTAAAGGTCGGAAGCATCAATCAGGAAATAGCGGAACTCACCAAGCAGAGTCTGGTACTGAATCGTCTCAGGACGAAAGGTTACATGGACGCTGCTATTTTTATGCAGAAAAATAATGAAATCAACCAGCAGCTCGACCTGCTGAAGCGCAACCGCCGCAGACTGCTGGAAAGCGATGCAGACGATGAGATGATTTCCGATTGCAAGCTGCTGATTGACCTGATGGAGCAGGGAGAGCCGTACCTGACCGGTTTTGATGAAACCCTGTTCCACAGTATCGTCAATCAGATTATTGTCACTGAGCAGGATAAGCTCAAATTCTGTCTGATCGGCGGCTTTGCCTTTACCAAGCCGCTGCCCAAGGAGGTGTTCGGGCGATGAAGAAAAACCGATACCTTCCTTTCGGCTACCACATTCAAAACGGTATGCTGTGCATCCATGAAGCGGAAGCCGTTGTGGTTCGTCAGGTTTTCGAGGATTACCAAGCCGGAATGTCTTATCGCCGGATTGCCGAAAACCTCACCGTCCGAGGCATCCCCTATATGGAGAACCGCACCGACTGGAACAAGCACATGGTCAAGCGGATGCTGGAAAATCCTCGCTACTGCGGCAGGGATGACTTCCTTCCGATTATCCCTGCCGACACGTTCGGGGCTGTAGCCGCCCTAATCGGACAGAAAAGCCAAGGGGAGCCTTTATCCGAGGAACTGGACAGCATCCGCAGTAGGGCGGTTTGTGGGGCTTGTGGAGCCAAGTACACAAGGGATGGCAGAAGCAAGAATTATGAAGCGTGGTGCTGCTCCACAGAGGGGCGCATTGTACCCAAGAGAATCACCGACCAAGCACTGCTGGAGAGTGTAACTGCAATCCTGAATACGATTATCAGCAATCCGAGCCTGCTTGAGCTTTCTTCACCGCATCGGGAACATTATTCCCTTGATGTTACCCGGACAGAAAATCAAATCAACCGGGAGCTTGAAAAAAGCGAGGTGGACAGCGACTACATCAAGCTGCTGATATTCGGCTGTGCCGCCGCAAAATATGAGGTCTGCACCGATACAGAGCCGGAATACTTAACCCGCCAGCTGCTGGCGATATTCGAGAAACAGCCGCCGCTGGAGGCTTTCTCAATCCGATTATTTGAGGATACCGTCAAGCAAGTGGTCATAGATACGGACGGCAGCTTGTGGCTGCGGATGATAAACGGAAAGCTGATTGGAAAGGAGTAACCGCCATGCAAACACAGACTTTAACACCTGTACAGAAAAGGGTCGATATAATCCCCGCCAATATTCTTTTAACCAAGCCCAATGCCAGAAAGAGAAAGCTCCGTGTGGCGGCCTACTGCCGGGTCAGCACCGAACAGGAAGAACAGCAGTCCAGCTACGCTGCGCAGATTGCTTATTATACGGAGAAAATCAACAAAAACAAGGATTGGGAGCTTGCCGGTAT
>ENA-UOOE01001548-UOOE01001548.1-fermentation-metagenome-genome-assembly--contig:-NODE-1548-length-19146-cov-9.021319_pt1 | contig 19146 bp, 10 predicted proteins | sample MGYA00245776_ERZ724021 | MGnify/ENA primary metagenome ERZ724021 (study PRJEB28704, sample SAMN03018321) | fermentation metagenome | biome: anthropogenic terrestrial biome; feature: soil; material... | reverse complement strand
AAATAATATAATAATCATTTTTCGTTGAAAGTTGATTGTATGTTTGTTATCATCTTTTAATTCAAACGTACAAAGTTCATAATATGCTTGTTCAGTAAATTGATTTTATAAATGAGTTTTAATTTGTCCCATAAACCCTAATGCATATTGAGCTATAACACGATATGATCCACGTTGCAATAGATCAATGCTACCCGCATTATGTTGCGAAACATCTTTCAGGTATCCATCTGGAGTCAGGTTTTGTAATAATCTATCATAAACATTCTTCAAATCAGATTTGGAAAATTCAGGAAGCAGGCCTATCCTGTTTCCATGTGCAAAAGCGGCAGCAAGGCCTGCAGTGGCAGAGCTCTCAAACCTGGTTGAAGGTTGATCTAAATATGCACCCCAGCTATAATCAGCTCTTTGAAAACTCAATGCAAATAAAGAATAACGTCGATAAGCCTCTTTCATTTTGTTGATTTTGGTATGATTCTTAAATCGAGCGTCACTTTCTAATATTTCTATAGATTTTACAATTCCAAGTAAAAACCATACAAATCCTCTTCCCCAATTTCGTCTTTCAATTGTTTTACCTTTGGAAATACTTCCAATGTTATAAACACCTGTTTCATCAGCTAGATATTCAATGCGTTTTTCAATTTCTATAATTGCCATTTCAAACAATTCCGGTTTATTTAATGCTTTCCCTAATTGGGTCAATGGATATGCAAGAGTATAACATCCTTCTGTACTTAAATAATCAGGAGTAAAGTTGCCTGCTGTATCGAATCTTTTCTTACAATATTCAATAAATAAATCTACAGAATGATGCTGAGGTCGGTGTTGTGCAATTGTAGCAAATGGAAGACCTGCCTCCAAATTAGTAAATGTATTATCTTTAGGCCTAGCAAATAGGTCAACATAAACAAGTTGCTTGTCATCAATAAGATATTTATCAAGATGACTTTGAATAGCCTGAAAGGCATGTTTGTCATTCTGAAGTATATATAGATCTTGTAAACCATCTAAGCTACATCCCTCAGTCCATCCAAAAGGCTGAAGAGAACGGTCTGAACAAAGCCTTTTTATCCATTCCGACTCATCATTTTTATATGTTTGGTCAACTAACAATAAGTGTGATCCATTATCATCCATGGAGGAATAAAAATACATTGTATTTTCACCATGATACTGTTCTAACCTAATACCTTCATTCTTGAGTAAGATGGGAGCACAGTCAAGCAGGGTTTCAAAAATTTGAAGCCCGGTAGGATACCATATTGACAAATGTCCAATCTTCCTATTAGTGTTTCCTAAATAAACTACTACTTCATCCTCCATCCTTGTATCAATAGCAACTTGCAAACGCAAATACACTTTTCCTTTAAAATTAGAGGGTATGTCATCACAACTAAGATGTAATCTATCCTTTGACGTATCCAGTGAAAAATAGTCATAGTTAAATGAAGTGCGAAGTCCTTCAGGTACAGGAAGCTTAGTGCAAATGTTCTTTTCTGGTTTAACTGCAATGTACTGTAACTGATTTTGATCTAAATTAGTTGTTTTAACTGAATGATATTCATTTAAATAAGATATTTTTTTAAAATCATTTGCCAAAATTGACAATGAAGTCCCAAAAAGTGCCGTTAAACAAAAACTTCTGCGTGTTATCATTATTTAGTTATATTGAGTAAATAAAACAATTGTTCAATTCATTGCTGTCCGGAGAAAAATTCTCAAACAGGTTTATTAATTTAAAATTCAATATTTTACGAGGCTGAAATTATTTTTCGATTAGAAATCATAGTTTTGTGAATCGGCATTTGAGCCACATTCTGCAGGCTATGAATAAAGGAAAAACAATCTTTGCACAAATTATGTCTCTTGTTAATGAATATGAGTTTAAGAAGTGTGTCGACCACTACAAGGGCGACAAACACTCTATAAAGTTCAAATGCCGTGATCAGTTCATGGTGATGAGCTTTGCACAGTTCACAGACCGTTCCGGTCTGAGAGACATTGAAACAACCCTTAACCTCTGCACTCAGGACCTCTACAGATCGGGACTCAAGGCAATGCCCAGGTCCACGCTTGCAGAAGTGAACGAGAAGAAGGATTGGCGTATTTATCAGGACTTTGCACAAGTTTTGATACGGGAAGCAAAGAAACTTTATACCGACCAAAAGCTTCGTGTCGATCTTGAGGAGATGGTTTATACCTTTGACAGCAGCACCATTGAATTGTGTCTCAAGCTTTGCCCGTGGGCCACTTTCCATCATGGTAAAGGTGCGTTCAAAATGCATACGCTGATGGATCTCAGAGGCTCTATTCCGACATTCGTCCGTCTTACTGACGGTCGGGTTCACGATTCGAAGATCATGGACAAAATCCCCGTCGAGCCTAACGCGTACTACCTGATGGACAAAGGATATGTGAAGTTTGATGCACTTTACAAGCACTTTCATCTCAAAAATGCCTACTTTGTCACCAGGGCAAAAGACAACATGGTGTATGAGATACTGGGCGGTAGGAAAGTTGACCCGGATGCTGGCTTGATTTCTGATCAAACGATACGATTGACAGCTGTAAAAACCTCCAGCAAGTACCCCGACACTCTCAGGCTCGTCATGTATGAAGATTTCAGCACTGGTGTCGTATATGGATTCTTGTCTAACAACTTCCAGCTGGAGGCACTCACAATCGCCGATCTGTATAGGGAAAGATGGCAAATTGAACTGTTTTTCAAATGGAGAAAACAGCACCTTCATGTTAAAACCTTCTATGGTACCTCTATGAATGCAGTTTTTACACAGACATGAGTTGCCATATGTGATTATCTTTTGCTTATCATAGCCAGGAAGCGATTTATGTTGGAACCAAGTCTTCATACAATCTCAAACTCTATCGGGCAGATCCTCTTCAAAAGAGGAAATATCCGTGATATATTCAATCAACCTACGCTCTGTGGTAATGCTCCGGAGGCAGAGCTCGTTGATCAACTTTCATTATGGTAAAATTCCTCCGGACAGTTATGTTTTATATTATAAACTAAATTTACTTTTAATTTATCTTCTTCATATCAGATTTTTTTTTGTGTTAGAAATCTATCCATCTGTTTTTAAGTTCGAAGCCAGGAATTGAAGGGTTCTTTAATAGTATTTTCCCTATTTTATATCTGTGTTGTCCGTCGTCATCTTTGAGAGGCAAAGCAATTGTAGGCGTACCATCTTTTTGGCCTACAGATACAAATAAATCATATTCTCCCGGCTCGGTTCTTGGTACAATTGGCGCTGCATAAAATTCACTTCCTGGCCTTTGTTCCATAACTGAAGTAAAATCATTGAAAAATTCTCTTGGATTCAAAAAACCCATGGAAAATCTGCTCGTTATATTTTTACTATGATCACTTGTGGAATTTGTCGGAGAAAGTTTTTTTACATCAAACGAATCATCAACTAAAAGTGATACTATACCACCCAAATTATCTTTTATAGTTATGGCAGGGTATCCTCCATTGTAACAATTTGCAACTCCTGAATTTGTCCATTTCCAATGAATATTAAAGTTTTCTCCGATTTCGACGGATTTAGGGTAGTTTAATTTGAGTAATTGAATACGATAACCAAGTCTTTTGTTGATTTCTTTAAATATATCTTTGTTTTCCTCATAAAACTCATGTGGCCACCAATGAATTGAAAGATAACTAGCATGATATGCTTCAATTGCCTCAATTAATCTCTGCTTCTCCCAGGTTCCAAACTTTTTAAGTAACCCATAATGTCCAGTTTCAAGAATAACAGGTTTTTGAGGCGAAAACATCATTGCCAGATCATCTGAATGCCATGCATTTGGGTATTTCCCTACCATGATACTATCATCTCTGATTGTCAATCCTTTTGTTAAAGCATAATTAGCTAAAGATACATTTCTATTTGATTTTCTAGATCCAATCATATCATCATTAATACAAATCAAAGATTTCTTAAAATATTTTGAATATAAATCGATTTGTAATCTTACGATTTTATCGTTTGTTTCTCTTGATGGGCTACTATGCATTTTCCAGCCTTCTCCGTAAATACCTATACCTAATTCTATCCATGCTAAATTGGGATTACCGTCGTACCGATCCGCTAATTTTTCAATTAATGTTTCAAATTTCTCTATAAAAACTGGATCCAAATAATCTGGCTCCCATAAATTTCCATTCTCTGAGGGACCCTCCCTATGATTGAAAAATACACCTTTAGCGCCTGCATCTTTAACCCATTTGGGTGTAGCCCATGTAATCCAAATATCACTAAGATTAATCCTTATAGCCATTTTTTTACCTTTTGCTATAAATCTTTGTGCAGGCGTATCAAAAACAGTCCAATTATAACACCCTTCCTTTGGTTCAATATAAGACCAAGGTATTCGCATGTAAATAACAGAACACCCTGGGAACCAGTCTAGTGAATCTGAAGGCTCAAGCCTGTAACCGTAGTTACCGGTTCTACCAGAATAATAATGACAGACCCATCCCATCCCAGGATTTATCATAGCTTCCCCAGTGTCTTTCGGAACGATTGTTACATAGTTAGAATCATCAACTTGATGAATTATTTTTTTAGTATCGATTCTGTTTTCTGCGTTAATCTTGTCAATTCCGAATTTGGAAATTAGTACGGATGCACCCATCATTTTTAAAATCTCTCTTCGAGTAATTTTTTCCCCCCCCATTTTTATTTATTATTTAACTTGTTATACATTAACATAAACTGATTTAACATAAACTGATTTTTGTCTTATTCATCTTCCTATTGAAGATAAATTTATTTTAAATATTTAAAAGCAGTAATTTTGAAGAATTCTCATTACTAATCCCTGAAGAGTATTAGCTCTTTTTTAAATCATTTCAAATGTCCATCAAGTTAGGAGAATACTGTTTCTATTTTTTTCGAATACGTTATTTGAGTCTTGAACAACAGACAAATGCGTGTTATTCATCCTCATTGGCAAAGAAAGTTTTATCCGGTTTAATCTTATGTTCTTCGGTACTTAACTGTATTCGAATAATGCAGTATCAGGAGTCGAAAATTTATATAAAAATGAACGACCTTCCACCCCAATTTCTTTTCCAGAATATAATTCTTTTACTTTTTTAATTTTTTTAGGAAAGGAGATTCTTTTTAGTCCTCCTTGTGCAACATGTATGCATAATAAGTTGCTGTTAGCAAATACTGGAGTCTCCATCTCTATAAAAAGATGAACTCCTGAATCTTTAGCAATTTGTCTCAAAACTAACGTTGTCATTTTTTGATAATCATAAATATAAACAGAGGTCCAATTATCTTTTTCTACTCTATTTATTCCTGGTTTTCCAAATTCAACTCCTGTAATATCCTTAATTCTATTGACATCAAGATTAATGCCATCACTTATCCCGGGAGCATAAATGAAAAGAACAGTCCTGTCGTTGTTTAATATCGTTTTTTTTAATAATGATAGCCGTTCAGGTGTAATCAAAAAAGTTCCTGGGAAAATAACAACCTTATATTGTTCTAAATTAGCTTTATTTAAATCATTGAATGAAAACACTTCAAACGGCGCTCCGATACGATTCAGCTTATTACGTGTTTTTTGATAGATTTCTCCTGCTTTTTCATCGTTCATATCGTTTACTAATTTAGCACTTTGAGGATCAACTATTAGTGCTATTTCTGCAATATTTTGAGTAGGTACATTGTAGTATTTATCCCATATTTCTTTGCTTTGCTTGACAATTTCCATCGTCTCATCTGTAGAAAATACTCCTCCAAACATATCAAAACACCATAAATGAGCGTGATTAATAATTGAGAGTGAAAATTCTCGTTTTAATCCCGCAGTAGATTCTTCTTGATTTTTCCAAGGTGCTATTGGGTTATAAGTAATAAAATCGTTAATTTTATAATTATAAGTATGTGTACGATGATCTATTTCATGAAGATAGCCTTTTCCATTCAATATTCGTGTACCATTTGGAATCATAAAGCCACCACCACCTCCCATTAATCGATCTGAATAAGTTCCAGGGCTTACGAAGAAGTCTATCAATGAAGATGAAAATAATCGTTCATATTCTAAATGTCCCGCCCATACAAGCCTGTTACTTGCTAGTTCAAGTATATATCCAAAAAAAACTCCTATTTTGGTGTTTACTGAGATTAATCGGCGGAAACTTTCTGCAAATTCGAGAACAGTGTTAACGATTAAATCTCCAGTAAACTGTGCATAATCTATTATGTTTTGTTCTTTTTGTGGATTTCTTATAAAATTCTCAAACGATGCTTGACTAATACAAGTTATAGATGGAACGTCGGTGATTTTTTTCTTTTTTTCTCGCAACCATGACTTCCATAATTCGGACTTTTCTTTACTTGAAGTTCCTCGTCCCAGATCCAACCACTCTGATGTAGCACCACAACTTAAAAGATAAGCTCTTATGCGATTACTATATCGTTTTTCAAGATGCTGAACAATATCATTTATATAAGTCAAAATTTCTTTTTTCCATTTTTTATTAGCACAAGTTGAACTAAGAGCCTCATAGCTGTCGCCTTGTCCTGGATATTGATGAGAAAAAAATTTTTCTAACCAAATTGGACTATTGAGGTCTATCATTGCTATAAACTCCGCTTTTGAATTAATTGCTATGACATCATCGAACTGTTTGTTGAGAGATTCAAAATCATACTGGTTAAACCATCGCCAGATAGGCGAGTATTGAGAGTAGGGTTCTCCCAACGAGTTAAAAGTATTTGACGGAAAAATACAGTATGTATTAATATTATTATTACTGAAATTCTTCATTGCTGCAAATTCAGGTCTAAACGACCGATATGCAAATAAACCTTCTCCGTATGCTATGTTTTGTGATAAAGGAACAGGATTCACATAAGTCATATTGTTTAGAATAAGCGGTACTCCAGCTATGAAAGAAGTCGAGTATTTTATATATTCTCTTCGAGTAAATTGTGTTTTTTTTGTTTTCATTTATAGTTCTTTTAATATTATTCCCACTAGTGTCCCGTTAAATCTTTAGTTAGATAATTCTCAAGTGAAGTGAAGTTGCAAAGTGTTGATTTACAAATAACATGTTCTGTTACTCTACCAGATTCACAGAGAATGAAAATACAAATCCGTTTAGTTGGATTTTATATGTAATGATCTATATATTAAATATATAAAATGGAATATAGAAATTTTAACGGGACACTAGTGTATTATTCCTCTAAATTAAAGATTACAGTATCAGGCGTTTTGAAAGGATATAAAAAAACAGATTTATTTTCAACTATCACTTCTTCTGATATTATATTTGTTACTCTTCTAAATGACTTGGGGAGTGAAATTTTCTTAGTTCCTCCTTCGCTAAAATGGAGAGCCAATAGTTTTTCATTAGCGTAAACAGGAATTTCATCATCTGTGTAAAGATGTATTCCTGAATCTTTCATTATTTGCTTAAGCAACTTTGGTGTATATGTAGTATATTCAAAAGCATATATCGATTTCCAACTCTCCATCTTAGTAACAACAGGTCCTTGTGTAGCATAATAGGATCCTGTCCATTCTTTTACCCGTCTGGTATCTAAACTTTTCCCGTCACAAATACCAGGAGCATAAGCCCAAACGATAGTCCGATTGTCTTTTAATAAATGCTTCTTAAGTATTATTCCTCTTTCAGGGGTGATTAAAAAAGTTGCAGGTAGAAAAACTAACTTATAGCGTGATAAATTAATATATGGAATGTCATTAAATGAATATGTATCAAATGGTGCACCGGTTTTATTAAGTTTGTCCCTGAACTGTCGTGCCATTGCTGAAGCTTGAGGCATCTTTTCATTCACATAATAAGCACTTTGTGGATCAGCTACGAATAGAACTTCTGCAACAGATTGTGATTGGTCTAAAACGCATCGGTCAGTAATTTTTTTTAAATGTTTTATCAATCTCTGACTTTCTTCTTCGGCGTACCATCCTCCCCACATATCAAACCACCAGAATGAAGCATGATTAATCAAAGCAAATGCTGCTTCCCTAATAAGTCCTGCATTATCATCACTCTGTGTTTCCCATCCGTTTGGGTCAATATTATGTGTACGGTGATCTATTTCATGGAGATAGCGTTTGCCAAAACGATTTGCTGTACCAATTACTAATTGGGATCCGCTTCCTCCACCCATCATTCTGTCATTATAATTACCGGGGCTTATAAAAAAATCAATATCCGAGCTTGCGAAAACGTGTTCATAATCAAGATGGCCAAATGATACGAGTTTATTATCACTCACTAAATAATATCCAAAAAATACACCGATTTCCTTATCCAGTGAAATCAAATTTCGAGCTTCTTTAGCAAAATGAAGTACTGCATCTGCTATTATTTCATTATGAAATCGCCAGTATTGGATTTTATGCATTTCTGTCTGTGGATCATAAATGACATTCTCGTGTGAGGCTATCTGAAGTGAACTTTCACTTGGAACGTCTTCGCCCAAGGATATATTATTACGGGAACACCATTTTCTCCATGCAGTGTTTTTTATTCTGCTGCTGCGTCCACTGTCATATTCGTACCATTCTGAAGTCCCACCTCCAGATAATATGTAGGCTATAATCTTTTTCCCATACTTTCCTTCTGAATATGATATAAAATCTTTCATCCATTCAGTTGTTATATCAAGCCAATCTTTATCAGAAGCTGCGTGAGATATTTCAGAAAAACTATCGTATGCGAATCGTCTTGTCAACCAATATGGAGTGTTTAAATCAATCATGCACATTAAATCAGCTCCCGGGTTAACAGATAAAAGATCTTCTATTTGTTTATCATAAGCACTAAAATCATATTCTTTTATTCCTTTCCATATTAACGGATATTTACAATATTCAAACCCGATGCTGTTTATCGTATTCGATGCAAAAAAACAACGTGTATTGATTCCCATCTCTTTAAACTTTGCTGTCATTTCCAATTCTGGCCAAAAAGATCGATATGCATGGTAAAGTTTTTTTTCTCGTTTTATATTTATTTTAGGTATATTAATCTGCTGACCAGCTATTATTGTAATTGGGAAAGCTGAGGAAATTACATATCCACCCATTAATTGTAATACCCTGCGACGCGTCATTAATCTACTTTTAGAATTTTTATCAATTTTCTTATTGTTATTAGTCATAATTAGCGATCTTTAAAGGTCTATTCCTTTTACCATAAACCAGCATTTGAAAGTTATACTTCACTCATATTATTGGTTTATTTCAAACATTACCGTATCAGGTGTTTTAAAAGTATAAGTAAACTCAGAAGTGTTTTCGGCAACGACCTTTCCTGAAAATACATCAATCACCTTTTTGCACGCTTTGGGCAGCATTATCTTTTTAACTCCACCTTCTTTAAAGTGAACAGCAACTAAACGCTCATTGGCATACACCGGATTTTCATATTCGGTATACAGGTGGGCACCGGCTTCTTTTATGATGTCTTTCAGAATAGATAAGAGATATCTTTTACAATCCATTCTTCCGATTTCTGTCATTAAGATGGAGAAGCTTCATCCTTGACCTATATGATAAACATTAAACTATACTCGTCTCGGATTTAATTAATTTTATTATCTCAAATCCTTTTAAGGATTGCTTCTTTCAAAAATCAACAATTGTAAATTGTTTGACTCAATATAATCAGATTTGTCAATTTTCCCCTTACCAGGCGCACATGCCGAAATGAATGAATAACCGGGAAGAGTTATTTCATAATTCCTTTTGTCGTTCAGGTTTTTATTCCAGACTACCACACCAATCCTATTATCGGATTGAAATCCTTTGGCAACTATATCGCTTCCCTTTATGCTCAGACCTATATCATCAATGAATTTACCGTATCTCAGGAATTCAGCATTGTCATTTTCAAACTGGAACAGATCATGCGTGTACCGTGCAAGTTCTTCTGCAGGATATCCGCCAAATTTTACTACATCAGGCGGACCTGTAATATTTGAATAATCTGTTTCGGAAGGAATAATTCCTTCCTGTAGGTATCTTGTATCAGCGGGATATCTGCTCATTATCTCATGCCTTAACCCATACAATGTTGAAAAATTTGCATCATATCTGATCAAGGCAGGATCACTATTCTGTGTAATGCAAATTACTTCAGGAAAAGTGTAACGAAAAATCTCTGGATACAAAAACGGTATACCAAGATGAGTAGGTATACCCTGGAAAAGGTCAACTTCACCGAGAATTGCATCATTAATTCCTTCAGTCATGATACAGACATCTGGATTCCTTTTTTTAAGTTCAGTCCTTATTTCTTGATACAGCTTTATCCTGTACGAAGCGAAAGCTTCCTGTGGCAGCTCGTGATCATGAAAACTATTGTAGCACGTACCAATCAAAGGCGATTGTTGACCGAGCTGGTCAATATAAAAAACATCTACTCCCATTGATTGCGCATCAAGAGCCAGGTCAAACATAGTTTGCCTCCACTTCGACGATCCAGGGCATGCAGTGGAAAAGATTACCGGAGCGGAATTCTTATGCTTTTTCCAAAATTCAAGCACTGGCTGTTTTTTGTCGTTCAATATGATGGTCTCAATCCCATTATATAGATAGTAATCAGTCGATGTGTCAATTATCTTACCATTAGTATATACCATTACCTTGAACCCTTTATCATGCAACCTTTCAATTGCCTTGACTATTTCAGTACGTCCACCCAGCAAATTATCAGGCATATAGTTGGGGTAATACCTGTCATGACCGCCAACTCCCCTGCCCCATAAACCTACAAGACTGAAATTCAACTTATCAGCGATCGTGCCGAGTTTGTCAATTTCAGGATATGTATACATCACATCACCATTCTGCTGTTTTAGGATCGTCAACATATAGCCTTCACATCTCCTTGCCCAGTCTGAAACTTCAGCTATTTTGAAGTTTGCATCGTACCACGACCTGTATGTTTTCGATGCTAGATGCCATGTGCCGGAATATGGTTTTATGATGACCGGGGGAATTGTGAACTCATTGCTGTTTACAGGAAAAAGTATTTTCGTACTGAATGATTTTCTGTTACTGTCATAGCCAAGTTTAAATCTTTTTCCGGCTCTTTCGGAATCATGACAAGCAAAATATATCCCCGAATTTCCATTGTTCAGGGTGAACCAAGCCATGGTACCACCTAAAGAAGGATAGTCGAAACTCCTTTCACCAAAGTCTTCCGGATTAGTAAAACACTGCCCAAGCTGAAATGGCCAGTATATTTTTGTTTTTCCATCGTTTAGACCTGCACCTGAAAAGCAGGGAAAAACGAGTTCTTTTATTTTCCATTGATTAGTAGAATTATGCAGTTTCCCTTCAAAAACAAAAGCATCATTGAGAACTGATATATGAATAGCAGTGTTCATGCTGAGATTTTCTGCATCAATTATATAATTATCCCGTTCAATCCTAATTTCATCTTCTGTTGACTGGGTAACATGCGTTTCTTTACCCGGAAGGAGAATGTGTTCTGTTCCCCTTGAAGTGTTTATAACTGTAATAATGAAAAACTCCTGCAATGATGAGTTTAACATTACACCGCCGTCTTTATCGGTTATTCTGATCATGCCTTTCTTATCCACATTGAGAACTGCTGATGAGGTTCTCAACTCATTCAGCAGGACACCAGCTTTAATGCCTGCTGTATAGATCGAAAAGATTAATATAACCAGTAGTTTAATTATATTATACATCTTGATGTCCATTTATTTTCTTTATTGTGAATTGCACCGGTGAAGGTTTCTCCTTACCTGAGAAATCGATTGTTTTCATTTCTTCCAGAGATTCATGGAGCGCATAGCAAGAATCTTCATAACTTATTCCACAGAGTTCAGCTATCAAACGAATACCCCTGTCTCTTAACTTTTTATTTGAAACTTCGACCCAACTCATCCAATTATTAGTTACCCTTCCCATTAAAACCATTGTACCTGTTGAAACAGTATTCAAAAAAAGTTTGACAGCCATATGGCCCATCAAATTTAAAACCGAATTAACCGGCGAACAATCTATTCTAAAATCAACATTCGCATCACCTTTACCAATTACTAATGTAATTTTATTTTGAAAGTTAGAAGAACATCTCTGGAATGCTCTATTATAACTTTCATAATCATCATCTATAAATTCAGAGCTCCCTAAAAAATTAACAGCTAAATTAGGAGTCTTAGAATATCGTGATTCATCATTCTCATTCCCAATATGAAATTTTATTATCTGTGTCTTGTCCAGCTGTGGCGGATTTGAAGCAAGAGCTTCAGGAGCTCCCATTTCTCGATATAGATCACTTCCCCAATCAAGACACCTAACAGGTCTACCAAATATATATTCCCATGTTTTTATGGTTGGAAAAAGTGGATTCTTAACAAACGCCCATGAAGGTAAAGCTACTGTATTGTCAAATTTTTTAAAAGGTGGTAATAAGAATGTAGGTGCACGTTCAGTTGTATCCGTAAATATATCTAATAAGTAATTATTGGCAAAATAAGTTATAAGTCCACCCTTTTGGTATATATTTCTCTCTAAATCAATATATTCAGCTATATTTCTTAAATTAACTGGGTCAAGCAATTCATCCAGTAATCTATTAAATGCACTGGCATAATCAATATCTTCTACTATCCCCAACATTTCTAGTTCATCTTTGGTAAGTTCGCTTTCTAGTAATATTCTTAAAACAGACTCTAGAGCAGCACCACCAATTAATTGTTCAGAGGTGGTTGCCTGCATGCGGGTAGAACCCGCAATTGCCATAGGACCACAATATAAATCTAAAACTGTAACTCTCGGATCTTCAATAGCCTTCTTTGACCTTTCTACATGCTTAATTAATATGTTTGCCGGATTATTGAACATAAGAAAAACAAGGGCACCTCGATCTGCTGATTCTTCAATCGTTCCCAATACTGATGAAGTTTCACCTCCTTCAGTAATAGCAATCAACACGTCACCCTTAGTTATTCCCATTTCTTTAACCTGTTGCTTCCCAAATACTGTGTAATCTTCGAAGTACTCTACAGAACGTATAAGTGCATAATCACCTCCAGTCATTATACTGAACACCTGATTTTCAAATTTTTTCACCTTTCTGTAAGTTTCAGAATACTTTTTTTCCAGTTGATGAAAGTAATTACGCCACATTGATTCTAAAAGAATACTTAGGCGACCAGTCGCTCCACATCCAGAAAATACAATTTTTTTCCCTTCATTGATTGCTTTTACACAGACATTTACCATACTTTCGAATTCCTTTCCTTTTAAAATCCCTTGAGCCATTTTCTGAACATCTTTATCAACTGATAATAATGTTTCTACTCCTTTAGAAGTATCGGATGCAAAGATTTTATCAAGGTTCCTAGTTTTTGGATTTGACTGTTCAGTAGGTAAAGCACCTAAATGAAATTGTTTTTCGTTTTTTAAAAAATTTTCTGCTTCCAGATGTGCTTTTTTTATTATAGAACTTCTTTCCATTTGATTTAATTTAATTTATTTTGATTATGCAATTAATTATACTATTTAATAATACGCTATGACAGAAAAATCGCCACCTAATGGGCTGATATTTATTATCTCGTCTTCAAAATCTTCCCATTTTTCCCCATTTATTTCAACTCTTTTTATTTTTTTTTGGTTAGGATGACGTAATTTTAACTTTATTGCTGAAGGCTGTTTAATAATAGTATTAGAAAACACAGTTTTAATAAATCCATCAGCCAATTTTGATTCAATATTAAAATTATACGTTCCATAACATGTTTGAGCCTTTTTCACATCAATTATCTTTCCATTTTCAAGCCACTTCCGAGGTACTCCGTAAGCAATCCAAACCTCATCCTTTTCTTCTTTTATTAGCATCAGATTAGTTAACCTTATTAACTGCGATGTGGAATGAAGATGAGGTTGTCTCAATGAATTCCAAGCTTGACCATCACCATTAAGGATGTTAGAAATTTCTTGACTAGAATATAGTCCTCTTGACATACCATAAGAGATTAATCCATAATACGTCAATAAAAATTTATCGATTTTGTTAAGTCGCAGATTTGTTATACCATAACCTGCGATAAAATGTGGGTCAATTAGCCATTGGCTTTGTCCAAAGCGAGCCAGCCCCAAAATAAGCCCCTTACGTTTTTCAAGAAAATCAGGCATCCAGTTTATCCGTTCATCATCCGTATCAAAAAACTCTGATTCCAACATTCTGGGAGCAAGAATATTATAATAATGAGCGAGCCTGCTTTCCTGAAGATTTTCAAATGGTTTATCATTTGTTATCACAATTGGTAAAAAAGTTAAGTTTTCCTGCCGTATAGCAGCTTTGTCCATTGAAATTAATAAGTCCTCTCTGTATCTGTCAGCTTCTTCTTTTAATCTTAAACTTTCATTTTGAAATTCCATCCCTAATTCCTCAAAAGCTTGAGCAGCTTCTTTTAAACCTGCCCAACACCACACATTGCCAAGATAATCATGAGTGCCGCCAGTTTTACCATTCACTAAAACTATATCTTCATTGTATCTGTTTTCAGGCAGCATTCCATACAAAACCGTTTTTCTACCATTTTCAAGTTTCATGCTTTTGCTACGCTCTTTTACAATCCAATCACAACCTTTTATTATGTTCGGAGCTATGGCCTTGAACCATTCAGTATCTCTACTCTTTCTGTATACCTGGCAAATAGTATATATAATACTCCCATGCTGATGAGGGACAATGTAGTTATGTTCACCTGAAAAAGCACCATTTGGCCTTTGTAAACTACAAAACATGTCTACAGTTTTTTTTGCTTCTTCATAGTATCCTGCGGTTGTAATAGTATTCAAGTGCATAGCAGATGCATATCCAAAAACAGCTTCATAAAAAAAAGGTGCATCTACAACCCGATAATAAGGATAGCGTAGTTTATATTCCTGTGTTAACAAAAAATTGTTAATATACCAAGTTTTATATGCATCATTGACAATCTTTTCTGGGACTTTTATTTGTATACCTGATTCTAAAAGCTCTTCCCAGTAGATTTTGACTTTATTTAAAGCTTCTTCAAAAGAGATATTTGATAAATTAGGCTCATCGGATCGTATTATACGACTCGGAATGCGAAAATCTAATGTTTTTTCCTCATTAGGTCCCAATGTTAACTCGTAGGAAAGTTTTTCATTTTTAAAATTATTTGCAGGAAAATCAGAAAAAAATACATAGTCACCATTTTCATCGAGAATCTTGTCTTTTTCAAACGAAAGTTCCCTTGGACAATGAATTATTTGAGATCCACAATCAGCAGCCCACCAATAGCCGGCACGATGAACTCCAGTTCCCCTAAACCATATATTTATTTTAGTATTTCTAGGTTTAACTGAAGGGTTAATCACTTTCATTCTAACGAATGCAATAAGTGGATTATCAAATGAAAAATCTTTGGAATAACCAAAAATAGTTTGTTCATATAGCATACCATCATATTGATAATTTGTAACTACTACTGGTAAATAGCTTGAATCCAGAAGAGAACGACTTATGCTCTTTTCATTCTCTCTGCCAAATGGTTTATCGTTTATTTCGAACGAAATGTACATTGGAGGAGAAATTATAGCACCGTCCCATGAGGAAAGTATTTTATCTTTGTGTCCCTTTATACCCACCAAAGCTTTCGGGTATCTCATATAATCAGGAAATATCGTAGAAATACTTTCAAAAGATGGATCTTTACCTTCATTCATAGCTTTATTTAAGGCATTAACTTTTCTACGAGCTTGCTCATTTAGAGAATTGAATAAATCATTCGGCATAATATAATTTTGTACTTCTTGACCGAATAAAAATAATGAGACGTTAAAAATTATGATTAATGTTGTAAATAATTTTTTCATGATTTTTAATTATATACTTTTTTATTTTATATCTTTCTAGCAGATTGAACTATAAATTGTTGTAAAATAATAGTATTCTTTGAAGCTTGTCAGTACTGTCTTCAAGACCACCTACTCTGTTTCTGACCATCCAAATATCTCTATGTTTTGCAATTATTCTTGAAATGTCTCTGATAAGAAACTGTTTTTCACTTTCTGTGATATTATTTAATGTTCCATCTTTTGACAACATCTTATTCTTCATTATCTTGCATGAATGTCGGCAAAGCTCGGCAGCAAGTATTAGTTCATCACTCACTTGTTTTGCATCCTGACATTCCATGTTTGCTTCAAGTATTTTTGAAATATTAATCTGAAGTGAGGAGTCAACTTTTTCAATGGCAGAAAGTTTCAATTTGCTGAAGTATTTATCGTTTTTGTAAGGTAATTCCAAAGTTGTCAATGCTCGGTTAAATATGGAGTTGTTACTCAGTCTGACCTCAGTAAGTTCGTGTGCATTTCCTAAATCCATAATTATCCTACCGATTTTACCAGATTTATCGTTAAACACCCATCTATCAAGAAGAGATGAAACATTTATATTTTTATTACCGGACACATACCAACTAACTGCAGCACCATAGAGATAACCTGGATAACAGACTGATAAGGGATGCCAGTTGCCAGTTTCACCCCAATTAGTATTCAAGTATCCCATCGCTTTGTATTTGAGCCCTTGTTCGGCAGCATGTTGAAGATTAGCTATTGCATTATTCGTTCTTCCCAGAATTGAATTCCAAGAAGATGTGCCGGGACAGACGTAAAAATCTAGTCCTGAATTTTTGAATTTAGGACAATCTCTCTCAAATGGATGATTTGCCTCATAACCCCATACAAGAGCAATCATATCTTTTGGTAATTCAGGAATCAACTCTGGATGCTTAAGGATAATATCTCCCCAGAATTGAACTCTATTACCGTTTTTTGAAGCACGTTTTTTTACTTCTTTTAAAAAATCTAAATATACTTTACCCACCCCGTATTTTTCGCACATTTCTTTTGATCTCCCAAGACCGAGCTCAACTGTTTCATCGCTTCCGATATTCACATATTTACTCGAATAATTTGGAAGAAGTTCACTATATATTTCATCAACCAGTTCAAGTGCTTCAGGTACAGCTGGACTTAGACTGCTTGGGCCATACTTTCCCCATTCTGTCTGACAACCTTCAGGACATTCCGCGAGATGTAAATACTTGTCATATTTCATCCAGTAAGATAGTTTCCCAAATCCATCATGATAAGGTACAAGATCAATGAATCTTTTCTTGCAATACTGATCTAGGTCAATGATTTGTTCGGCAGTAAATGGACTGTAATCCTGTGAAACTTCAGGATGATTAATAAATTCGAAAGCATACTTAAAAAAGACCTGAAATTCATTTATTTTCCATTCAGCTAATTTATCAATGATACCATAAAAAGTTTCCATTGTTGGCACTTGGTCCTTATTGACATCAATCATTACTCCTCTTCTTTCAAAATCCGGCCAATCACTAATACTGACAAGTGGAAATTTGCCTGTTTCTGTTGCATAGCCAGCAATTTGCTTAAGAGTTTGGGCACCATAAAATAGTCCTGGCTTATCTGCTGCCAAAATAATGACTGAGTTTTCATTGATCGAGAGTTTATACCCTTGTGGTTTTATCGAACCGTCAGTAACAAGTTTTAACGAAACGAATGGGACCTCATCTTTTGCATTCACTGCTGCAATAGAATAAGAATGTCCTGTTTTATTAAATATATCTTGAATAGATTTTACAATATCGAAAACTTTTGGATCACTTACTTCGTTGCAAATTATCCGTCCATTTCTGTGTTTTAACGATCCATTTTCCAATGTTACCTCCCTTGGAATAGGAATTAACCAGCTCTCTAATGGCCCAATTGACAACACATTGGTAGCTACAGCTAAAAATATTAAAAGAATAAAATTAGTAATTTTCATAGTGTATTTTTTAAATTAATTTTTTTCCACAGACTCGTTAATCATATCTTTTGTGAAAAACCACTTAAGAGTTATCAATACTAATATTCCTCCAATTATATATGCCACTCCAAGTGACGACAAACCATTGGATAATCCAAATGATTGTTTGAAATATCCAAGCAAATATGGAGAAATAGAGCCTACTGAAAAGACAAACAAATAAACGAGCCCAATGACAGAGGCTCTATATTTAGGCTCAATTACCCCGTAAATGGTTGTAATGAAATTTGCCTCATAGATTCCACGGAATAATCCAAACCCAGCTAATGCAATATAAACTATAGTCAACGTTGATCCTTGACCCATAGCGAATATAAAAGGTGCTCCTAGTAACATGCCTACTCCCTGAATAACAAGTCGATAAAGTTTTGATTTTAATGCGATCTTGTCTGATAATAAACCTCCTAGTATTATGCCTATGAAAGCAGCAGCGTGGTGATAAAACATTGAAGAAAATCCAGCTCCAGTAATAGAAAGATTGAACTTTTCGTGAAGAAACGTTGGCATCCACGTAAGATAGCCGACATTAACAAATACTAGACAGATAAATGAGGCTCCCAATAGCATTGCTGAAGGTTTTCTAAAAAGCAAGACAAAAGCTTCTTTGATAAACTTTTTTCTATCTTGTGATGACGATGGGGCAACATTTCGTGATTGTTTAAGTCTCCATAGTAATAAAAATGTAAGCAAGATTCCTATCCCTCCGAAGATATAAAAAGGCATTCTCCAACCGTAATTCTCAGCAATAAGTCCACCAATTAAACCACTAAGAATTATCCCAATGTATAATGCTGTTTGATGAATAGACATTGCTATAGCTCTAGTTTTTGTATGATATTCACAGATAATGGCATTTGCAGAAGGTGCATAAAAAGCTTCACCCCCTCCAACTGCAACGCTTCTCAACAAAATCAAAGAGAAGATAGTAGAGGTAAATCCTGTAAAAAAAGTTGCTATGCTCCATATAAAGAGACTTGTGATGATAATATTTTTACGGCTAAAAAGGTCTCCGATAAAACCTGCAATGGGTGTACAGATACCAACACAAAGTACAAATGTGGAAGCAACAAGACCAAGTTGAGCATCTGTAAATCCTAGATCTTCCTTAATCAAAGGTAGTACTATGTTAAATATTTGCCTATCAGCTTGATTAAAAAAGTATGCAATCCATAACCACAATAGAAGCTCCCATTTATAAA
>ENA-UOOE01001546-UOOE01001546.1-fermentation-metagenome-genome-assembly--contig:-NODE-1546-length-19161-cov-6.817806_pt1 | contig 19161 bp, 18 predicted proteins | sample MGYA00245776_ERZ724021 | MGnify/ENA primary metagenome ERZ724021 (study PRJEB28704, sample SAMN03018321) | fermentation metagenome | biome: anthropogenic terrestrial biome; feature: soil; material... | reverse complement strand
TTCCCATCCATATTATCCTAAATAGAAATGTCCATCATATTTGAACTACGCCATATTTTATCAATTAACGGTAAAGTATCTGAAGTATAAGTTTATTTTTTATTTATTTCTACATTTAATTTTTTGTATTTGTAGTAAAATAGTTTTAAAAGATGAATTTATATAATTGTGGAGGATGATTTATGAAATTATTATTGACCAATGACGATGGAGTTAATGCGAAGGGAATATATGTCTTAGCTAAAGAATTGGAAAAAGAACATGACCTGATTATTGTTGCACCGGATGTTGAAAAAAGTGCCAGTAGTCATTCTATAACAATAAGAAAGTCATTATTTGTTAAACAAGTGCAGCTTGAAGGAATAAAATCGAAAGCCTACAGTGTCAGTGGTACACCTGCGGATTGTGTAAAGATTGCACTAGATAAGTTTGCAGATGAAAATATAGATATGGTTTTATCTGGAATAAATAATGGATTGAATATTGGATTAGATGTGCTGTACTCAGGAACTGTTTCTGCAGCTATTGAGGCTGCTATTAATAAAATACCTTCACTGGCTGCATCTATGGAAGTTGTGGAAGGTGTTGAAACAGACTATGAAGCAGCCGCTAAATATGTTTTAGATGTACTGGAAAAGATTAAGGATAAAGGTATGAAAAATGATGTTGTGTTCAATTTAAATATACCTTTGACGCCACAAAAAAAAGGAATTAAGGTGTGTAGAATTGGTGAAAGAGGCTTTTGTGGCTACTTTATAGAAGTGGATTCTAAAAATGAAGGCAAGTCTTTTCAATTAAAAGCTAAAGTAAGGGACTTACATGAGAATGACACAGACGGATATTTTATAAAACAAGGCTATGTTACTTTGACGCCACTTCATTATGATCTTACGAATTTTAAACTACTTAAACAGGTTGATAGCATTTTTAACAAATAAAAAGCAGATAAAAACTTGTGTTTTGGTAATTAACTCTTTTGCAGAAAAAGCTATTAAATAACTTATATACATTATAAATCCTATGGAACTGATTCCTATATTTTGAATTTACATTTTGCCTACACATAAATTTTGATATAGTTGTATGGGATTGATGCATGCATAATTGTTATCAAGTGATTCTTAGGCTCAGGTGGAGTTTGCTTATAAGGAATACCTTTTCTCCATCTGAACCTTAGAAGAACTTATCCAGGCGCGTAGCAGTGCTTATCCCCCAACTTTGAAGAAGATGGGGGTGTTAGCAATGGTAGCGGTCGGATAAAAATTCTTGACAGGTTAAAAAATAACGTTATAATAGAACTATATAAAATTGAATTTGTTAACTGTGAAAAAGAGGATTAGGGATAATGGGAGTATAAAGAGAGGAAAACTTATTGGTTGAGAGGTTTTCTATATGGATTATCTTGAAGGTAGCTTTGGAGTTTCTTTGCTGAAATAGTAGTAGGTAAAGACGGTTTTCTTAATCGTTATTTTTTAAGAGCCTGTATTTACAGGAAAAAAGGTGGTAACGCGGGTCTTCGTCCTTTATGGATGAAGGCCTTTTTTGATTTAAAGATGTAAGTACTTGAATTGGCATTAATATTAGAATATCTAATAACTAGGAGGAGATTTAATGGCACAAAAGAAAGAAATGGCAACTACTTATAACCCAAAAGAATTTGAAGATAGACTTTATAATTTTTGGCAGGAAAAAGGATACTTTACACCTAAAGCAGAGGAAAATAAAAAATCTTATACAATAGTAATACCACCTCCAAATATTACAGGAAAATTGCACCTTGGACACGCACTTGATGATACTATACAGGACATAATAATAAGGACTAAGAGAATGCAGGGCTACAGTACACTATGGCTTCCTGGTGAAGATCATGCAAGTATTGCAACTGAGGTAAAAGTTGAAAAGGAACTCTTAAAAAAGGGAATAGAAAAAAAGGAAATAGGAAGAGAAAAATTTCTTGAAGAAACCTGGGACTGGAGTAATGAATACAGGGGAAGAATAAGAAATCAGGTAAAGAAACTGGGTTGTTCTACAGACTTTACAAGAGAGCGATTTACTATGGATGAAGGCCTCAATAAAGCAGTAAAAAAATTCTTTGTAAAGCTATACAACGATGGCCTTATATATCAGGGAAACAGGATAATAAATTGGTGTCCTAAATGTCAGACAGCTATATCTGATGCAGAGATCGAGTATGAGGAGCAGCAGGGGCATTTCTGGCATATAAAATACAAAGTTGTAGACAGTGACGAATATCTTGAAATTGCAACTACAAGACCTGAAACCATGTTTGGAGATACAGCTATTGCAGTTAATCCTAAAGATGAAAGATATAAACATTTAGTTGGAAAAAAAGCTATACTTCCAATTATAAATAGGGAAATACCTATAGTTTCCGATGACTATGTAGATATGGAGTTTGGTACTGGAGCGGTTAAGATAACACCAGCTCACGACCCTAATGACTATTATGTAGGAAAAAGGCACGACCTGCCTGAAATAATAATAATGAATGAAGATGGAACTATAAAGTTACCTGGAACAAAATATGATGGACTTGATAGATATGAAGCTAGAAAATTATTAGTAGAAGATTTAGATAAACAGGGATTTTTGGTTAAAATCAAAGAACATGCACATAATGTAGGATGTCATGACAGATGTGGTACTACTATCGAGCCTATGCTTTCAAAGCAGTGGTTTGTAAAAATGAAGTCACTGGCAGAACCTGCTATTAAAGTTGTAAGGGACAAAAAAGTTAAATTTGTACCTGAAAGGTTTGAGAAAACTTACTTCAACTGGATGGAGAATATTCAGGATTGGTGTATTTCAAGACAGCTCTGGTGGGGACATAGAATTCCTGTTTGGTACTGCAAGGATTGTGGTGAAGTTATAGTAACAGATGGAGAAGCTAAAAAATGTCCAAAGTGTGGTTCAACTAACCTAGAGCAGGATAAAGATGTACTGGATACCTGGTTTAGTTCTGCACTATGGCCTTTTTCAACACTTGGATGGCCGGATAAGACAGAGGATTTGAAGTGTTTTTATCCTAACAATACTCTTGTTACAGGATACGACATAATATTTTTCTGGGTTGCAAGGATGATATTCTCAGGTCTTTACTGCATGGGGGACATTCCTTTTGAAAATGTACTTATACATGGTATTGTAAGGGATTCTCAAGGAAGAAAAATGTCAAAATCTCTTGGAAATGGTGTAGACCCAATAGAAGTAATAGATAAGTATGGAGCAGATGCTCTTAGATTTACCCTTATTACAGGAAATGCACCAGGAAATGATATAAGATATTATCCAGAAAGAGTTGAAGCGTCTAGAAACTTTGCTAACAAGATATGGAATGCTTCAAGATTTGTACTTATGAATATAGATGAAGCTTTAATGAATAAATATAAAGGCTGCAAAGATTACAGCGGCGCAGATAGATGGATAATGTCCAAATTAAATACTCTTGTAAAAGAAGTTACAGATAATATAGAAAAATTTGAACTTGGTATAGCTTCCCAGAAATTATATGACTTCATATGGGGAGAATTGTGTGACTGGTATATAGAACTTGTTAAACCTGTTATGTATGGTGAAGATGAAAAAGCTAAAGGTGTGGCATACAATGTATTAAACAATATACTATCCACAAGTTTGCAGCTGCTTCATCCTGTAATGCCTTTTATAACTGAGGAGATATATACTCACCTTTATACAGAATATGAGTCTATAACTATATCTAAATGGCCAGAATATGATGAGAGCTTGAAAGATTTAAAGGCAGAAAAGGATATGGAATATATCATAGAGGCTATTAAGGAAATAAGAAATATAAGGACAGAAATGAATGTACCATTTTCTAGAAAAGCAAAACTCATGGTTTATGTAACTGAAAAAGATGCATTTGAGGCTTTTGAAAATGGAGAAGACTATTTCAAAAAATTAGCTTCTGCTAGTGAAGTTGAATTCTTAAAGGATAAAAATGATGCACCAAAGAATATAGTATCTGCAGTAACTAGAGGAGCAGAATTATTCATTCCACTCTTTGATTTGGTAGACATGGATAAGGAAATTGAGAGACTTAATAAGGAAAAGAAGAAATTAGAGGGAGAAATAAAGAGAGTAGAAAACAAGCTTTCAAATGAAAAGTTTGTTTCTAAGGCACCAGAAGCTGTAGTAAATGCAGAGAGAGAAAAAGGTGATAAATACAGAGAAATGTTGAATACTGTAGTTGAAAGATTGGAAAATATAAAATAAACAAAACATAGGGATGTGTTACTATGAATTATGATGAAGCAATCGAGTACATAGAAACTACTGCTAAGTTTGGTAGTAACTACGGACTTGATAGAACACAGAAAATGCTGGAGCTTTTAGGCAACCCGCAGAAAAAGATAAAGACAATACATGTGGCCGGTACCAATGGTAAAGGTTCTATTACCGCAATGGCAAACAGAATACTAATGGAAGCCGGGTTTAAGGTAGGTATGTATACGTCACCTTATTTAGAGGTATTTGAAGAGCGAATTCAGATAAATGGTGCCAAAATACCTAGAGATGATTTGAGCAGGGTAGTAACCAAGGTATCAGAGGCTGTTAAAAAGGTTATTGAACTTGGATATGAAAACCCTACTGAATTTGAAATAATTACCTGTGCCATGTTCAATTATTTCTATGAAAAGAAAGTTGATATAGCCATAATTGAAGTGGGTCTTGGGGGGAGACTTGATGCCACAAATGTTATGGAGCCATTTTCAAAAGAAGAAAATGGAGGAGTACTGCTTAGTATAATTGCTTCCATAAGCTATGATCACATGCAAATACTAGGAGATACCTTGGCTGGGATAGCTCATGAAAAGGCAGGCATAGTTAAACCTGGTATACCTGTAATACTTTATCCTCAAGAAAAAGAAGCAGAAGAAGCTATAGAAAGGGTATGCAGTGAAAGGGGCAGCAGCCTTATAAAGGTTCCCTGTGACTGCGTAGAGGTTGAGGACCAGGAAAAGATCAACAATAACAGCACAGAATATGTACAAAAAATAAAGGTGCATACAAAGAAAGGAGATTACTATATTAAGTTATCTCTTTTAGGTAAACACCAACTTAAAAATTGTGCTTGTGCTTTATTTGCTATAGAGGAACTGTCCAGGTATGGATTTGAAATAGACAAACAAACTATATTAAAAGCACTTCCTGATGTGAAATGGATTGGTAGACTTGAAGTGATGCACCGCAAACCATTAGTTGTAATAGATGGGGCACACAACAGAGAAGGAATTTCCATGCTGAGCCAAAACTTAGTCAGCTATTTTAACTATAATAAGATGATACTTATATTGGGTATACTGGCAGATAAAGAAGTTGAAATAATGGTAAAAACCATTGTTCCTCTAGCAGAGAGAGTAATAGCCGTTACCCCAAACAATACAAGAGCTGAAAATTCAAAAGAGTTAAAAAATGTTATAGAAAAATATAATTCTAAATGTGAAGCTTTGGACAGCTATGAAGAGGCTTATGAAAAGGCACTTTCCTACTGCAGTGAAGATGATATTTTATTGATATCAGGTTCTCTTTATATGATAGGCGGCATGAGAAAAATTATAAGAAAGCACAATAACGTCAAATAAGCACTATAGAGTTTCTAGATTGAAAGTTAACTTATACAAAGCATGTAATGACAAATTTTAGCACCATAAAAACTTTTGATAAGTCTAAAGCTTGGCATTTAGAAAAGCTAAGAACCTTAGATAAACTCGTACCTCAAACATACCTAAGCTCCTAAGATTTTCTAAAATGCCTCGCTAAGACTTATGGAAAAGTTTTTAAAGGTTCTTTCAATTTTGTCATTACATTTTATGTATAAGTTTAAATTTCAATTAGAAACACTATATAGATTTAGATTTATATAGGTATTCTAACTTAAAAATCAACTTATACGCAGGCATATTTTTACAATAATGAAGTTCTTTTAAATATTTTTTATATAAGTCTTAGAAAAAAATTCGTAAAAACTTAGAACTTTTGAGTTGTCTGAGGTACGAGTTTTCAAAAGTTCTTAGCTTTTTTAGAATTTTTTACTTAGACTTATCAAAATATTTAATGAACTGAAGGTTGTAAAAAATATCCGTAGTATAAGTTGATTTTTTGCTTAGAGAATCTATATGTTAAATAAATTTTTTACTTACGTCTTAAAACTAATTTTTTAAGGGCAGTTGCAAATTGATCAGGGCAGGAAGTTCCTTTTCCGCTGCAGGAAATCCCTTGTAATTTTTCAACTGCTTCAGATACATCCATTCCCTCTACTAATTTTGATATACCTTGTAAGTTCCCATCACATCCTCCTACAAAATTTACATTTCTAATTTTGTTTTCTACAACATCAAAATCTATTTGATCTGAACAAACTCCTTTTGGTACATAACTGTACATTTCATCACCTTGTTTCATATAAAATAAATGTATTAACAAAATAATTATATAGAATATAAAGTTAATATACAATAAAATAAATAAATTATTATTACCTATTTTAGATAAGCTTCATATTATAGTTGTAAGGGGGGCGATGGTGCATTGGAGTATCTTTATATATGTAGCACTTCTTCTGATACGGTATCAAAGGTAAATTTGGATGATTTTCATGAAGAAGCGAGAATACATTTAAAATCTGAGGACATTACCTATAGAGTTGGACCCCACGGCATATGCTTAAGTGATTCTAAACTTATAACAGCAAACAGATATAACAACAGTATATCTATAATAGACATAAAAAATGAAATTCAGGAAGAAACTTATTATGTGGGGGCATGTTGCAATGATATTATTGCCTATAAAAATAATGCATATATAATATGCAGTGATTTGAACAGCTTACTTGTTTTTGATCTTAACATGAGGAGAGTGGTTGAAGAAGTTCCCTGTGGAAATCTTCCTTACAGTATATGCTTGAATAAGGAAAAAAAACTACTGGTAATATCTAACATGGAGGATGATAGCATAACCCTAATAGACTGTAAAAAAAATGAGCGTATAGCTAACATAAGAGTAGGGTATTATCCTACCAAGGCTGTGTTTGCAGTAGATGGACAGCATATACTTATTTGTGAAAGCAATATAGGATCGGAGTTTAGGGGAAGCATAGCTATAATATCACTTAAAAACTATAAAATTATAAATAGAATTATTGTGGGAAATTCACCAATAGACATATATTGCAGCAGTAGATACTGTTTTGTATCTAATTTTGGAGATGGCACAATAAGTGTTTTGGATATAAACAATTACAAGGAGAAAAAGAGATTGATTGTAGGGGGTATGCCTCAAAGTATATTAAAACGGAGGGGAAGTTTATATGTGGGTGATAATTATAACAATTTATTGATAAAGGTAAATTTAAAAAATGAGAATAAAAAATATCTACCTATAGGTGGAGAACCTACAGGTATGGTTGCTAAATAAACTTTTAATCATCCACAAGTAATTCAACTATTTTATAATAAATTTCTGAAAAGTTTTTTTCCCACTTTTCACATAGTTGTTGAGCAGTTTTCTTAGAGTCTACATTTAGGTTCAAGTTCATTAAAGTGGAATTACTTTCTGATATTTTTAAATTTACCATAAAGCTGTTTTTATTTTTAGTTGTATAGTTGGCATTTATCGAAATTTTACTTTCTATGTCGTGAAAACGCTTATCTATATAGTTGTCTGATATATCTATTTTATTTTTGGAAATTCTATTTCCAAACAGGGACAATACCTTTATGCCTTTTTTGGTGATTATGAATTTATGGTTATTTTCAGAATCTATCTGCTTGATAAAATTAGAGGATAGAAGCTCATTTAAATATTGCTGAAGAGTAAAATAATTTATTAAATCATTTTCCAGTATGATATCAGTTATTTGGTTATTGGAAATAGGAAACTTGGTTTTTTTAAATATGTAAAGCAGAAGTAATTTATTTTCTGCTAGTTCTAAAGTATTTTCAAACATTTAAAATCCTCTCCATTGAATTAAGAATACTAAAATAATATATATGTATATTATAGCATAGTTGTATAAAGTATTTGAATGGATATTTTTTGAATGTAATGCATCTACAATAAATTTTTTGAATTTTGTAATATTTGTTATTATAAAATACTATATAAAATTATGAAATAAATATATTGTGGAGGTAAAAATTGAAATCAAAATTTATAAAAAAGATATTTATGGTAACCATATTGTTGCTTACAGCTATTGGAATATCAATATTTACAAATTATGGATACAAAGGTGCATTTGCAACATTAAATAGGAAATTACCCATTTACTGCGTTGACACAAAAGATAAAAAAGTTGCCATAACCTTTGATGTTAGTCTAGGGGATGAATATATTGATAAGATATTAAATGTACTAGATAAACATAATATAAAAGCTACATTTTTTGTAGTAGGGGACTGGGTTGATAAAAATCCTGATAAATTAAAGGACATATATACTAAAGGACACGAAATAGGAAATCATTCAAATAGGCATCCTAACATGACAAAAATATCTAGAGATAAGGTCATTGAAGATATAAATATAAATGAAGCTAAAATAAGAAGCATAATAGGAAGTGGAACAAAACTATTTAGATGTCCTGAAGGAGCTTATAATGACGATGTAATAGATGCAGTAAAGAGCTCAGGATATTACTGTATTCAATGGGATGTAGATAGTGTAGACTGGAAAGAACAAGGGGCAGATCTTGAATACAATAGGGTTATAAAAAATACAAAACCAGGTTCTATAATATTATTTCATAATAGTGCAAAGTATACACCAGGAAACTTAGAAAGGGTAATAACAAATTTAAATGAAAAAGGATATAAGTTTGTTAAGGTAGGAGATTTGATATACAAAGATAACTATAAAATGGAATATGACGGAAAGCAGATGAGAAATTAATATAACTTATGCTAAACAGTTATTGAAAAACACAATAAATATGTATTATAATGGCAATGAGGGTAAGTGTCAATGATTGGATTACAATTTAGAAATAGTATAAAAAAACATATCCTGTTTAAAATAATTTTAAAACATATATTTTAACAGGGGGTAATAAAGATGCAGTCTATAGAGATTATTGAAACTAACGTTCAATTTAAAAAGTATTTAGTAGAGTTGCTTAATTTAATGGATTTAAACTACTGTATGTTTACAGACAATGGTACTAATAGAAAGGTAAATTATGTAGTACTAAATTCTATAGATGAAAGATATAAAGTTTTAGATGGAAGTTATTGTTTTGTAAATATGGATTTAATAAATAAAAAGAAAAATAATGTGAATATATCCGGTTGCATGATAACCTATGGACTGGGAAGTAAGAATACGGTTACTATATCGAGTTTAGATTATTCTAGAGGATTTGTATATTGTCTTCAGAGAGATATTATATATGAGGGAAAAAGGGTGATTGAGGCTCAGGAAATTCCAGTTAATATGGCACTCAGTGATATTGATGAACTTTATGCAGCTGTAGTAGCTATAACTATAGGTCTTATGGAAGACAAGTACATTTATGATTTGATCAAAAAAAAACATTTATGACTTTAAGCTAAATTATAAGTATATTTTTGTTTTTTAATGAATAACTATATGATAATGAAACATTTAAAACTAAGGGAAAGAGGGGTTTATGATGGACAATTTAATGTTAAACAATAAGATCTATCTTGAAGGTACAGTAGTTTCAGAATTACAATTTAGCCATGAAATGTATGGAGAGGGCTTTTATACCTTTGATATTGAGGTTCCTAGATTAAGTGAAAGCAAGGATGTACTATTCATTACAATTTCAGAAAGGCTTATAGGTGGAATGGATATCAAAGTTGGAACTGATGTAATAATAGAAGGACAACTTAGATCTTACAATAAGTTTGTGGATGGAGCAAACAGATTGATATTAACTGTATTTGCAAGAAATATAGATTTTTGTACTGAAAGGAGTAAAAATCCAAATCAAATTTTTCTGGATGGATTTATATGTAAGGAGCCAGTTTATAGGACAACTCCCTTTGGCAGAGAAATCTCAGATATGCTTCTAGCTGTAAACAGAGCTTATAATAAGTCTGATTACATACCTACGATTGCTTGGGGAAGAAATTCTAGGTTTTGTAAATCATTAAAAGTAAGTGATAATATAAGAGTTTGGGGAAGATTACAGAGTAGGGAATATCAGAAAAGGATATCGGATACTGAAACTATAAGGAAAATAGCTTATGAAGTTTCTATATCTAAAATGGAAAAAGTTAATAAAGATAATGAAAAAATCCAGGAAGAAGAGGAAAAAGAACAGCCGAAAAATGAAGATGAAAATAACCTGCAGGATAACATAGGCGATAAGCGTATATCATAAAATTTGTATTTACAGGGTATAGATCTTGTCCTTAAAATTAAGGAGGTTATACCCTGTATTTTGCAGGTAAATTATTTTCTTAAATCGGATAAAATTTTAGTTTTGCCTTTAGTTTTATCATCTACTGACTTTACTATTTTTGCGGGACTTCCAGCAGCTACAACTCCTTCAGGTATATCTTCTGTTACTACTGAACCTGCTGCAATTACAGAGCCACTTCCGACTTGTACTCCTTCTAAAATTACGGAGTTAGCTCCTATAAGTACATTGTCACCTATTTCACATGGAGATTTACTAGGTGGTTCTAAAACTCCAGCTACAACAGCTCCAGCACCTAAATGAACATTTTTGCCAAGCTTTCCTCTAGCACCTACTACTGCATTCATATCTACCATGGTGCCTTCACCTATTTCTGCACCTATGTTTATAACGGCACCCATCATTATAACTGCATTTTTACCTATTTTGACTTTATCTCTTATAATAGCACCTGGTTCAATTCTGGCATCTATATTTGTTAAATTGGCAAGGGGAATGGCTGAATTTCTTCTGTCCTGTTCTATTCTAAATTGCTTGATGTTATCTTTATTTTCTTCTAAAAATTTTGATATTTCATTGCTTTCCCCAAAGAGAACGTAAAAATCACCACTATTATAATTTTCTATGGTACCCAAATTACAATTTGATATATCACCTTTAAGATAAACTTTAATTGGAGTAGATTTTTTAGCCTCTTTTATATACTTTGCTATTTGGTATGGATCTGTAAGATCATATTTTGCTTCCATTTTAAATCATCCTTTCCATTTTATTCATAATGAATAAATTTTAGTGTTTTATAGTAAGCGTAACTACATTTTTAGGTTTTTAAGCAAATTATAACACATAAAAGTTTAAGTATGTAGATATTTTGTACTTAATATCAGGATTTTTTTGTGGAGTTTTTTAGTATTTTACCTATTTGTTCATGGGTAAACTTATAGGATGTTTTACAAAAGTTACATTTTAATTCTTCTGTTTTTCCTTCATTATAAATTTCCTCTAAATCTTTTGCACCTATGCTTATAAGAGCTTTTTCAACTCTTTCTCTTGAACAATCGCACTTATAAAGAGGTGTGAGTTCATCTAATATTTTCAATCCCATATCCTTAAAGATATCATTTAATATTTCTGAAATGCTCATGCCATTAGATATCATATTTGATATAGGTGGAATCTCCTGTAATCTACATGTAACTAAGTCTGCAAGAAGATCTTCTGCTCCAGGCAGCATTTGAATTATGAATCCACCTGAGGCCTTTATGCTTAAATCTATATCTACGAGAACTCCAAGGGCTACTGCAGATGGAGTTTGTTCTGAAACTGTAAAGTAGTAAGCTAGGTCGTCTCCTATTTCTCCAGTTTGTATGGGAATTTTGCTGGAGTAAGGTTCTCTTAATCCCATACTTCTTACTACAGTTAAATATCCGTTGGTTCCTATGATTCCACCTACATCTAGTTTTCCCTTACTATTTAGGGGAAGATCTGCAAGGGGATTTCCTATATATCCTTTTACATGACAGTCAGCATAGGAGGTTATAGTTATTCCATTAGCTTCACCACCTCCTGAAATCATAAGGGATAAATTATCTTTAGGTGATTTTAACATTGAGCCCATAAGGCTTCCTGCAGTGAGCATTCTTCCAAAGGCTGCTGCAGCTGTAGGAGCACATCCATGGATTTTAACAGCTTCATTTACTAGATTTGTAGTAGAGGCTGCTATTATTCGAATGTTATCATCTTTAGCTGTAGCTCTTATTAATTTATCTATCATTTAATTTTCATCTCCTAATCATACGTGTATTAAAGTTTAGTTACTACATATGATATTCTTTCAGAAGTATCAGTTATGATTTTATCACTGTAGTTGTCCAACTTATTTACAATTTTAAATCCACAATTTTTTAAGGTGGATTCTATATATTCGCAAGTATAAGCCCTTTCACGGTGGTTTTCATCAAATCGTTTGTAAAAATCTTCATGCTTTATAAAAAATGTGAGATACATGTCCACAATGTCATCTTTCAAATAATTTTCCCATATATAGGTAATATCTTCATCGTCGTAAGTATAGGTATTATTACCTAATATATTAGTAATTTTGTAATAGGAATTTATATCAAATATGAATATACCATTGTTTTCTAAATGATTGAATACACTTTTAAAGTAATTTTGCAATTCTGATTCTTTTAATATATAGTTTGTAGAATCAAGACAGCAAGTTATGAGATTGAATTTCCTATTTAGTTCAAAATTAGTTATGTCCTGACATATAAAGTTTACCTTTAATCCACTGTTTCTAAGCTTTATATCTGCTTCTGATAGCATTTCACTGGATAAATCTACTGCCCAAGTATTCTTAAAATAAAATGCCAAATTTTCTGTCATGTTACCTGTACCGCAGGCTAAATCCAGGTAATTTTCTCTATCTATATTTAATTTTTTACATATGTTTATGATTTTTTTGGCCCATGTACTGTAATCTATATCGCTGTTTATCAGGTTGTCATATATATGAGCAAATTTTCCATAGCAGTTCATTTTTATTTCCGTTATGAAGTTTTATAACGGTCTTTAACTCCCTTCTTCTAGGTATTTTTATGGGTGTTTAAAGTTAAAATTGTATTTATCAATTAATATTATATATATTTAAGATATAAGTCAAATTTATTGTCTATCTTTGCTTGTATTATTGTTTATCAGATTTTCATTTTTAGGTATATTTAATTCTTTTTTTCTCTTAGTCATCATACCGCCAATTCTTCCAGTTTCTTCAGCTGTTAAACTGCTCCATCCAAATGAATTAACTTTTTCTTTTAATCCTAGTTCTTCAGCTATTTCATATTTTAATTTTTCTCTGAACTTTTCAGCTTCTGTAAGTTCTTTGTTTGATTTTAATTTTGCTTTTATGATTTTTTTTAAGGGCGTTTTTGACATTGATACCATCCTCCCACTTTTAATATAAATTATTTTTACCCCAAAAGCGAGATTTATACATACTATAATTACTATAGGATAAATGTATAATATACTATAATAATTATAGTATATATTTTAAATATAATATACATTTAAAGGAGCAATTTCAATGATATTGACGTAACTATAGGGATTTTGAGTAATACATTTTGGAAATTAAATAGTTTTCTCAATAGACCAATTGTTAAATTTTAAAATAAAAACAATTAAATATATTTTAAAATGAATTATAAGTTGCACATAATGTTTTAGGTAGTATGAAGGATGCGTTGTTTTTAATTCCAAATTATATTTATTTCTATGAACATATTTCAAGAGTTTAGTGTAAAATGTTTATTAAGATATATTTAAAATTAAATAGGTTACCTTTTTAGGATATCATGGTATTATATATGGTATTATATTTAATAATAGATTTTAAATTTAAATGTTTAATCAATTTATATTATAAAATTTTTAGGAGGAATATTAAAAATGAGTTGTAATGTGGCAGTAGTTGGATGTACTGGAATGGTAGGAAGAAAATTTATAGAGGTGCTGGAAGAAAGAGATTTTCCAATAGAAAAATTGTATTTGTTTGCATCTGCTAAATCAAATGGGAAAATATTAAAATTTAAGGATAAAGATTATGTTGTAGAGGAATTAAAAGAAGATAACATAAAAAATAAAAAAATAGATATTGCTCTTTTTTCAGCAGGTGGAAGTGTAAGCCTTAAATTTGCACCTATATTTTCAAAATATGGTGCAGTAGCTATAGATAATAGTAGTGCGTGGAGAATGGATAAAGAGGTACCTTTAGTAGTTCCTGAAGTAAATCCAGAGGATATAAAATGGAATAAAGGTATAATTGCAAATCCTAATTGTTCAACTATACAAGCTGTAGTAGCAATTAAACCTCTTTATGACAAATATGGCATAGAAAGAATTATATATTCTACATATCAGGCTGTATCTGGTGCTGGGATGGGAGGATATAATGATTTACTGGAAGGATATAAGGGAAATGCACCTAAGAAATTTCCTTATCCAATAGCAGGAAATGTACTTCCTCATATAGATGTGTTTTTGGAAAACGGATACACTAAAGAAGAGATGAAAATGGTAAACGAGACAAAAAAAATATTACACGATGATACTTTAAGAATTACAGCTACTACAGCAAGGGTACCAGTAGTTTATTCTCATAGTGAAAGTATAAATGTAGAACTTAAAAAAGATTTTAAAGTAGAGGATATTTTTGAATTGTACAAGAATGCTGCTGGAGTAGTGTTAAAAGATGATGTGGACAATTTAGTATATCCAATGCCAATAGAAGCAGCAGGAAAAGATGAAGTATTTGTAGGAAGAATACGAAGGGACTTTAGTGTAGACAATGGATTAAATTTATGGGTTGTAGCAGATAACATAAGAAAAGGGGCTGCTACTAATGCTGTTCAAATAGCAGAATGTATAGCTAAGGATAAATAAATAATGTAATATAATTTTAATGATGATAAGTATATTAAATTTTTAATTTTAGGAAGGGGTGCTTTTAATGAGCTTGTTTAAGGGTTCAGGGGTAGCTATTATTACCCCATTTAATAATGATGGAGTGGATTTTAATAAATTAGAAGAATTACTTGAGTGGCAAATTAAATCAGGTACAGATGCAATAATAATTTGTGGAACTACAGGTGAAGCTTCTACTATGACTGAAAAGGAAAGAAAAGATACAATAAAATTTACAGTAGATACTGTTAAGAAGAGAATTCCGGTTATTGCAGGTACAGGGAGCAATTGTACAGAATCTGCTGTAACTATGAGTAAATGGGCAGAAAGTATAGGGGTAGATGGAGTCCTTGTAATCACACCTTATTACAATAAAACTACACAAAAGGGATTAGTAGAACATTTTAAGGCAGTGTCTTCAGGTATAAAAACTCCTATTGTAGTATACAATGTTCCTGGAAGGACAGGATTAAATATACAGCCTAAAACTTTAAAGGAATTATGTAAACTAGATAATGTGGTAGCTATTAAAGAAGCCAGTGGAAATATAAGTCAAATTGCTAAAATGAAAGCTTTATGCGGGGATGATATTGATTTATATTCTGGGAATGATGATCAGGCAGTTCCTATAATGTCATTAGGGGGACTTGGAGTTATATCTGTCCTTGCAAATATCATTCCTAAAGATATACATGATATGTGCAAGTTGTTTTTGGAGGGCAATGTAAAAGAAGCATTAAAGATCCAACTAAATGCTCTTACACTTATGAATACTATGTTCATAGAAACAAATCCTATACCTATAAAAACTGCGATGAATATTTTGAAAATGAATGTTGGAAATTTAAGACTTCCACTTTGTGACATGTCCGAGGGAAATTTAGATATTTTAAAATCAGAACTTAAAAACTACGGACTTTTAAAATAAAAAATAGGTCTATTAAAAGTATTGCGTAAAATGAAGGTTAACTTTCTTTAACTTAACGTACAGGATTTATTTCTTTCACATTAATCAATATGTAAATTTTGCAATTAATGATTATTAATAATTTGAGGAGAGGTTTAAATGATTAAAATTATACTAAGTGGATGTAATGGCAAAATGGGAAAAGTAATAACTAATTTAGTAGAAGATTTCCCAAGATTGTCTATATCAGCAGGAATAGATAAGAAGGATGAAAAGTCAAATTTTCCTGTATTTACCAATATATCAAATTGTAATGTAGAAGGAGATGTAATATTAGATTTTTCAAGACCAGATTCACTTGATTCACTTCTGCAGTATGGCATAAAGCATAATGTTGGAATTATATTTTGTACTACAGGGTATACTGAAGAACAAATTACAAAAATTAAGGAAGCTTCAAAGTCTATTCCAATTTTTAGATCTGCCAATATGTCTATAGGTATAAATGTCATGAATAAAGTATTAAAAGATGTAAGTGCTCTTTTATATAAGAACTTTGATATAGAGATAATAGAAAAACATCATAACCAAAAAGTAGATGCTCCAAGCGGGACAGCATTACTTTTAGCAGATACTATAAAGGATAGTATATCGGAAAAAGTAGATTTTGTGAATGGAAGAGAAGGAATAAAAAAGAGAACTCATAATGAAATAGGCATTCATGCCGTAAGGGGTGGAAGTATAGTAGGAGAACATGAAGTTATATTTGCAGGTCAAGGAGAAACTATAGAGATAAAGCATACAGCTATTTCCAGAGAAGTTTTTGCCGTAGGAGCACTTCATGCTTGTGAATTTATGTATAAGAGAGAAAAAGGTTTTTATTCAATGGAAAATGTAATTGATGGTAAATAAGATAAAGTTCCCTAGGGAACTTTATCTTTTATATTTTTAAAGTGTCTAACCATTTCTCTATTTTTGATAGGCACAATTTAAGTTCTTCCATACTATAGGCATAGGATATTCTCACATGACCTTCTCCCCCTGGTCCAAAGGCTGAACCTGGTACTATAGCTACACCGCCTTCTTTTAAAAGTCTTTCACAGAAATCATTACTTTTTATACCAAATTTTTTTATTGATGGAAATATGTAAAAGGCACCTTTAGGTAAGTTTACCTGGAATCCCAGAGACTTTAATTTGTTGTAAATATAATCTCTTCTTTCTATAAATTTAGACTTCATATAGGTTACATCTTCCATACAGCTTTTTAAGCCTTCGTAAGCTCCCCATTGAGAAATAGAAGGAGCACAGGATACATTGTATTGGTGTACTTTTATTATCTCATTCATAAAATATGTGCTTGCACATACGTATCCTATTCTAAGTCCTGTCATTGAGAACATTTTGGAGAATCCACCTATTAAAATTACTTTATCTTTTATTTCATCGTATTGTGCAATAGAGTAATAATCTTTTTCAAAGCATAGTGAAGCATATATTTCATCGCTTAGTACCAGTACATCATTTGCTTTAAGTAGATTAAATAAATTAGTGCTGTCTTCTTTAGATAAAATAGCACCTGTTGGATTACAAGGATAGGAGAGAACTATTAATTTAGGCTTTTCGTTCTCCAATATTTCCTTTAACTCGTCAAAATCAATGGCAAAGTTATCATTTAAACTGTAGTTTACTATACTTCCACCTAAAATTTTTACACAGCTTTCATAAGCAGGGTAGGCAGGAGTTGGTATCAATACTTTATCACCTGGATTTACAAGAGTTACAAATACATCCATTAAAGCTTCGCTTCCACCTATGGTAATACAGGTTTCTTCTGCGGTATAATGTATGCCTAAGTTTTCAAGGTACTTTGATATTTCTTCTCGGAGCTCTACAATTCCAGCATTTGATGTATATCCAGTTTTATTGTTTTCGATAGCTTTTATCATAGCTGCCTTAATTTTTTCAGGTACATTAAAATCAGGCTGACCTAAGGTTAGAGATATGGCATCCGGGTAGTTAACTACTTTGTTATAAAATTTTCTAATGCCTGAAAGTTCTATAGAATTAACATTTTTTGATATACTATTCAAATTTTCACTTCCAATCTATATATTTATTTATCCGATGACTACCTGCTCTAATACTCCCACTTTTCCAAGTGTGAGTAAAGAGCAGCTACGTCCCTGGATAAGTTCTTCTAAGACTCAGATGGAGAAAGAATATTCCTCATAAGCAAACTCCATCTGAGTCTAAGAATCACTTGATATGAATTGTACTCTAATTCATAAAATTATTCCACTTTATATATATGTGTATCTGCAATTCGTAATTTGAAATTAAATAAAAAATTTCTCAACGAAGCAATGCGGCTTTAGGGGATTTCAAAGGCTAATATTTATACAAAAACTTTGAATATTTAATGCATAAATTGTATATTACGAATTGCAGATATGTGTATATTTTCATTAGAAAATATAACACTAATGAAGTGGAGGTGTGATTTTTGAGAAAAATATCCTTTATATTATTGTTAATTTTGTTTTTACCTAATGCATCGATAATTAAGGCTGACGAGCCCAGGAAGAACTTTGGAATACTAGTAGATCTTACAGAAGAAAAGCTGTATCTTATTGATAAAGATAAAAATATAATTATAAAAGAGTATCCTGTGGCCAGCGGTAAATCAGAAACACCTTCACCTATAGGAACTTGGAAGGTTGTCAGCATGGCTTCTTGGAGTGGAGGTTTTGGTACAAGATGGATAGGATTAAATGTCCCCTGGGGTAAATTTGGAATACATGGTACAAATAAACCCTATACTATAGGAGCTGAGGCTTCTCATGGGTGTATAAGAATGTTTAACAATGATGTAGAAGATTTATATAACTACGTTCATTATGGTATGATTGTGGCCATATATGATGGCCCATATGGCCCTTTTGGAAGGGGACTAAGGACATTAGAACCTGGAGACCGGGGAGCAGATGTGTATGAAATACAGAGAAGATTGAAAGATAAAGGATACTACTGCGGAAGTATGGATGGTATCTATGGAGATATTATGAAAAAATGTGTAGTCAAATTCAGAAGAGATAATAATCTTTCTGAAAGCCATGATGTGGATAAAAGTTTTTATAACAAACTTAAAATAATATTGATGGACTAATTGAAGCCCTGCTTCAATAAATTTTATATTTAAGATTTTTGAAGGAAAATATAAAGAAATGAATATAAAAGAAAAACTGTGGTCTACCCTACTGATAAACCACAGTTTACATTAATTTGGAGGCGCCACCCAGATTTGAACTGGGGATAAAGGTTTTGCAGACCTCTGCCTTACCACTTGG
>ENA-UOOE01001545-UOOE01001545.1-fermentation-metagenome-genome-assembly--contig:-NODE-1545-length-19165-cov-4.303140_pt1 | contig 19165 bp, 18 predicted proteins | sample MGYA00245776_ERZ724021 | MGnify/ENA primary metagenome ERZ724021 (study PRJEB28704, sample SAMN03018321) | fermentation metagenome | biome: anthropogenic terrestrial biome; feature: soil; material... | reverse complement strand
GCTCATGTTTCCAAGTGACACTTTGATTCTTACTTCGTTATACCATAACAGGTAGTTGTTGAGAATCCCTATGAATTGGTTAACACTTACACCTACCCAACTGCGACTATAAAACATCTCGTTCTTCAGACGACCAAATAGACCTTCGCAGGCAGAATTATCAGGAGAACATCCCTTCTTTGACATAGAACGTTGAAGACCGGCAGTATCCATTCTGGATATCCAACCTGGCCAACGATAGTGACAGCCGCGATCTGTATGAACTACAGGATGTTCATTGTCACAGAGTGTACTGATTGCATCATCCAGCATATCATTGACAAGACTGGCATCAGGAACAGTCCCGATTTTCCATGTTGGAAGCATTCCGTCAAAGCAGTCTACTACAGGTGAAAGATATACCTTGCCAGCAGGAATAGCGAATTCTGTTATATCCGTCAGCCATTTTTCATTCGGTGCATCAGCATGGAAATTTCGTTCAATGATATTTGGCACGCTAGGTGTTATTTCGCCTTTATATGAGCTGTATTTCTGATTCTTCCGTTTGCTTTTTACTGTTAGGCCACACTCTTTCATTATTCTACGTATGATTTTCTCAGAGACACGGATACCTTCTCTGAATAGTAATGCATAAATTCTGCGATAACCATATCTTCCAGAATTCTCATCAAACAACACTTTGATTTGGCAGCGCAATGCTTCATATTTGTCTTGGGATAATGCAATCTTATGCTGATAGTAATAGCTGCTTTTGGATAGCTTTAGACTTCTCAGAAGAAGCGGCAGTGAATACTTATTCCTCAGGGCGTCGATGATCACTGCCTTCTCCTGGCTTTTGAGTGCTGTCATATCGACGCCGGGGTCTTTTTTTAGAATATCTAGTGTCTCCTTTAGGATATCAATTTCCAGCTGCATGTTCTGAATTTGAGTTCGTAACTTATCAACTTCTTGTGAGGATGCCTGCTCCCCTTCAGGAACTATGCCTCGAGGATCGTCTTTGGGATTCATGAGTGCAGCAGCTCCTCTCTGCATATACTTCTTTCTCCACGTGTATATACTGGATCTGGTGTAACCGATATCTTCTGATACCAATTGTACATTTTCTCCATGTTCAAAGCAACGACGTATCGCTTCCATTTTGATTTCAACAGATGGGTGCATTGGGTGTTCAGAGGTATTATTCCATTTCTTCCGTGGAGCCTTTTGCTTTGTGACAACATTACTCGCAGCAATCCAATTATATAGAGCTTGCCTTGTTGGATAACCCAAACACTGAATTACTTTTGTAACTGATTTGGATTGGTCATACAGCTTTAGGGCTTGATGCTTTTGATATTTTGAAAACACTTTAGTTACTCCTTTCAGAGCCCCACCAGTGTCCGACTTTTTGTCCGCACCCCTGTATTCAGTTGACTTACTCTACAGACAGAGGCCTTAACCGGCACAAAAAATGACTGGCCAGAATTTCAAAGGCTTTTATCTGATTGTCGATCCGGACTAATTGATGTGGTTATCACGAAATCCATATCACGGCTAGCTCGAAATACTGTTACAATGCTGGAAACGGTAAGGGAACTAAAGCTTATTAATGTAGATATCTATTTTGAAAAAGAGAATATTCATTCATTTAGTGGGATGGCGAGCTGATGCTTACCATCCTCGCTTCATTTGCGCAGGAGGAAAGCAAATCAGTTAGCGATAATTGTAAATGGCGCATCCGCAAAGGCTTTGCTGCGGGTGAGCTGGTAAACCTCAGATTTGCGTTTGGGTACAACCGCATTCATTGCGATTGTACTACATCCGCAGCTGCCATAAATATATGCGTACATTTTTGATGCTTACTGATAACAGGACATATGCACTCTATTCAAAAGGCAAAGAGCAAATGTTGTGGGGATGTAAATCGGCATATTCTTTTTAATACCTGTAAAAAAATTTTAATAAGCTATTGACAATAGGTAACATATTGCATATTATATAAGTAACATATTACTTATATTGGAGGAATACAAGTGAACTTGCTAGAACAGAAGGCTTATATTTTCGGAACGATATTTACATTATCAAACAGGCTGCAGGTACTTGGGGATGAATTTGATAAAAATATTACTATTAAACAATGGCTTTTTATCTTAGGCGTTTCAAGATTCGAAGAGCCGCCGACGGTAAGCGAAGTGGCAAGCTTTATCGGTTATTCACGTCAAAATGCAAAACGAATTGCAGCGGCTTTGCACAAAATTGGGTATGTCATAATATCGAAGGATAAAAATGACGCGAGGGCGTTACGAATTAAGCTTACTTCAAAATGTATAGAATACTTTAAAAAACGGGATAAACGGGAAATAGAATTTCTTGAAGAAATCTTTGCCGGATTTGATGCCGAATTAACACATAGCATTTACAAAGGGCTTATTAGATTGGAACAAAATATCAAGGCGATGGATCTGAAACAAAAAGCGGAAGGTCAAAACTAAAAGGAGGATAAGTTAATGGAGTACTCTGTACCTGTATTGTCAATCGCATTTATGACGATTGTCGCCCTGACTGGCATTGCTATACCAATTGTTCTGTTCATTATATTCAGGAAAAAGTATAGGGCGGATATCATGCCGTTTTTTGTCGGCTGTGCGGTATTTATTGTTTTCGCGTTACTTATTGAGCGCTTAATCAACTCACTCATATTTTCATCCAGCGTTGGAAAGGCAATCCAAAGCAACATCTGGTTCTACGGTATCTTCGGAGGCCTGATGGCCGGGCTTTTTGAAGAGACTGGCCGCTTTACTGTGTTTAAAACTGTCCTGAAAAAGAATTGCCTTAACGACAAGAACGCGTTGATGTACGGAGCTGGACATGGCGGAATGGAGGCGTTTTATATTCTTGTTTTCAGTATGGCATCGAATATCGTAATGTCAGTCATGCTGAACGCGGGTATGGCAGACAAGTTAACAGCCGGTGTCACCGACGAAGCAAAATTACAGACACTCTATACTATATTTGCGGCACTCGCCGGAACTGCTCCAATGACTTTTCTGATGAGTGTAGTCGAGCGCATTGCCGCCGTAGCACTTCATATCTCTTTATCGGTTTTAGTGTGGTTCGCCGCTAAAAACGGAGGGAAGTGCTTCTGGTTCTATCCTCTCGCATTATTGCTGCATGCGGCAGTTAACTCGGTTGCCGTTATTCTGTCAAGATATGTGCCGAGCATGTGGATTATTTTTGCCGTGATTTATGTACTGTCAGCTTGCTGTGTTGTGATTGCCATAAAGGTGTGGAAAAAATACTCTTCAAAGAGCAGTATAAATGTCAAAACCAGCACGGACAAAGTGGTAGAGGCCCTAAAATGATATTTGCTCTTGTTGGCGGCACAGTGCTTATAAAATACATAATAGCGTTTGTCATTAGGGGATGTATGTAATGGGAAAGCGAGAGATCAAGAAAATGATTATAGCGGTTGGAGTGTTATTCTGCTTTTTGGGGAGCATTGCAGTGTTTTTTTCCATCCCATATTCAAAAACACGCACTGAATTTCTTTCAATCAGAGATAGTATTTTAATAGATACGGCAAAGAATTTGGAGGTATTTACCGAGGAAGAGGTTTCGCATCTTCCACCTCCTGTTAAAAAATATTTTTATTATTGCGGTTACATAGGTGCACCAAAAATGCACTCCATGAAAGCAATTTATAAAGATGTTAAGTTTCTATTCGGGAAAGGAAAGCCTATGGTTATTATTGATTATATACAATACAATATTGTAAGTGAACCAGCCCGAATTGCATATATTGATAGTTCTATGTATGGGATACCCTTTGAAGGTTTAGACTCATATACTGCTGGGAATGGTTCAATGAAAGGTGTCTTAGCAAAGCTTTTCACCTTATTTAATCAGAACGGAGAAACTATGGATAAAGCAAGCCTGGTCACTTTTTTATCAGAATGTCTTCTTATCCCGAATGCTGCTTTGCAAGACTATATAACTTGGGAAGAAATCGATGCTTTACATGCTAAAGCTACGATCTCTTATTATGGAAGCACTGCCAGCGGTATCTTTACTTTTAATGAAAATGGTGAAATGTTTTCTTTTACAACCAATGACAGAGAAGCTACCGCAACCGATGGTACGAGTGAAAAAGTAAAATGGTCAGTAGTTTGCAGTGAATATAAGGAAACAAAAGGTATTAAAAAGCCGACTTGGTTTCAGGCAATCTGGCATTATGAAGATGGTGATCTCCTATACTTTGATGGGAAAGACGTTGTGATTGAATATAATCCGAATAAATAAAATAAAAATAAACATAAATTATAAGGGTTACAGTATGTTATTTGGTGAAAGGAAGACGATGGATACAAATCTATTGCAAAAGCTTGAAAAAAATTTTAATAAAACTATTACCTCACATCAAATCTATGAAGCAGTATTGTTTGTTGAAAATACAAAGGGAGATTTTTCATACAGCAAGGGATATGGCGGCAAGGATATAGATTCTCCACTTCTCATGGCAAGCATTACAAAATTGTTCACAACCACCTGCATTTTGGTCTTGCAGCAGCAGGGCAAGCTATCACTTAATGACAAAATAACAAAATACCTTGATCGTTCCGTTTTGGATGGACTACATATTTATAAAGGTAAGGAGTATTCCTTTGATCTGACATTATCCGATCTGCTGTTTCAAACAAGCGGATTGCCTGATGTGTATGAAGAAGGAAAAAACAATATTAAGAACCGTGCTATTAACGAAGATTTCTGCTATACCTTTAATGAAATTGTGGAAATGGTGAAAAAATTAAAACCACACTTTCAACCTGGCACAGTAAAAAGAGCCTACTATGCGGACATTAACTTTGATATACTTGGAGAAACAATAGAAAAAATTATGAATTGGCCATTAAATAAAGTATATAAGCACTTTATATTTCAACCGTTAGGGCTAAAGAACACATATCTCCCTGAAAGTGAAAATGATTTTGTGCCAAATATCTATTATAAGGATAAAGTTCTTCATCGCCCAAAATTTGTCATGAGTAGTTGTGCAAGCGGTGGCTGTGTAACCACCGCTCGTGAGTTGATGATATTTCTTAAGGCTTTCTTTGGCGGAAGACTATTCAATATTTCCATTTTCGATGAACTCTCATCTTACAATAAGTTACAAGCTTCAATGGGGCCGATTTGTTATGGCGGCGGGTATATGCGAATTCCATTAAGTGGTTTGATCACACTCTTTATGGGGAAAGGCGAGTTAAAAGGTCATTCCGGTTCGACAGGGTCGTTTGGTTTTTATTATCCCATTAAGGATTTATTTATTATAGGGGATCTAAACCAAATGTCGAATACTGCTCTTCCTATAAGGCTATCGATGCAAATTGCGATGATGGTAAAAGGAGTAAATGAAATGGGAACCCTATCTGGTTCTGATGGGTAATAGGCTAAACACCATTGATTTAATACATTTCTGGAAAGCGGATTAGTTCAAATTATTAAGGCCTGGACTTAAATCACTATAAAAATGTAATAAAAATCTATAAATAAATTTGTAATGATTGATATATTGACTTTATAAATTATTACTGATAAAATTTATGCAAACGATGTCAGATAACGTTCGCAGAAAGAGAGCAGTTCTAATGAGAAAAGCTAAAACCAATAATTTGAAACACATCGCTGAAAGATTGGGACTATCGGTATCAACAGTTTCCAGGGTCGTAAACAATAAGGAATATGTAAAGGAAGATACACGCCGCAGAGTTATGGAAGCCTTGAATGAATGTAACTATGTACCGAATGAAATTGCAAGATCTTTAAAAAGCAAAACGACGCATACCATCGGCGTAGTTCTTCCGGATATCAGCGAGGTTTTTTTCGGGGAAATTGTCAAAGGAATTAATAAGATAGTCTCGGATGAAGGTTACACGGTCGTTATTGTAGACACGAATGAAAGTAAAAAGAATGAGCAGAAGTATTTGGAAATACTGTACCAAAAACGGATTGATGCATTGGTGCTTGCTACTGTAGATTTGAACGGCGATTCTGTCAAAGTATTTTTAGACCATTCTATACCTGTAATATTTATTGATAACGTACCAAAGCTTGAAAACATTAACTCAGTGACTATAAACAATCGCGGTGCCAGTAAACTTGCTATAGACTTCTTAATTAAAAACGGTCATAGAGATATAGCTACTATCATAGGATCTAAGGAGGAAACTACCGGCAGCGAGCGTATGCAAGGATATATCGAAGCCCTCGAGGCAGCAGGGATTTCCGTCAATGAAAATTTGATTGAATATGGTAACTATAAAGAGAGCTCTGGATATAACTGCATGTGCAATTTACTTAGTAAAAGAAAAGAGAATCCTTTTTCCGCGGTTTATGTGACCTCCGAAATGATGGTGTTCGGTGCGGTAAAGGCAATAAAAGAGAATGGACTTATAATACCTGATGATATCTCACTTATAGGATTTGACGTACATGATAAAACAGGACTTGTAAGACCAAGTATAGCAACGATCAGGCAGCCTGAAAAATTAATAGGTAAAATAACAGGGGAGATGTTATTACAAGAATTAAATTCCAAAGAAAATCAGGGAGATTCTTTGGACATGCCAACCAGGCAAGTAATACTTGAACCCCATTTATTTGGTGGGGAAAGTGTTAAAAAAATCAATAACTAATAAGTGTGCACGTTACTTTACCCCATTCTGCAAACGATATCAGAAACCGTTTACAAAATATTATAATATTAGTGGTTAGGGATTCATAAGAAAAAGAGGGTGAAATAATTGTCTCAATTATTACTGAAAATGAAAGTTATCAGCAAGACATTTCCTGGCGTTAAGGCATTAGATGGTGTTGAAATCGAAGTCATGGAGGGCGAAATTCACGCATTGATGGGTGAGAACGGTGCCGGGAAATCTACTTTTATGAAAGTGCTTAATGGTCTTTTGCAGCCAAATACCGGTGAAATCTTTTTTTCCGGACAAAAAGTCAGGATCGAAGGACCTCAGCAGGCTCTAAAGCTTGGAATTTCGATGATACACCAGGAATTAAACCCTGTAAGGGATATGACAGTTGCAGAGAACATTTTTCTTGGCAGAGAGTATACCCGTGGAAAAAGCTTCTTCGTGGACAAGAAAAAATGCGAATTAGAGGCAAAAAATCTATTAATAAATTTTGGGCTTAATATAGAACCATCCCTTTTGATGAAGGAGTTATCCATTGCACAGACACAGATGATTGAGATCATGAAAGCAGTATCATACGGTGCCCGTCTTATAATAATGGATGAACCAACGTCGTCTCTGACCGATGATGAAATAAGAATATTATTTGCTAAAATATCAGATTTAAAGAAAAAGAATGTGGCGGTCATTTATATTTCACATCGTATTGATGAAATATTTGAAATTGCAGATAAGGTTACAGTGCTAAGAGATGGAAAATATATCGGGACCAAAACGATAGAAGAAATAGATAAAAACCAGCTGATACATATGATGGTGGGGCGGGAATTGAACAGTGTCTTTCCAAAGACATTTGCTGAGATCGGAAAGCCTGTGCTGCAGGTGAAAAACCTCAGCGGTGCCAGCTTTAAAGATATTTCTTTTGAAGTCAAATCGGGTGAGATTCTTGGATTTTACGGACTCGTCGGAGCAGGAAGAAGCGAGGTATTTAAAAGCATTTTTGGGCTTGATCCCCATTCTAAGGGAGTGATAATGCTCGAAGGTAAACAATTAAAAATTAGAAAAACATCTGATGCTATTAAGGCTGGTATCACAATGGTTACGGAAGACAGGAAAAAATATGGATTAGTTCTCTGCCGGTCTATAAAAGAAAATATTGCGCTTCCAAATCTTAATGAGTTCTCAAAAGGCCCTTTTCTTAATCATGAAAAAGAAAAAGAGAACTGTACAGGTGTTGCTGAAAAGGTTTCCGTAAAAATGAGCAGTTTATCTCAGACGACAGGAAATCTCTCCGGCGGCAATCAGCAGAAAGTCGTTCTGTGCAAATGGTTAATTAAGAAACCAAAAGTTTTAATTCTCGATGAGCCTACAAGAGGAATAGATGTAGGTGCAAAAGCGGAAATACACTCTCTGATGTGTGAATTTGCAAAAAAAGGTATGTCAATTGTAATGATATCTTCGGAATTGCCTGAAGTAATAGGCATGAGCGATAGAGTTATCGTTATGAGCGAAGGTCGTATAAAAGGTGAATTCTTATATGGCAAATACTCTCAGGATCAAATTTTAAAGTGTGCCTTAGGAGAGGGGAGAATCAATTATGAAAATTGAAGGATCGAATGTCAACAAGGAGATCAAACGTTATCTGCATAATTCTGCAATGGTGTTTATATTTTTAGGTATGTGTGCCATCTTTGCAGTGAGTTCCCCGACTTTTTTAACCATAAACAATATATTAAATGTATTACGGCAAATATCCATTAATGGAATTTTGGCAGTCGGTATGACGTTGGTTATTATTTCAGGGGGTATCGACTTATCCATCGGTCCTTTGGTTGCAATTGCAGGAGTTATATCTGCCCTTATTCTTGAGACAAATCCGGAATTGTTTCTATTAGCTGTTTTGGCAGGAATTGTTTCGGCAGCGATTATGAGCATGTGGACAGGCTTTTTGGTTGCAAAAATGAGTATAGCACCGTTTATAGCGTCTTTATCAACTATGTCGGTTGCAAAAGGTCTAGTGCTAGTTATTTCAAGTGGAATACCACATACAATTTCTAATGAAACCTATGTAAAACTTGGAAATGGTTATCTGTGGGATCCGAAATTGACAGGAAACCTCGCCCTTCCCATACCAGTGCTGATAATAACCATCATTGCCGTTATCACTGGTATCATACTATATCAAACAAAATTCGGACGGTATATTTACGCAGTAGGCGGAAATGTAAGCGCAGCAAATGCATCGGGAATAAATGTCTCAAGAGTCATATTCTTTACATATGTGCTGAACGGATTGCTATGTGGTGTTGCAGGTATTGTCTTAGCAGCAAGAATAACTTCCGGCCAGCCCACAGCTGCAACAGGCTATGAATTGGACGCGATTACAGCTGCGATCATTGGCGGAACAAGCATGACCGGCGGCGTCGGCAAAATTGGTGGAACACTGATTGGTGCACTTATTATAGGCGTTTTAAATAATGGACTGGTTTTGCTGGGTGTTTCATCATATTATCAGCAAATAGTCAAAGGTGTCATTATCGCAATAGCGGTACTTCTTGATATGAGATCAAAGCTGATGCGTAAATAAGACTTTCTATCAAATGTTTCATATGATGTTTTTTAATTCCGAAGCCGGCCGATTACTTATCTAACGTTAAGTTTTTTATGGCGAAAAATTGTACACAAATCGGCAAACCGATTGTGAATAAATTTATCATGTAGGGAGGAACAAATATGAAAAAACTAGTTAGTGTATTGGTTTTGGTTACCATGCTGGTGACATTGTTGGCAAGTTGTTCTGGGGGAACGAATTCCGCTAACCCTGCAAGCACGGCTCCTACAAATACTGCTGCGGATGCCACTGCAACACCACAGGCAACAAAAGAGGCAAAAGTATATAAGATCGGTGTTTCAACACAGGCTTGGAAGTATGAATTTATTAAGAACATGGTAAATGCATTAAAGGATATCGATAAAAACATGGATAACGTTGAGCTTGTAATGGTTGACAGTGAAGATTCTGTTGAAAAGCAGTTAAATGATGTAGATACGATGATAGCTCAGGGTGTTGATGGCATTCTTTTAAACAGTTTAAGTTTTGAAGGAAGCAGTACGGCAGTTGAGGCCTGTAAAAATGCAGACATCCCGCTTGTAGAATTTATTTCCTATACACAAAATGAGGATTATGCAACATTTGTCGGAACAGATGTTAAATCTTCTGGTATTATGGCCGGTGATATCATTGCACAGTCTATTAATGAAAAGGGAAATATGTTTGAATTACAGGGAATTGTAGGACATACCGCGCAAATCAATAGGGGTGCAGGTATTGCTGAAGCTCTTAAAAAATATCCGAATGTTAAACTGGTTGAATCTCAGTCCGGTGAATTTTCAAAGGATAAAGCAATGGCTGTAACAGAAGCATGGCTTACGAAATATCCTGTCGGTAAGATTGATGCAATTGTCGCACATAATGACCAAATGGCACTTGGAGCACTGAATGCCTGCAAGGCTGCAAACAGACCGGAAATCAAGATAGTCGGTATAGATGGAGACTTAGAGGCTTTACAGGCTGTCAGAGAAGGAACGATGGCAGCATCAGTAGTGGATTATTGCGAGGAAGAATGTAGATTAGCTGTTGAGGAAATGGTCAACATTCTGGATGGGAACCAACCTAAGAAGAAAATTATTGCTGACTATGTACCTGTAAAAACTCCTGAAGAAGCAGATAAATTCATATCTTTGCGCAGGGGCAATAAATAAGATCAATAATTAATTAGTATTTGTGGTGGGTCCTTGCACATCTCATATGCGCAAGGACTCTGAATGGCAGGTAAAAATGAAAATACTAGTGGGTTCTTTTCAATGTGAGACAAATACTTTCTGTGATGGGAGAGCAGGTATTGAAGACTTTGCAGTTAATACCGGGGAAGACTTAATTAAAAGGCTGGCAGCATCTGAAGTTTTTATTGGAGCAGGTGCAACAATAATACCTCTTATTTCAGCAATTGCTCTACCTAGCGGAATGGTAAAGAGAGAGGCTTTCGAATATTATAAAGATATTTTTATTGATTTAATTAAGAAGAATCTCGATGCAGATGGAATTTATTTATATCTGCATGGGTCAATGTATATAGAAGGTATGGGCAGCGGTGAAGAAGGTCTGCTGAAAGCAATACGCGGGGTAATTGGATATTCGGTTCCGATTTCGGTTGCATTGGATTTTCATGCAAATCTGTCAGATGGATTCGTTTCTAATGTTAACTGCATAAATGGTTTTAGAACGGCACCCCATACTGATCATAACGATACAGAGCGCAGGGCGGCAAAATCGCTGCTTAAGTGTATAACACGCGGTGCTGCGCCAAGGCCCCAAATTGTCAGGATTTCTTTCCTGGGCGGAGATGCAAGCGTTACGCAAAGAGAACCTTTTGTCAGCGTAACAAAAATGCTTTCCAGGCTTGATCAAAAGGATAATATAGTATCCTGTGCATTTTTTAATGGTCAGCCATGGTATGATACAGCATATACAGGAAACTGCGCAGTTGTTTCAGCTTTGGATGATTCCGGATTTGATGAAGCAGCATTGTTGGCAAAAGCTTTCTGGGACGGCAGAGAGCTGCTCACTATTGATGGGGCTATGCCTGTTGACGAAGCTGTATCAGAATCATTGAAAAACAGGGACGGTATACTCTTTGTTACTGATTCGGGAGATAACACGACAGCAGGAGCCAGCGGGGAAGGTACTTTACTCCTGAATAAATACCTGAATAAAAATCCGAAAAAAGTTCTGATTTGCGGAATATATGACAGAGAAAATACTACTGGTCTCTTAAAAAGGAATATAGGTGAGACGGTTACAATAACATTATGCAAAGGCTGCCATGAAAAACAGAAAATTGAGACAACTGTAGAAGTTGTACTAAAGAAAAAAGGCAGGGTGCTTGGCTGGTCGGGTGAAGATGCCGGAGAAGCCGTGCTTGTTGGCCACAAAGGCACAGACATTTTGCTTACCAACGCCAGAGTTGCATTTACAACACCAGAGCATTTCAAAATGTTTGGAATAGACCCAAAAGAATATCTGGTTATCGTATTGAAAATGGGATACCTGTTTCCCAGACTTTCAGAGATTTCCGGCAGATATATATTTGCCTTAACCCCCGGTAGCAGTACCAATGACTTTAATCAGCTGGATTTTAAAGAACTGAAAAAAAAGATGTATCCGATGCATAAAGAAATAACATGGAAAGAAGTCATATCGACGGCGAAGGAGGAATCTTATGATTTATACAATGCCAGAAGTAAAGAAAATTGACTTAAAAGGTGGTTATTCAAAAGTTTTCAAATCCTTTAAAATTTCCAATCGCAATAATAGCGTAAATAATGTAGAAGAACTTCTTGATCTGAAATTCTGGGATCTTAAAATGCAGAATGGATCCGAAAATGATATTAAACTCAATATATTAAAACTAGGTCCCCAACCAGAGCGATTGATGGAACAGCAGGGCTATGTTCTAGATATATGCGAGTATGAGATCACAATTAGCTGCGGCACGAATGATGGGCTAATTAACGCCTTAGGAACATTAAAGCAGATTATAAAGAAAAAAGATAAAGGCTTTATATGCGAGCTGGCCAAAATAACCGATTGGCCAAGTATAGAATATCGCAGTTTATCTACAACGTTCGCATGGTATGCAGGTTATGGCCGGTTTGGTTTTGATATGCAGCTATGGTCGATGAAAGAATGGAAGCAATTTATCAATATATGTTCGGATTATAAAATAAATCAACTGAATATGTGTTTGTATGGGTATTGGCCCTTCAAATTCGATGAATATCCTGAGTCTGTTTTAAAGGGCCTGAGAATGCGGGTGTGGAATCCGGAAAGCGAAAATTGGGTAGAGGTCGAGTATATGCATCCAAATGTTGCTGAAGAATTTCTGCCTGAACTGATTAAATACGGACATAAACTTGGTATTAAATTCTTTGCTTATATTGGTCTAAACAGTTATAGCGGAGGCTATTCCAACACTTATAAGAACAAGCGGATGAAGATGCCGCCTAATAGTAAATTTATAAATGATTTCGACAGCCTATGCCTTAGTGATCCAACTACAATCAATTACCTTAAGAAAAGTATGAGACAGATTGTTGCCCAGGGATTTGACGGCATAGATTTTGAAGAAAGTGAAGAAGCATTTTGGTACTGTAACTGTGATAAATGCAAGGCAACATTTGGAAAAAACGCAAATACACCTGAGGAAACACTCCATGCAGCCAATACGGAGCTTTTAAAAATACTATACAAAGAACTAAAGGATGCTGATCCCCGAATTACCATTGGCATTCGCGCATGGCGCCAGCCGCCCCTTGTAAGGAGCGATGAGCTCATATCAGAGATGGTGTCAAGCATTCCGGACGATGTAGTTTTATTCTGGGCCCCAGGCCAGTATGTTGAAGACACCGAATTTGAAAAGTGGGTAAATGCGTTTGGAAAAGACAGGATAAGGGCAAGAGATACTGAGGCGATGGGGTTTGCTGCCGGTCTTGGCAGACTTATACGTCCGTTCCGCTTTAATGGTCTCAGATGTGAAGAAGAGCCTATAACACAGTATATCGAAGAGGATATTCGGCAGCATAGAGGTTCGGTAAAAATGGGCGTTGCCGGAATAAACGGCTATTTATTTGAATGGTATGGCTTTTTTATGGCTTTGTTCGCTCATGCTTATTACGGCTGGGGCGGAAACAGAGAACCGGATGATTTTTATAACTATGCTTTGAAATCTGTTTTCGGTGACCTGGGTAAAGATATTTTATATGTGATGAAAAATATGTTTACCATCCATGAGAGTCAATTAAATATTTTTGAACTGGAATTTCCATTTGCAAAGAATAAGGTCGAAGAACGTGATATTCCGAGAATACAAAAAGCAATTGATAATTTTCCTGTTTTGATAGATAAACTAAATAAGATTATGGCTGAAATTGAAAAAGATTCGCGAACTGCTCACTTCAAACTTCATTTTAAAAAGTGGAAGGTATCTGTTGAGCGATGCAGAGTTATTTATGACATGGCGTTAGAATCTTTGAAATATGTGAAGGCAGCATCAGAAGAAGACAAAAAAGTATGTTTAATGAATATGTATATGCTGAACGAAAAAGAGTTCGACATCATACGAAACAACTATTTCGATGTGAACCCCATCAGTGAAACAGGAATAAAGTCTTGCATGATCCCCTATCACGAGCTTAAGCGGGAGATATTAAATAGGCTGTATCCTGAAAATACAGACAAACAAACTGTTTACCTGGGTGTTGAGTCATTAGGATGGATGTGGTTTTAATGAAAAGAGTGGGGATGTTTTTTAAGCTTAAGCCTAATGCAAAAGAAGGTTACATAAAAGCACACAATGAAATATGGCCTGAAATGCGCGATGTGCTGAATAAATCAGGCATTAAAAACTATTCAATTTGGAATGTCGAGGATTTACTGTTTGCTTACTATGAAATTGAAGATGAAAAGTCTATGCAAAAATACCTGGCATCCAGTAAGACATACGGAGAGTGGAGAAATATGATGGAGAAATTCGTCTATATCGACCCAACGACTAACATTAAAGAATGGCCGATGGAAATGGTGTTTTTTAACCAAGGAAAATAATTTTTAATATTTTAAGGAGGAAAAAATTATGTCTTATTTTAATCAAACCGAGACTTCAGCCAGAATTGCAAAGGTAAGGGAAATACTTCGGACTAAAGGTTTGGATGCCGCTTTGATATACTATGATGAATTAAATATTGCAAATGGCTGGTACCTTACCGGATGGTGTCCGCAGTTTGAAAAGGGCTGTATCCTTCTCCCTGTAGATGGAGAACCGCTGCTTTTAGGTGGCCCCGAAAGTGAACCATTTGCAAAAATGAGCAGTGCTATTCGGGAGACAAGGAATTTTAGTGTGTTTATGGTTCCTGACGAGGAGTATCCCAACGCAATTATTATTGATTTTCCCAAATTGTACAGCGAATTGAACAGTAAAGGCATTGTGCTGAAAAAGGTCGGAATTGTTGGGGAAAATATAATTCCTCATGCTGTATTTGTACAGTTTGAAAAAGGCTTTAAAGGTGTAGAATTAATCGATATTACCGACGATTATGAGGCATTAAGATCCCATAAATCACCCTGGGAACAAAAGAATGTCCGGGCTGCTTTTTCTTTGGCGTATGATGCATATCTTGAGATGAAGAAATTGGTTAAGCCGGGCGTATTTGAACATGAAGTGGCAGCTGCCGGTGAATACATATGCCGAAAAAATGGCGCAAGTAGTTTTGCTTATACGACTATTGTCGGAAGCGGTGAAAGATCTAATGCAGTCGTCCCGACAGCAATAAACAAGCAGATGGTTGACGGCGAATGGGTTATGCTGGGGATCGCTCCAAGAGTTAACGGGTATGCCGGAACATTTGGTGAAACATTACCTGTTTCCGGAAAATATTCGCAGGAGCAAAAAGATGCAATAAATGTCCTTCGCAGAACCCTAAGAGCTACAAAAGCTATGTTAAGGCCTGGTGTTTCCGGCCGGGAAATAGACGTTCCAGGAAGAAAGATATTTAAAGAGTCTGGTATGCTGAAGTACCTTGTCTGTCCGTTCGCTCATACAATCGGCCTTATGGAAGCTGAAGGACCGTTCTATGGGCCGGGTTCAAATGATGTTTTGGAGCCGGGAATGACATTATGCATAGATGTAAGTTTCTTTGGTCATCCTACGCTGAACGGTGCCCGTATTGAAACAGGCTATATAATTACTGAAAACGGCTGCGAACCTTTATGTCCGGAGCTTGATGCAATATTCGCGGAAGATTTATTGTGAGAATGGAGGTCTATTATGGAATTAGGAAAGAAAAAATGGGTCTTTGCTGATGGGGATCTGCCGCCGCATGGCGATTCTGAGCCATTTGGACACGAGGCAATGATGATTGTAAACAATTGTAATGAGGATGCGGAGATAACGATCGATCTTTTGTTTGAGGACAAAGAGCCGAAGTATGGTATTAAACTTAAGGTACCGGCAAAACGTGTTAATTGTATACGGATGGATTACCCCTTAGGAGAAGAAAATTATAAAATTCCATTCGGACAGTTTGCAGTTATTATGAATAGCAGTGTACCGGTTGTTGCTCTATATGGCCGGCTGGACAGAAGAAAAGATATGGCTTATTACCCAATAGCCGGTTTTAGCGTCTGATAAAATTATATAGTTATTTAATAAGAGAGTGTCGCAAAACTACTTTGAAGTAGAGAACGACGCTCTCTTTTTTCCACAAAATGTAAACAACCAATGAAAATTCGGTCTATTCTCCCAATCTTTCGTTGACTGTTGAATTTTAAGCGCACTTTAATGATCTGGTCAAGCCTAAGCGGACAGTAGGAAGCTGGACTGATTAACCCTTTCAAAATTACAAGGCGAGAGATATCCATTATTAGAATGCAGTCTCTGTCGATTGTAAAACACCTCGATGTATTCCCTGACTTCATATTTCATCTGACATCTTGATTTTAACGGTTCTCCATATATCCATTCGACCTTCAAACTATAAAAAAAGGTCTCCGCACAAGCATTACCCTGACACTCACCTTTGCGGCTCATGCTACATAGAAAACCGTGTTTTTGCAGTAAATCCTGATAGTCATGACTACAGTATTGACTGCCACGATCCGAGTGACAAATAAGCCCGGGAGCAGGTTTGCGCCTCTTAATAGCATTCTCAAGTGCACCAATAGCAAGCTCTTTTGTCATTCGCTTATCGATACTCCAGCCGACTACCATCCTGCTATACAAGTCAAGAACAATCGCCAAATACAACCAGCCTTCGCTTGTTGCGAGATATGTAATATCCATGACCCAGGCCTTATTGGGGTGTTGGACATCAAATTGTCTCCCTAGCAAATTTGGTGCTACCGGATAATTGTGGTATTATCCATCTTCTCGGTGTCCGCTAGTAGGTTATCACATCAATCTCCGCTTTATATTGACAAAACTTGATTTGAAACATATAATATAACATATCAAGTATTTTGGATATGAGGTGAAAATTATGGAAGATACATACGAGAACCAGGCAAAGGTGTTCAAAGCCTTCTGTGATGAAAACCGCTTGCGGATACTTGAATTGCTTCGAGGCGGTGAAAAATGCGCCTGTATTTTGGTAGATAGATTAGATATAGCACAATCCTCGCTATCTTACCATATGAAGATTCTATGCGAATCAGGCATTGTTGATAGCCGGCAGGATGGGAAATGGACACATTATAAGATTAGCGAAAAAGGGAGCAGCTTTGCACTTGAACTCCTTAAAACTTTAACAACTCAAAATGCTGCTACTGAACCAAATAGCTGTTGTTAGATAAAGGCCATCAGGAAGATGGCTTTTTATGTCAAGATTATATCGAAAAATCTTGATATATCTATTTGCTTATTGAAAGCGAGGTATATGGTAAATGCAAGTAATAAGGGCTGGTTGGGATTTTATACAAAGTCAAATTCTAGGTATGAAATGGCTGAACAATTTAATTGGTAATGGGTTAACAGCGTTAGGACTAGATACATCTAATCGTTGGATAGGAAGTATCCAGTTTTTCGTTTATGATGTTATAAAGATTACTCTATTATTATGCTTTTTGATTTATATCATTAGCTACATTCAGAGTTATTTTCCACCCGAACGCAGTAAAAAGATATTGGGGCGTTTCCATGGTATTGGAGCAAACTCGGTAGCAGCTCTGCTTGGAACGGTTACCCCGTTCTGTTCCTGCTCGTCTATACCATTATTTATAGGCTTTACATCCGCTGGCTTACCGCTCGGAGTAACTTTTTCATTCCTCATCTCATCTCCGATGGTCGATTTAGGCTCACTTGTTCTGCTGGTGAGTATATTTGGAACCAAAGTTGCTATTTTATACGTAATATTTGGACTCATAATTGCTGTGATTGGCGGTACTGTCATTGAAAAAATGCACATGGAAAAGCATGTGGAAAGTTTTATCTTGACGGCCGGAAGTGTGGATATAGATTCCCCGGATCTGACAAGACATGACCGCCTGATTTATGCGAAGGAACAAATGCTTTCAACCTTTAAAAAAGTCTTTCCATACATCCTTATTGGTGTCGGAATAGGTGCGATTATTCATAACTGGATTCCTGAGGAGTGGGTGGTATCCCTGCTTGGAAGCAATAACCCCTTCGGTGTGATTTTGGCGACACTAATCGGTATACCGATGTATGCGGACATCTTTGGTACCATTCCTATTGCGGAAGCACTGCTATTTAAAGGAGCTGAGCTGGGAACGGTATTGTCCTTTATGATGGGAGTCACTACATTGTCTCTGCCATCCATGATCATGCTTCGTAAGGCTGTTAAACCGAGGCTGCTGGCATTGTTCATTGGTATTTGTACGATAGGCATTATACTTGTTGGTTATTTGTTTAATGCTTTACAAGCTTTTATAGTATAGGGGAGGTAAATATTATGGGAAAGTGCTGCTCTTGTGGGTGCAATGAAGCACCGGATAAAAAGGTACTGGTAGAATATTTGTACTTAGACATTGACACCTGTGATAGATGTATCAGAACAGATGCTGTTTTAGATGAAGTCATGAAGATACTGATCCCGGCATTTGGTCTTGCTGGTTATAAGGTTGTATACAACAAAATAGAGATGAAAACAGCTGAGATTGCAATAAAGCACCACTTTATTTCTTCTCCTACGATATGCGTAAATGGAAATGATATTTGCCAATCAGTATCAGAGAATAGTTGCGGGTGCTGCACTGAAATCAGCGGAACTGATGTGAATTGCCGAGTGTTTGAATATAGCGGAGAAAGCTATGAGGTGCCGCCGAAAGAAATGCTTGCAGAGGCTATCCTAAAAGCAGTCTTTGTACGGGATAATCGAGAGTGTTCTTGCAGGAAGTATGAATTGCCTGATAACTTAAAGCAATTCTTTAAAGGTAAGAAAAATAAGAAATGTGCATGCGACAGCGACTGCTGTTGATGGATATAGGTCATAAATTTTGAAATTATTATTAAGGAGATGTTGATTATGGTATTGTTTGGAAAGAAAAACAAAAAAGAAAAAACCTCAGGCTGCTGTTGTGCTGGAAATTGCGATGCTGAAAGCATGGCAAAGGCAGAAAAAGCAAAAACAGAAGGCACTGGAGTTAAGGTTCTTGGAAGTGGATGCGCTAAATGCAATCAGCTTGAAGCGGCGACAAAAGAGGCGTTACAGCAGCTTGGTATGGATACTACAATTGACCACGTGACTGATTTTTCAGAAATTGCCGCTTATGGTGTAATGACTACTCCAGCTCTCGTTATTGATGGTAAAGTGGTTTCTTATGGGAAAGTAATGAAAGTAGATGAGGTAATAAAAATTCTCCAAAAAGTAAGGGGGTAAAGTATGGAGAATAAAAAGGCTTCTGGTATAGGTTT
>ENA-UOOE01001544-UOOE01001544.1-fermentation-metagenome-genome-assembly--contig:-NODE-1544-length-19170-cov-14.800523_pt1 | contig 19170 bp, 19 predicted proteins | sample MGYA00245776_ERZ724021 | MGnify/ENA primary metagenome ERZ724021 (study PRJEB28704, sample SAMN03018321) | fermentation metagenome | biome: anthropogenic terrestrial biome; feature: soil... | reverse complement strand
TGCAAACGGAAAGAGTATAGCTTATGTGAGAATCTTCAGTATTTAAACGGGGCATATGCCGAGTATATAGTGATTCCGAGTCAAATATTAAAATATAACTATCTTCATATTCCCGATGACCTTGATTATAAAGAAGCGGCTTTGGTCGAACCTCTTGCTTGCGTACTTCACGGAATAGATGAAATCAATATTAAATTAGGTGATACAGTAGCAGTTATAGGATGTGGTCCCATAGGATTGATGTTTGTAAAACTTTCTTCTTTGAAGGGGGCAAGAGTAATAGCTGCCGATTTTTCGGAATATAGGCTGAAACAAGCCGAAAAATTTGGAGCAGTAAAAACAATAAACGCGTCCTATAAAGATTATCCTCAAAGAATTAAAGACATAACGGAGGAATCAAAAGGTGTTGACGTGGCCATAGAGGCAACTGGATATCCCGAAGCTTGGGAAAATGCAATAAATATGATAAGGCCGGGTGGACAGGTACTCACTTTTGGAGGGACGAAGAAAGGAACTTATTTTAAAATTGATTGCGTCAAGTTTCATTATGAAGAAATAAAGATAAAAGCTGTATATCACCATACCCCTTATCATATAAAAAAAGCTCTTGATATTCTTGCAACAAGGCAGGTTGACGGAAGTGAATTCATAACGGGAGAATATCCATTATCAAAAACAATTGATGCACTGGAGAGTATTGGCAGACAGGAAGGCATTAAATATGCCATAATACCCTAATAAAAAAGGAGGTAAAATTATGTATTTTTTACAAGCTGTAAAAGCAGGTGTTAATTGGATTCTTGACTTAGGAGCAGCTACTATGCTGCCGATTATTATGATTATTTTCGGTTTAATTTTGGGACAAGGGTTTAAAAAGTCTTTTAAATCGGGGATAACTATAGGAATAGGTTTTGTCGGATTAAATCTGGTTATCGGATTATTGAGTGAATCTGTAGGAGAGGCAGCTCAGGCTTTAATTAAATCATTGGGAATTAATTTAAACATTATTGATGTAGGATGGCCTGTAGGAGCGGCTATAACTTTTGCCACACCATTGGCGGCTATCTTGATTCCAATTATTTTTATATTTAATATGATTCTGCTTTATTTTAATTTCACCAAAACGATGGATGTAGATATTTGGAATTATTGGCATTTGATATTTCCTGGAGCAATGGTATATTATGCAACAAATAATAATATGATTTTGGCCATAATAGCCACTTTAATAAATACCGTAGTTATATTTAAACTTGCGGATTGGACGGCACCCGTTGTTGAAAATTATTTCGGGCTTCCCGGCATCTCTCTGCCTCATGGGGAAACAGTCAACTTTGCCCCGATAATGTATACCTTAAATAAAATAGAAGATAAGATTCCATTTTTTAATAAAATAGTAATTAATGAAAAAACAATCAATGAAAAGATGGGTATATTTGGTGAGCCTCTTACAATCGGGCTTGTATTGGGAATACTGTTGGGAGCTTTGGGAAGGTATAGTTTAGCCAAAACATTGACCTTAGGAGTTCAGATGGCAGCAGTAATGGTCCTGATGCCTAAAATGGTAGGGCTTCTTATGGAAGGGTTGATGCCAATTTCCGAAGGAGCCAGGAATTTTATTTCCAAAAAGTTTCCGGGAAGAGAAGTTTATATAGGTTTAGACGCCGCAGTGGTCATTGGTAATCCTTCCAATATGGCCGTAGCATTGCTGATGGTACCTATTACCATAATATTATCGGTTATTTTACCTTATAATAAAATGTTGCCTTTTGCAGACTTGGCTGTTCTTCCCTTTACAGTTATCTGGGCAGTAGCAGCCACCAAAGGGAATGTTTTCAGAGGACTGATAAATTCAATTATAACGATGTGCGGGGTATTTTATATCGCAACAGATTTGGGAGCATTAACTACAACCTTAGGACATGCAGTAAATTTTGCTTTCCCGAAGGGCGCAACAATGATTTCCGGAATTGATATGAGCTGCCACGTTACATTATGGATATTGCTGAAATTGATTAGCAGCAAGACATTTATAATAGGATTGATTGCTTTAATTATATATGCTGGCATGTGGATATGGACTAGAAATGATATAAAGAAGCAATATAAACAATACAGCGAAAATTGAAATAACCTGGACGAGGACGGATGTTCTTGATTGTTAGATTCGGACATCTTTCCTTGTTTAGTAAATTTTAATTTCAAAGGAGATATATGTATGAAAAATAAGGTAGTAGTTGCTACAGGGACTTCACATCATAAAACAGAATTTGCAGTTGATTTTATAAAGGACTACTGTAAAAAAAGAAAAATTGATGCGGAGGTTAAAGGAGTTAACGTATATGAGGCTGACTTTAATGCTTTAGATCCCACTGTCATTGTTTTAATAGGACCTAATAATATTAAAGTTAATAGACCTGTTGTTTTAGGTACGGCTTTTGTAACTAAAATAGGAATGGAAGAAGTTTGCGAAAAAATTATTGGATATTTGACTAAATGAAATTTAAATTGATTTTGAAAGGAATGATAATAAATGCTTGAAGAATTAAAAGAGAAGGTTGTTAAAATAGCGAAGAAAGCGGATAAATCGGGCATGTGTAAACATAAATCCGGTAACTTCAGTATAAGAGATGAAAAGACAGGATATGTCGTCATAACCCCTTCAGGAGTTTCAAGGGAGATTTTAGCTCCCGAACATATTTCCGTTGTTGATTTGGATGACAATGTAATAGAAATGAAAACGGAATATAAGCCTTCAAGTGAAATTTTGATGCATCTTGAAATCTATAAGACAAGACAGGATGTAATGGCAGTGGCCCATACTCATTCTCGCTTCGCGACTGCTTTTTCCGTTTTGGGGAAGGAAATACCTCCGATAATATATGAATGTAATAACTGTAGTAAAAACGGAAGGATACCTGTCGCACCTTATGGAAGGCCTGGAACTCAAGTTCTGGCACAAAATGTTGCAGATACATTGAAGTATAGCGACGTGTGTCTTATGGAAAGCCACGGAGCTATTGCAGTGGGAAATGATATAGAGGATGCATTTCTGAAGGCTCAGTATTTGGAAGAAATAGCGGAGATTTATTATATTACTTTAACTTTGAATAACTTAAAAGAACCTAATATTCTTCCCAAAGAAGAACTTGAAAAGTGGAAATATCCTTCAGAAGTAAAATTTAAGACAATGTAAGGAGGCTTGAATATGAAAGAAAAAATGAAAGCTATGGTTCTTTATGGACCTAAAGATATAAGATATGAAGAAGTAGATAAGCCAGTATGCGGGGATAATGATGTTTTACTTCAAATTAAGGCTATAGGATTGTGTGGATCGGATATAAGAACTATCACTTACGGACATTATAAGGTTAAATATCCTCAGATAATAGGGCACGAAATAACAGGACAAGTAGCTGAAACAGGGAAGAACGTAAAGAAGTTTAAAGCAGGAGACAGGCTGTATGTTTCTCCTGTAGTACCGTGTCATGAATGTAAAGCATGCAGGTTGGGATACGAAGAATTATGTGAGAATTTAACTGTTATAGGTACGGAAATCCAGGGAGACTATGCAGAATATATGCTTCTTGAAGAAAAAGTATTAAAAAATGGAGTAGTACTTAGTATTCCGGATGAACTTGAATATGAACAGGCAGTTATCACGGAGCCATTATCATCGGTTTATGCATGTCAGGAAAACTGCAGCATAACTTTAGGAGATACTGTGGCCATTATAGGAATGGGGCCGATAGGATGCCTTCATACGGCTCTTGCAAAGATAAGAGGAGCGAAAGCGGTAATAGCAATAGAGCAGTCGGAAGAAAGGTTAAACAAATCAAAAGAATTTGGAGCAGATTATCTGATAAATTCGTCAAAAGAAGATCCCGTAGCCAAAGTAAGAGAAATAACAGGAGGATGGGGAGCAGAAAAAGTAATATCAGCCTGCCCATCTACCGATGCACAAAATCAGGCTATATCGATGGCATGTAAAAAAGGTACCGTAATATTTTTCGGAGGAGTGCCGAAGGGGAAATTGACAAATATAGATACAAATATTATACATTACAATACCTTAACATTGATAGGACATTATGGATACAGTAACTTACAGGCAAGGAAGGCATTTTCTCTTATAACGTCTGGGAGGCTGGATGCAAAGAAGTTTGTAACTCATGTTCTGCCGCTGAAGGAAATAGAAAAAGCCGTAGAGCTTACAAGAAGCGGAGAAGCAATAAAAGTGGTATTGAAGCCTTAAAGTGAGAAAGTAAAATATAAAAATACTCATCTTTCTTTTCAATTTATAAGAAGATGAGTATTTTTTATTAATTTATACTTGACCTAAATGGACTTCAAAAAAGCTACATTGATATAAGTATTTTTATATTATTTGTTGTTTTGAATATCCAATTAAGCGTATAGCGTTAAACTGGATGTTATTATACCTAAAATATAAAAGCATATATTATGTATATAAAATGAGCTATTATTCCGGCACACAATCCGGCAATGGTATGGCTTATTATGGCTTTTGACGTCAGCTCCCTCATATTTAAGGCATCCATCATTGCTACATGAGTGCTCAAATATCCGCTCCAGCACATTCCCATTGCAGTAAATACAGCTATTTCATTTTCACCGATAAGGTTTTCTTCTAAAAATTTTGGTACGAGGCCCAGAGCGGCACCTACGGCTCCCAAAGACGTAATTGGAAATGATATAGCCTCAGGGTGTTTAAATCCGAAGAGAGGATTTAAAATAAACTTCAATTTTTCTCCTATATATGGAAGAAGCCTGATTCCTTCGTAGGCTCCTCCTGTATACATTCCGTCGGGAGAAGGACCGTTGGTAAGCATCATTATAAACGTACAGATGATTACGACTCCCGGAATAATTGATAAACCCAGATTGACACCTTCTTTACCGCCGTCCAGCAACGACTCAAGAAATCTCTGAAATACACTTCCATTTCTTATTTCTCTGAATTCCATTATGTCATAGGAACTGTCATCTTTTGATGTTACATATTCTTCGGTACCGTAAATCCTTTTTGTATGTTTCATCATCAATCTTACGCTTATTATGCTTCCTATGGCTGCACTTATATTTCCTATAATAACCGGAACTAAAAAATTTTCTCCATCCTTTGCCTGAGAAATCATAAATGTTGATACAATCAATCCCATTCCGAAGGCTGTCCCAAGGTTTGTAATAGCCGGAAGCTGGTATTTTTTAAAATATTTTCTGAAATTGTTTTCACGGCCTAATGAAATAATTGCAGGATTATCGGAAAGGTATGTGGTAATAATTCCAAGGCTGGCTACTCCGGGCAGATCAAATAAAGGTTTGATAATTGGACTTAAAATTTTATTCATTATTGAAATAATTCCGAATTCGGATAACACGGCAGAAAAAGCACTTGCCAGTATTGCAACCCCCATAATGAAAAATGAAGTATTTAAGATAAGATCGTGGGCAGTAGCTATCATTGTCTTAAACGTATTAGTAGCACCCATTATACTTATAAAAAGAGCAAAAAAAACAATAATTCCAATCAGTAAAAGAAGTGATTCTTTGCTTACGGATTTTACAATAGTTTTGTTTTCCACGCCATCATCCTCCTAATTTTATATAAAAATTTATTAATAATGTTAGTTTCCGCTAATTCTATTTTAATATAGGTTATATGATTTTGTCCAAAATATTTAAAGAATTTAATAATTCAGAAAAATAGAGCAGGGTAGTAGTTTTATTATTACAAAATTTTTATTTTTACAATAAAGCCTGTAAAATATACTAATAATAAATTATAATAGACATAGAGCTATAGTATATTATGATTTTTTAAAGTGTAAAGTTTTGTTAAATAATATTTTGAGAGGTGGAATATAAAATGGTATTGGTTAATGCTAAGGAAATGCTGAATAAGGCCATGAAAGAGAAATATGCCGTGGGACATTTTAACATTAATAATTTGGAATGGACCAAAGCGATCTTATTAACGGCTCAAGAAAACAATTCGCCTGTAATTTTGGGAGTTTCTGAAGGTGCAGGGAAATACATGGGAGGATATAAGACCGTAGTCGGAATGGTTAATGGATTACTTGAAGAGTTAAATATTACGGTACCCGTGGCTCTGCATTTGGATCATGGCAGTTATGAAGGAGCCCTTAAAACTATTGAAGCTGGTTTTTCATCAGTTATGTTTGACGGATCTCACTATCCTATAGAAGAAAATATTGAGAAGACAAAGGAACTTATAAAGATCACAAGGGAAAAAGGGATTTCCTTGGAGGCCGAAGTCGGTGCCATAGGAGGAGAAGAAGACGGAAAAATTGGTGAAGGAGAATTGGCTGATCCTGCTGAGTGTAAAAGAATAGCCGATTTAGGCGTTACAATGCTGGCTGCCGGTATCGGAAATATTCACGGTAAATATCCTGCAAATTGGAAAGGACTTAATTTTGATGTTTTAGCTAAAATAAGAAAGATAACCGTAGATGTTCCCTTAGTATTACACGGAGGGACAGGAATTCCGGATGATATGGTAAAAAAGGCTATTTCTTTGGGAGTTGCTAAAATTAATGTAAATACCGAATGTCAATTAGTTTTTGCAGAGGCTACTCGTAAATATATCGAAGATGGTAAGGATTTAGTAGGGAAGGGCTATGATCCCCGTAAATTATTAGGACCTGGCTTTGAGGCTATTAAGGCAAAAGTAAAGGAAAAGATGGTACTATTTGGTTCTGTAAACAGAGCTTAAAGATTTTATAATAATGGCACTGCAAAGAGCAGTGCCATTATTGGTTAGACTTTTATTTTGCTACGTCTTGTTCTACAGTTGAAATGGAAGGCACGAAAGGTGTCTTATTAGGTCTGCCTGCTTCTCTTGATACGTAAGTAAAAAGTTCTTCATATATTGTCTTAGCCTTTGACATTGCATCTTCAGCAATGTCTATACCTAATTGTGTAGTATATTCGGCAGCCTTGGCTTTGTCCTTGTTATAGATTTCCAGCACTTTTTTGTCTGTTTTTTCTTGCTCGGCAATAAGATTATCTTCATAATCACTCCAGTATTCTCTTACGGATTTTCCGTATTTATCCCTATCAAGTTCTGATAATGTACTTAGACTTCTGAATATCCAATAAGCTGAGTCAGGACTGTAATTAGCTGTTTTTACTTTATAAGCTTTATGAGTATCGTTTATATTTCCGTAAGTAGGAAGATACACGGAATGTTCGGCATTCCCCATTGCCAGCCACATGATTCCTCCAAGTTCTGTAGGATATTTATCTTTTAGTTGAATTATGTGACATTCTGCTTGTCTTTCAGTTCCTATAGGACGTACTGTTTTGTTTTCGGGAAGATTTGCATCTATCTTAGTTCCTTCATATCTGTATCTTTGAAGTTCCATTAGATCTTTTAAAGATACTTTTTTATCCGGAGTTATAAATAAATCAAATACTTGTGAATCATAAGAAATATTTTTGCTTGGAGCCAACAAATTTTGTGCTCCCCAGAGTCTGTCTCTGTTTCCTTGCTCTAAAGGTTCTCCGTAGGATAGAGCAGTATGAAATTTACCTTTATATTCTTTATAAAATCCGTGGTTTTTTGCAAATGTTAAAAGATCTTTTGAAGCAATTACATTTTTACTATCCTGCAAATTAACATATCCTAACATATAACAATTGGGAAATACTGCAGCAACGTTTTCAGGAAACTTTATTGCCGCATATCTGTGGCCTGAGAGAATTTCCATATACCAAACTTCATTTTTATCAGCTATCACAAGTATATTTCCTTCTGCAGAGCCCTGTTTTTCAACTATTGAAGCTACAAGTTTTATTCCCTCTTTAGCTGTTTTCACTCTTGGCAGTACTATTGTCGGAATATTAGCTTCTCTTAATCCGTTTTCAACTAATGGATCATATTTTAAGACAGTATCATTGGGACTTGCGGAAACGGTTGCATCGATGCATACTCCATATTCATTGGATCCCACTTCTGCATAAATACCGTCCTCTTCTATTTCAGAATCTGGTACTGCTGTATATTTATAAGATACTTTAGGCTGAGGATATTTAAAGCCGGTTGCAGGGTCCTCAAATATGTCTGTTGACTTATATTCAGTCCTCGGATGTACAACGAACTGTTTTGTATGAGCGCTGTCTATATCTTCAGTTCTTCCTATAAGCGTGCTTCCGTCGGCAGAAACATCTTTTCCGATAATTGTTCCTGTACAAGCCAGGACTTGTGTGGCGGAACTCAAAATCATGATACTTACCATAATAACTGCTGCTATTCTTTTTTTCATATTCTAACACACCCTTCTAATATTTTTAGATACCAGAGATAGTATAATATATCTTTTTTATATTCGCAATAACCCTACGTTGTCAGTATTCCCATAAATCTTTGAAATTGCTTTGACAGAATAAAATTATTAACTTTTGTTTTATAAAAATCGGTCAAAGAATTAATATTTATAATATAATTTTATATTTATAAATATTAATGTTAAAAAGTATGCATTATTCTTTGTAAAAAAATAATATTGAAAAAAATTCAAAATTGTTGTAAAATAGAGTTGAAAATGTTTTCATTATATTAAAGTGATGAATAAATGGTGCTGCTTTGTTTATGTGATATGGTAAATAAAAAGACCATATCGGAGTAAATGAAAACCAGCGAATACAGGTAAGCCTGTTTTTCGCTGGTTTTTTATTAAAAAATTTTAAGGGAGGGTTACAGTATGATATTTAATTTATCACCTATCTTTGGCTTAGTACCATTAGTTATTTATATCATTTTATCATTTAAGGATATTAATCCTGTATTAAATGTAGCAATAAGTGTTATATTAACTGCTATTCTTACAAAGCAGCCATTTTCATCTTTTGGGGGAGTATTGGCCGAGTCGCTGGGATCATTTTTAGGTATGATAGGATTTATAATTATGTTAGGTTCAGGGCTTGGAGCAATTCTGCAAAAAACAGGTGTAGCTGAATATTTAGTTAAATCTCTGATGAAAAAAATAGGAGTTAACAATGAGAAAAAAGCAATATTAGCTACAATGATAAGCTCAATGGTTCTTGTATCACTTCTTGGTACATTGGCAGGAGCAAATGCAATTATAGCTCCTATCATAATCCCTTTGGTTGCAGTAATTGGTATAACTCCATCGACTGTTGCAACGATTTTTTTAGGGGCAGGCCTTACGGGAATGTTTGTAGGACCTTATACTCCGCAGGTAGTAACAATTATGGGGCTTACGGGTTTAAGCTATGGCCAGTATATATTGGGAGCGGGAATTCCGTTGGCTATTCTTGTATTGGTAATAACATATATATTTGCAAACAGAATTCAGAAAAAAACTAAAGGAATTTATGCCTATGAAAATGTGGAAAAAGTAGAAGAAGATTATGAAGCTAAGCAAGAAACCAAAAGAGCAACTTTGGCCTTTATTTTATCTATGACTGCATTAATAGTGTATGGTATAACTCTTCAAAGCGGAGCTTCATATGCAATATTGGTTATTGTCTTAGCGTCTGTAATAACGGGATTGGTGGGGAAATTAAAGCCCAATGATTTAATTGATACTTTTATCAAAGGTGCTTCCCGTATGATGTGGTTGTTTATCATGTTTATATTGTTTAATCCGTTTATTGAATTTATTGACAAAGCAGGGTCATTTAAAGCTCTTGTCTCATTATTAAAACCTCTTCTTAAATCACAAAACAAAGTGATATTCTCCATAGTAACTGCTTTGACAGGTATTTTTGGAGTTGGCGGTGCTGCGACTGCAGATAATATAGTAATGAATAATATGTTTAAAATTATTGTTAAGGATTTAGGAGTGTCTCCTTCTTTGTGGGCATTGATACTACTTGTTTCCGGACAAATTACGTCATTTGCATACCCTGAAGCGGATATGATTGGACAAATGGGGCTTGCAAGATCAAAGGATATGAAAAATTTAGTTAAATATGGGATAACCGTGACTGTATGTTCTGTAATACTTGCTGCAGTCAGAGCTATTTTCGATTAAAGGAGTGAATTTAGATGCTGGAAAACAAGATAAGAGAATTTATTAAAAATCAAAAAGGAAATGTAGCTGTTGCAATAAAGGATTTAAAAACAGGGAAGGAAATAAAAATAAATGAAAATCTTGTATTCCCTTCTGCAAGCACGATTAAACTTTCAATAATGTCGGAACTTTTTAATAGAGTCAATACAGGGTCATTAAATTTAAATGATAAGATCGAATTGACTGAGAACATGAAAACCGGCGGAGACGGTATCCTTAAAGAGTTAGAATTAGGTCATAAATTTACATTAAAAGAAATAATGACATTGATGATTATAATAAGTGATAATATGGCTACTAACATATTAATTGATTTGTTAGGCATGGATAATATAAATAAGAGAATAAAAGATATGGGACTCAAAAATACAAGACTTCAGAGAAAAATGATGGATTCTCAGGCTGCAAAGGAAGGCAGGGAGAACCTTACAACGGCTAATGATTTGTGTTTAATTTTAGAGCTTATATACAGAGGTAAGAACATAAATGAAGAATGCAGCCGTATGATGCTGGATATTCTAAAAAGGCAGCAGGTAAGGGGAAGACTGGATTTGTATTTGCCGGAAGATGTTATAATAGCCCATAAGACAGGGGATTTAGACTGTCTTGAACATGATGTGGGAATAGTATACCTTCCTCATAGGGAATATATAATATGTGTCCTTACCAATGAAACCGAGACTAATAAAGATGGGCGAGAGATAATAGGGAAAGTATCTAAAATGGTATACGATGAATTTTAGATGTTTAGCAATAAAATCAGTGATTGATGGATAAACCCATCAATCACTGATTTTATTATAGACAATTATATATGGTTATAGTAAAATAAAGTCAATATCATGAGAACCATTTTTTAATAAAATATATGTAAAGATAAATAAGGCGGTGCTTTAATATATGATTAAGGAAGATTATCTTATACGCATGATCAAAGATTTAATAAAAACCATTGCAAAATTCTTTTTCGGCAGCGATTCGGTTACTTATCAGTTGCCGGATGAGAGGGAATATACAGAAACGGATTATCTATATCAACAGTTGGTAGATATGATAAACCAGGGAGATATTAATGAAGCCGAGGATTTATTATATGAAAAACTTGATCCACAAAATAAAAAATATTTGGAATTAGGTTTAGATTTTTATTCAAAGTTAAATAACTTAACTGATGAATACCTGGCATCTCATAATTATAGCAGAGATGAAATTGAATTGGGGCTGAAGACGTTGGTAGAGAAGTTTGGAGATTCCGGACTGCTGACACTCTTTGAGAATTATTAACGTTCATATAAAAGGAAGGAATAAAATTTATTCCTTCCTTTTATACAGTTATATAGTTAACCTTCCATTATATTTTTAATTTTTTCGGCTACGGGCTTTCCGCCCACTTTGCATCCGTCTATAGATGCTTTTTCTTCCACGATAGCAGATGCCAATCCTTCACAGCCGGGATATCCGCATGCTCCGCAATTGACTCCCGGTAAACATTTCTTTATAGCTTCTATTCTCGGATCTATTTTTACTTCGAAGGCCTTTGATGCCAAGGACAACCCGATGCCAAATATAAGGCCCAAACTTCCCAATACTGCTACCGGCAATAATATTGTACTCATTTAAAATAACCTCCTATACTAATCCTTTAAATCCTAAAAATGCTATTGACATAAGTCCTGCGGTAATAAGGGCTATGGGGAAACCTTTAAGGCTTTCCGGGATTTCAGAAAGTTCCAGCTTCTCTCTTACAGATGCCATAAGTATCAAGGCAAAAGCAAATCCTACTGATGCGCCTATTGAATTAACTATTGTCTGTACTAAATTATAGCCTTCCTTAATATTTAATATTGCAACTCCTAAAACTATGCAATTAGTTGTTATCAAGGGAAGATAAACACCTAAGGCCTTGTATAATGTAGGACTTGTTTTTTTCATTACCATTTCAACAAATTGAACTAATGTAGCTATTACAAGTATAAAAACTATTGTCTGTAAATATTCCAATTTCAACGGATCTAAGATTAATTTTTGTATGAAATAAGTTATTATAGATGATAATGTTACTACAAATGTAACCGCAACTCCCATTCCCGCTGCCGTTTCCGTTTTATTTGATACACCTAAAAAGGGACATATTCCTAAAAAACGGGCCAGAACATAGTTGTTGACGAATATAGTACTTATCAATATTGTAAACAAATTCATAGAATTTCCCTCCTGTATATGATATTAAATATTGTAGGATTCTTCTTTATGTTTAACGTCTTTTTTATTTTCGTTTTTCTTTCTTATCAAATTAAAAATTCCTATTAGTGTTCCCAACAATATAAATGCTCCCGGCGGCATTATCAATATCAATGCAGGCTGAAACCCTTCTCCGAATAATGGTATCCCGAATATACTTCCGGCTCCCAATATTTCTCTTATACTTCCCAATATTACTAATGCTATTGTATATCCTATTCCCATTCCGAGACCGTCAACGACTGATTCTATTACTCCGTTTTTTGAGGCAAAAGTTTCTGCCCTTGCAAATATTATACAGTTTACTACTATTAATGGGATGAAAAGTCCCAATGCACTGTATATTGCCGGAGCAAAGGCTTTAAGAAACATATCGACCATAGTTACAAAAGTTGCTATTACTACGACGAAGGCGGGAATACGAACTTTATCGGGGATTACATTTCTCAACAAAGATATTACAAAGTTGGAACAAACCAATACCCCTATAACGGACAATCCCATTGACAATCCGTTCAATGCACTTGTAGTTATAGCCAAGGTAGCACACATTCCGATAAGTTGCACGAATATCGGATTTTCCTTTATTACTCCATTGTAAAATATATTTGATAATCTCAAACTGTACACCTCCTTAAAGAATCATTCTGCAAATTTTGAATTGAATGTATCTATTGCTGTATTTGCACCTTTCACTACTGCCTTTGAAGTAACGGTAGCGCTTGTTATTCCCTGCACTTCATTGTCAGATGTGGGCTGAGTTTTTACTACGACTAACTCTTTATCTGTAGGTTTATCTTTAAATCTGTTTTGAAATTCGGGTTTGGTCGAATTGGCTCCAAGACCCGGAGTCTCTTCATGATTTAATATTTTTATTCCGGTTATTTTTCCCTCAGAGGATATACCTGTTATCATCTCTATTTTTCCGCCGTATCCTGAAACTGAAACTTTAAAGGTGTATCCTGCCAAACTTCCGTCTTCTTTTCTTCCTTCAAATATTTCTAATATTTCAGGATTTTTTTCTGTTATTTCCTTTAATTTATTATTCTCTATGGATTTAAAGGTTTCTCCCTGAGGAAGAGCTTCTTGCCTTGCCGTATCGTTAGCCAATTTGTCGGCTTCCGCTATTTTTGCCGATGTAATATTATTACTTATTGCAAGGACTATAGCACTTATTGCTGTTATCAAAAAAAGCGATATTCCAAGTTTCAACGTTTCTTTCATCCGTTAACCCTCCCAAACACTTTAGGATTTGTAAATTTTTCAATCAATGGGGTAGCTATATTCATAAGTAATATGGAATAAGACACACCCTCGGGATATCCGCCTTTAGTTCTGATTAAAGCCGTTAAAAATCCGGCTCCTATTCCGAATACAATACGTCCTATAGGAGTAACCGGCGATGAAACATAATCCGTTGCCATATAAAAAGCTCCTAAAATTAGTCCGCCCCCGAGAATATGGTATGATATCATTTGACTTTCTACTCCAAATAACAGAAGGAATACAGCAGTACTTAATATATATGATGCAGGTATCCTCCAATCGATTACTTTTTTTATCAATAAATATATAGCTCCTATAAGAAGTAAAATAGCCGATGTTTCTCCTAAGCAGCCTCCGGTATTCCCGAGAAACATATCCATCAATTTGGGAAGGGCATTTCCTGCTTCCTTCACTGTAGCCGACGCTGTTACATCAGCTGCTCCGTATTTCATTATCGCCAATGGAGTTGCCGAAGCAATTCCATCTGCAGAACCGGGCGATACAAAGTTAGTCATAATAGTAGGCCAAGATGTTAAGAGCATTGCTCTTGCCGCCAATGCAGGATTCATAAAGTTTGAACCCAAACCGCCAAAGAATTGTTTTACTATTATAATTGCAAATCCGGAACCTATAAAAGGTATCCACCATGGTGCCGTTGAAGGCAAATTAAATGCAATAAGCAATCCTGTAACAATTGCACTGCAATCATTTATGGTAATTGGTTTTTTAGCTATCTTTTGATAGAATGCTTCAAAGAATACCGACGAAATTACTGATACGGTTATTATTTTGAGGGCTCCTAATCCAAAATAATATATACTTCCTATTGCTGCTGGGAACAGTGCTATTATTACATCCAACATTGTCTTTTGAACCGTATTTTTGGACAATATGTGTGGAGATGATGTCACTGTAAGTTCATTTTTAAAAATATTGTCCATTTCTAATTCCTCCCATCATTTCTTGCTTTTTTTCTTTTTCCGGTAATTACTTTTTTTGCTAATCTTATTGACTCTACTAAATGTATCTTTGACGGACATACATAAGAACACAATCCGCATTCAATACAATCTAAGGCATGATATTCATCTGCCTTGTCATATTGTTTTTTTAATGAATACTTGCTTATATAAATGGGCTGCAATCTTACGGGACAAACTTCCAAGCATTTTCCGCATTTTATGCAAGGCAAAACCTCTTGAGGTTTAGATTCTTCTTCGGTTAAAACTAATATTCCGGAAGTTCCCTTTATTACAGGAACGTCATCGGTAACTTGGGCTATTCCCATCATAGGACCTCCCATTATTATTTTCCCCGGGTTTTTATTGTAACCTCCGCATTGATTTATAACGTCTTTAAAAGATGTTCCTATTTTTACTATAAGATTTTGAGGTTGCTTAACTCCATTTCCCGTTACCGTTATTATCCTCTCATAAAGTGGCTTACCTTCAAGAATTGCTTCGGCTATGGCGTTTGATGTTCCGGCATTATTCACTATTACACCCACATCCATTGGCAGTCCTCCGGAAGGTACTTTTCTACCTGTAATTACATTTATAAGCCTTTTTTCATCTCCTTGAGGATATTTGGTTTTTAAAAGTACTACCTCAATATTTTCTTCTTTTTCACAGGTTTTTTTAATGGATTTTATTGCTTCTGTCTTATTGTCTTCTATTCCGATATATCCTCTTTTGACTCCCAATACTTTCATTATTGCTTTTAATCCAAAGACTACATTTTCGGGTTTTTCAATCATCAATCTGGCATCAGATGTGAGGAAGGATTCACATTCCGATCCATTTAAGATAACTGTATCTATTTTTTTGTCCGGAGGAGGAGATAATTTTACATGAGTGGGAAATCCGGCTCCACCCATACCTGTTATTCCGGCTTTTCTGATTATATCCAATATCTCCTTTGGAGTCATATTTTCAAGAGAAGCATTAGAAACTATCTTTCCTTCTGATTCCTTTGTGCCATCATTTTCAATTATTATAGATTTTACTTTGTTTCCCGTTGGAGTTAATTTTGTTTCAATTCCTGCAACTGTACCTGAAATACTTGAATGTACAACTGCAGAAACAAATTCCTGTGAACTGCCTATAACTTGTCCCGCTTTAACTTTCTCTCCTATTTTTACTAAAGGTTCACAAGGAGCACCTATATGTTGCTGAAGGGGGATAACTACAAAATTTGGTTCCTTTGCTCTTTTTAAGGGGAGTAATTCTGTTTGTTCCTTGAAAGGAGGTATATGAATTCCGCCCTTAAAGGTTCGATTTTTTAGTTCCACATTTTCCACCTCTTTATTCATATTACAATTGAATTAAATAATAAAAGTTTCTTAAATATTTTGATCATATATTACTTAATTAGATAAATTATAGTAAAATAATTCACTAACGTCTTAATTATACCATATATTTTGCCATTTTGTATAAAATATCTAAATAGTCAAAGATAGTGCATAATAATTAAGTTATTTGTTGTTTGAGACGATTACTTTTGTGGGAATATTTATAAAGATGTTTTGAGGTGATTAAATGAAGATGATAAGGGTAATAAAAATAACTGATGGAGAATGAATTCCATCCGGGACAATAAGAGAGGGGAGAGAAAATGAAAAAATTTATATCATTAAGTTTAATTTTAGCATTATTAGTTTTTTCCGGATGTTCTAAAGGTACAGATAATCAAGCTGCGAATACCAATAAAGAAAGCAGCAGTACACAGGAATTAAAAGATGGCGATTATTTGATCAAAATGCCCGCTAATGATCATGGAATTTATTCCTTGTCTACCATGAAAGTTGAAAATGGGAAAATAACCGACTTTGATTATAATGAATATTTTTCTCAGACAGGAGAGGCTAAAAATGAAAATAATTATGAATACAAGGAAGGTTTGGAGGTAATTAAAAATTTAAATCAGCAGTTTACAGATAAGAAAAATTTAGATAATATTGATTATGATGCAGTATCAGGTGCTACAAGTACAAAAAGTAGTTTTAAAGATACGGTAGGAAAATTGTTGGAAAAAGCTGAAAAGGGAGAAACATATAGTCCTGTTTATAAAGACGGAGTTTATGAGGCAAAGGCTTCTGAACCAAATCACGGATGGCTTTCACAGATCAAGATTGTAGTCAAAAATGGGACTGTTACCGGGGTTGATTTTCATGATGTTGCCGTAGAAGATATGGATGGAACGAAGGCTGTATTAGATAAGGACGGGAAACCTGTAGTCGGGGATGATAATAAGCAGAAAACCGAGACTGTTAAAATTAAGAAAGGAGATATAAAATCTACGGAAAATTATGAGCATCTTCCTGCATTTGATACTATTACGGAATTTCAAAAACAGATAATTTATAATGATGGGGTAGAAAATTTAAAACTTGATGCAGTATCAGGTGCTACAAGTACAAGAGATACAATGATTGAATTAGCAAAAGAAGCTTTGAAACAGGCCAAATAATATTATGAGGTCCTGACTATAAGTTAGGGCCTTTTTTCAATAAATAGTGAGAAAGGGAATCAATATGAATAAAAAATATTTATTAGAATTATCTATAATTATACTTTCTTTTTCTTTGATATTTACGGGCTGCCATAAGGAAGAGAACAAGAGTATAGAAAAAACGGAATTTATGATGGATACTGTTATGACCATTAAGATATATGATAAGAAAGATGAAAAAACATTAGATAATGCATTTAAAAGGATAGCCGAAATTGAAAACAGGATGAGCAATACAATAAAGACGAGCGATATAACTAAGGTAAACAATAATGCGGGAATAGTACCTGTAAAAGTACATAATGATGTATACTATGTGTTGAAAAAAGCGAAATATTATGCCGAACTATCAAATGGTGCTTATGAACCAACAATAGGGCCCTTGGTTGATTTGTGGAACATAAACGGAGAAGGAAAGATAGAAAGAAGCAGTATACCTGATAAAAAGGATATTGAAATTGCCAGGGAGAAGGTAGATTATAAAAAACTTGAGCTTCTTGATAATAATCAGGTATTTTTAAAAGATAAAGGAATGAAATTGGATCTGGGAGGTATAGTTAAAGGTTATGCGGCAGACGAAGTTAAAAAAATACTTGAGGACAATGGTGTAAAAAAGGCTATAATAGATTTGGGAGGAAACATATATGCTGTGGGAAATAAGGGGAAAAATACTAAATGGAAGATAGGATTACAAAATCCCTTTGGGGAAACAGGAAGTTATGCAGGGATAGTTCAGGTAGAAGACAGCTCTGTGGTTACTTCGGGAGATTATGAAAGGTATTTTATAGTAGACGGAGTCAAATATCATCATATTATTGATGCCAAAACAGGGTACCCTGTAAACAATGAGCTTACATCGGTAAGCATTATATCAAATAAATCCATAGATTGCGATGCCCTTTCAACGACTATTTTTGTTTTGGGAACAGAAAAGGGAAAGAAATTTTTGAATAATTTCAAAGAGGTTGAATGTATTTTTATTAAAAAGGATAAAGAAATAATCTTACCTAAAAAACTTTCTAAACTTTTTTCTGTAGAAAATAAGGATTTTAAGTTAATTAAAGAAGAATATTAATCTGTAGTAAAGCGGAATCTTATAATTAAATATAAGATATAATATTGGATTGGAAGCGGGGGAAATATATAATGAAAATTTTAGAACTTAAATGTTTAAATGAATCTCAAGTAGCGGATATCAGAAACCTTGAACGTATTTGTCAACGATACGAAAAATTGAAGGGAGACTTATTTTTAGCAAATGAAATAAATTTTAATCATGAAATAAAATGTTTTTATTTATTATACGATGAGGATAGATTGATAAGTTGTTTAACTATGTTTGTCCCGACTTCCAAAGAAGCGGAGATATCTGCATATACCTTGCCTTCCCATAGAGGGAAGGGATATTTTGATACTTTATTGAATAGAGCTATCGAAGAATTAAAATTATATTCAATTTCCGATATACTTTTTGTTGAGGAGCCGAATGGCAATGATGCAAAGGGCGTTTTGAAAAAATTAAATGCTAAATATGAGTATTCGGAATATCTGATGGTATATAATCGAGAGTTCTTTAAAAACCAAAATACCAAATTAACTTTGCAGCCAATTCCCCAAGAAAAAATAGAAGATATGATATCTTTGAATACGGACATATTCGGAGGCAGTTTTGAGGATGAAAAAAGTATGATAATCAACTCAATAAATTCCCCTAAAATAATTTCCTATATGGCAATCTTAGGGGATGAAATTATTGGGACTTGTAATGTCAACTTAGAAGAGGAAGCTTCCATATTTGGATTGGGGATTTCTCAAAGATATCAAGGCAAAGGATACGGGAAAGAGATGCTTAATCTGTTACTGAAAATTCTCATAAATATGGGTATTAAAGATATAACTCTCGAAGTCGACAGTAATAACGGCAGAGCATATAATCTTTACATTAAAAGTGGATTTAAAATTAAAACCCGGTTTGATTATTACAGATATTCATAAAATGTTGTTTTTGATATAATTTACATTTAATTTATTTTTGCAAAAATTCTAAAAAGATATAGTTAAACAATTC
>ENA-UOOE01001541-UOOE01001541.1-fermentation-metagenome-genome-assembly--contig:-NODE-1541-length-19209-cov-5.031377_pt1 | contig 19209 bp, 14 predicted proteins | sample MGYA00245776_ERZ724021 | MGnify/ENA primary metagenome ERZ724021 (study PRJEB28704, sample SAMN03018321) | fermentation metagenome | biome: anthropogenic terrestrial biome; feature: soil; material... | reverse complement strand
ACAAAGACGGCATTTCTCAGCTTCAAAATCTCGTATAACTCATTTACGGTAAGTTTCTCAAAGCGTTTCACGTATAATTCCATGTGTTTTACCGTTTCACCTTCCCTTTTCCTTCGCTTTTGCCAAACGGGGTTTACATATTATTATAAGCCTACTTACAAATCCATTTTGCAAATTATTTCGTCAGCTCGCAATCTAAATTCCACAATCGGCATGTAAAATATTTTATGAAAGCATCGTTTCAAATCCATGCTGGATTACCTCTTTCCAGTCGGTAAAATTGATCATAGCGTCAGAAGCATTCGTCATTTGATCGATGGCTCCTGTACATGCCAGCTTTTTCAGTGAGGAATTACGTATGCCTGCAATACAGGCATCCTTGTATTCACTTGAATTGAAGATCAAATAAGGACGCACGGCGTGTGCCACTCCAACCTCGTAATTTACCGTCCTTGGTTTAACAGGTTTTGTAAGTTGGAGAGTATTGTGGATATTGCCAAGCTGGAAAAGCATACCCTGCAAGAGTGTGATTTGGCGTTTGACATTTTGGCAGGATACGATCTCTGAAATCATCTGTACAAAACCCTGGCTGTCGTTGATCCTTTTGAATGCAGACCCTATCCATTTGTCATATGGTTTGTATTGACGGTGCTGCAAAAAGCACATCTCGACGATCAGTCGAATCAGTTTTTGAACAATCAGCTGCGAGCCAAAGGAATCCCCGGCTTCCTGAGTGCGGAAGATCAGGCGCTCCGTACTCCAGATAAAATACCATTGCGATGCCATCATCCACCGCCATACGTCGTCCGGATACCAAGACAGAATCTTTTTTGCATGCTCATATTGGCCTAATGAATTGGAAAATAACACGCCTCCCGTAAATTGAAGCAGATGCTGCTGTGGAAACGAAAGCCAGTCGCTTATTTTCAATTCATCAATATCGGCAATCGACAAATTGTCCTTCAGCCATTTGGGCACTGTCGTTACCACGATATTATCCGCACTTTCATCCCTACGGGTCGGAAACCCTCGAAACGATTCCGGTAAATGAGCAATGATATTTCTGTGAATGACGGAGGCTTCGCTTTCATCCGCCACAAAAATCGTCAATCTCGGCCCCCAATTGTGATCCATTGAAATTGGCTGATCATATCCCAACACGTCAGAGCCTTCTCCGACCAGACATGCATCGTGCAGAAGGCCCCTCAATAAAGGCCGGACGGATTCCAGATAAAACTGTCCGGATAAAATCCTTCCTTTTATAAATCTCATCGAGCCCACACTCCCTGCTTTCAATCTCGAACATTAATCATAATTTCCAGATCCTAATATATGTATTAGAGCAGCTGGTGTACTTCGCCGATTAACTGCCTTAACTGTGCACAGGCTTTTACATTGTTCGTTCCGACTGCCCTAAAAATTGTATCTACTTTCTCTTTATAGCCAATCGGATGGATGTGAAATTGATCTATCATGCCAACTGCCTTTTTTTCGTTTATACAGTATTCTCCGTTTACTGCAAACAGCACCTGGTTGAGCGCTGAAATGGATCGGACAATATGGGCGGTGACATAATATATATCGTCTTTCTCTGCATTACTTTCCGCAAACATCAAAGAAAATTCCGATTCAAACCCAAAGAAGCCAATCATGGCTTCCTTCAACTTAGACGGATATTGTTCAGCAGTCCTCTTAAGTCCTGAAATGGTACCTTTTTTATCCCACAATACCTTGCATACCGCCAATTCTCCCATATACATGGAACTGATATACGCGTGAGGGTGACCGGTTTGATAATGGGCAGAAACATTTCCTTCCCGGCACTGCGCAATCACTTCTTCAACCCTCCTGGCATCGCGCAGAATAAGGTCAACATGATATCCGTCAATCATGAGCCATCCCCCGCCGTTCACCCAGTGTCCCCACTCGCCGGGCGCTGCAATCAGGTTTTCCCGGTGTCCGTCATCGATGGTCTGAGCAGCTTCCTGCAATGCGGGAAGGTCAAGGATATCATCATTGTAATAAATCCCGACATCGATATCCGAATCGGAAGAATTCGTCCCCCTTGCACGCGAACCACCGAGCACAACAGACTGGATGCCCGATATTTCTGCCAATACTGATACAACTTTATCCAATATTGTTTTGATTTCATCCATATGTATTCACCTCGTAAAACCTGATTGAATTTATCTATACTCTTTATCCCTTTTATTGGTGACATGATAACATAAAAGCGGCAGAAAATCCAGAAAATATACAGATCCGCAGATCCAAGGCACATGGGCTTTACATTCCTTAAAACAAAAGTGCTAATCCCCGGTTTGCCGGGGATTAGCACTTTTGTTTCGTATGAAATACCTAATTTGTTTCCGTTTCCATTCGTCAACAAGATAACGTTGAACAGCAAATCGGATCTATTTACGATATCCACATTTTGGGCATACACCATTTTCGTCCAATGCAACGCCGCACAATGGGCAACGCTCTATATTCTTTTGCGATTCGTATTCCTGGGAAGCACCATTGTCTCCGCTGGTAAACGTAATTTTGGCTATATTCAATTTATCTTTCAGTAAATCATACACTATTTTAATCATGCCTTCAACTGTCATGGTTTCTTTTGTAACAACCAATCGGCAATCCGGATACGCTGTTGCAAGTTCCGTTTTAAAAGCCGGACCTTTCATCTGATTGTTGGGTGCGCCGTTTTTAATGCCCTGTGCTTCGTAAACGTCAAGAATTGCCGGTAACAAGGGATCGTCTTCCCTTAAAATCAAAGCATGATCAAAGTTTTTTAAAATCGACCAGGCGGTTTTCCTGATTTCATTGCAGGGGAATACCATATTGACCCCTTTGTTGACGGAATCCTCAACTTCAATGGTCAGTGTGCCCGTATGCCCGTGCAGATATTGTGCTTCGCCCTTGAATCCATAAAACCTGTGTGCATACTGCAAATCAAATGTGGTAAAACTTCTCATCATCATACTCCTTATATTATGGATTTACGGATGTTTTAATGCTCCCGTATGAGCATATGTTTGCTGAAAAATCACAAACGAGAACAAAATCCTGAGCTTTCTCTCCTTGCCTAAATCTTTTTTACTAAGCCACGATCAACTCCTTTTGTACATATTTTAAGCGCTTTTTCAATTCATTTACAGCTGTAGTATTAATACCACCAACCAATTGTTATCAAACCTAATTTTAGTTTTCGTCACTTATGCTTATTGAAGCAATAAGTGATGCTTTCCATCGTAATGGGTTCCGTCCTCTATTGCAAAACCTTTTGGCGGAATGACCTTGTTGATGCCATACTCATCATCCGTTATCCGGTATTCCCCTGTACCGGGATTAAAGCAGGCATAAACCCACTGAGTCTCATATTGCCGGATGATCACCAGCAGTTTCCCCCTGGCAACAACCCGCAGATCTCCATGAATCATTGCCGAATGTTCCTTACGGTACCTTATCATCTCCACATAAAATTGATGAAGGGCATTATCTGCCTGGTCCCAGGGAAAGAATCTGCGGTTATCAGGGTCTCTGCCGCCTGGCAGCCCTACCTCATCCCCATAATAGATACAGGGAACCCCGGGCAGCATCAGCAGGAACAATAAACTTAACTTTACAAGGGCTACGTCTCCATTCAGCTCCGTAATCAGCCGCATGGTGTCATGGCTCCCCAGATTATTCAAATTATTGTATAAGACATGGGGCGGATAATTTTCCAGATAACTGTTAAGCCGCCTTGCTGTTTCCTCCCCGCTGCGATTGCATTTCACATAATCCAGAATGCACTTGCGAAAGGGATAATTCATCACGCCGTGCAGATGTCCCCCCTTGACATAATAGCGCCGCTTTCCATAGGAAATCTTGTTCGTCGGATCCTCCCATACCTCCCCCAGCAGCACCTGGTCCTTTGACAGGCAGCCACGGATCTGTGCAATAAAATCATCTTCCAGCTCATCTGCCACATCCAGGCGCCAGCCGCCTATTCCATAGGCGGACCATTTTGATACAACCTTTAGCAGAAAATCCCTTAATTCTTCATTTTTCAGGTTAAAGCGAGGCAAATCGGCGACTCCCCACCAGGAATCATATTGATTGTCCTCCGTCAGGTGGAACCACTGCCGGCAGGGACTGGTTACATTATGATATGCCCCGCCTCCATGGCGGTTGTATCGGTCAAAATAGATACTGTCCGCACCGCAATGATTGAATACTCCGTCCAGAATCAACTTCATCCCCAGTTTATCGGCCTCCCGGATCAACTCCACGAAGGCCTCCTCACCGCCAATCATGGGTTCAATCCGGAGATAATCTCCTGTGTCATACCGATGATTGCTTCTTGCTGCGAAGATGGGACTTAAATACAGAATGGTAATACCCAATTTCTTCAGATAGGGCAAACGCTGGATGACCCCCCACAGATCTCCTCCAAAGAAATCCCATCGCAGGATATCTCCCTTGTCGTCCTTGATATACATGGGCAAGTCTGTCTTTGCCCCATAGATAAAGGCGTTTTCCCTGAAGATTCTCTTATTTTCGTCGCCAATATGAAAGCGATCGATAAAAATATGGTAGGCAACCCCTTCCCGATACCACAACGGGGCATAATCATCATCGTCATATACCGTAATCTGATAATCAGAAATATGGCGGGGGTCCGATACCATCCTTCCTTCTCCTCCATACCCCTGCTCATTGTTGCCATACAGAATCGTCTCATTGTTCGCGGTAAGCCCACGAAAATGATAATAATAAAGAACTGTCCCGGTAATCGGAAAAGCAATGGAAAATCCATCTGCTGCGGGATCCATTTTCAGTGATTCATGTTCCCCAAAGTCACGATGAATTTCCAGCCAGACCTCCGACATTCCCTCGGCTTCCACAAACAGCTCCAATTGTGTATTCTTTTTTACTGCTCCAAAGGGTCTGCGATACCTTTCATCCCAGGAATTATGATACAGCCTTGGCCGGATATCCACTGTACCATCGGATATCATTTCCCTTTTACCCATCATAGGGAGCCTTCCATATTTCATCCGCATATCGGCGTATGGTGTAATCGGATGAAAAGGTACCGGATTTCCCGATATTGATCAATGATGATCTGGTCCAGGAACGCTTATCCTGATATCTTTCGTCTGCATAGGTCTGTGCATCCATATAGCTGCGCAAATCTGCCAAAACAAAATACTCATCATTATATTTGATCAGGGAATCATAGATGTCCCTTCCCTCTGCCTGGATACGGGGGATGGTGCCGTCAATCAGCGTATCGACAATTCGATGAATACGGGGATCCTTCTCATATATTTTTGCCGCATTATAGGTTCCGTCTCTATGATACTCATTTACCTCATGTTCACGGAGACCAAAGACAAACATATTTTCGTTACCTACAAGTTCATGGATCTCAATATTGGCTCCATCCATAGTTGCCATAGTGAGGGCACCGTTTGCCATCAGTTTCATATTGCTGGTTCCGCTTGCCTCCTTGCCGGCCAGGGAAATCTGCTCGCTGATATCTGCCGCCGGAATGATTTTTTCCGCGAGGGATACGCCATAGTTCTCAACAAAGACAACTTTCATGAAATCCTTCACATCCGGATCATGGTTGACCAGGTCCGCCACTTCATTCATGAGCTTTATAATATTCTTTGCATAATAATAACCTGGCGCCGCCTTGGCACCAAAAATGAATACACGAGGCGGAAGGGCAATCCCCGGATCATCCTTGATTCTTAAGTAGCGGTCCATAATATGAAGAACATTCAGAAGCTGACGCTTATATGCATGGAGGCGTTTGATCTGTACATCAAACAGTGCCTCCTCATTTAAGGCAATGGCATACTTGTCCTGTATATATGAGGCAAATCTGCGCTTATTCTTCTGCTTTACCCTGTACAGGTTGTCCAAAAAGTCATTATCATCCTTGTATTTCAGTATTTTCTCCAGACAGTGGGGCTCTTTCTTCCATTCCTTGCCAATCGTGGTATCAAGTAATCCTGTAAGTTCCTCATTTGCAAGGAACACCCACCGTCTCATGGTGATCCCATTGGTCTTGTTGTTGAATTTTTCGGGAGACAGCAGATAGAAATCATGCAATGTGCTTTCCTTAAGAATATCCGTATGAATCTTGGCCACCCCATTGACAGAATGGCTGGCCAGAATCGAAAGATTTGCCATCTTGACCATATCATGTTCAATAACACTGGTCGAATAGGCGATTCTCTCTCCGTGGGACGCAATCACTATCTCCAGATGGCGGCGGTTAATCTCCACGATAATTTCATAGATACGGGGTATGAGGCTCCGCATCATGGATTCCGGCCAACATTCCATTGCTTCCTGTAAAACAGTATGATTGGTATAGCTGATCGTTCCTGTGGTGATACTCCATGCCTCATCCCATCCCAAGCCTTCCTCATCCATGAGAATCCTCATCAGTTCGGGTATGACCAGGGCCGGATGGGTATCATTAATGTGGATTCCGATCTTTGTCGGGAGCTGACTCCACGGCAATCCCTGGCGTTTATAGGTACGCAGTATGCTTTGGACTCCGGCGGAAGAGAAGAAATATTCCTGCTGAAGGCGAAGCATCCGGCCATCATAATTCGAATCATCCGGATACAGCACCTGAGTGATGCGGTTGACCGCCTCCCTCTCTTCATAGCTTCGGTACCGATCCTCCTCACCCTCGGGAATCTCGGCAGACCACAGCCTCAGATTATTGATCACACCGTTCTCATAGCCAATCTGGGGAATATCATAGGGAACCGCCAAAATATTGCGCGTATTGGCATAGCGGATACGCAGCTTGCCTTCCGAATCCCTTTCATGATATATCTGTCCCTCAAAACGTACGATAACCGATCGGTTTATTTTGCGAACTTCCCATACATTGCCGTTTTTCAGCCAGTCCTCCGGAAGCTCAATCTGATGGCCCTCCATGAATTTCTGCTTAAACAGGCCATAACGATATCGAATACCGTTCCCATGTCCAGCCATTCCTATGGATGCCATGGAGTCCAGAAAGCAGGAAGCCAGCCGTCCCAGCCCTCCATTGCCCAAAGCCGGGTCGACTTCCGCTTCACATATTTTTGTAAAATCCAGCTTTAATTCCTCAATGCCTTCCTTTACCTCATCCAGTATGCCAAGATTCAGCAGATTATTGCGCAGCATCCGCCCCGGTAAAAATTCAATGGAAAAGTAATAGATCTGCTTCTTACTTCCTGCCGTATACTGCTTGTTGGTCTCTCTCCATTTTGGAGCATAACAGGAACGCATCCATTCTCCAAGCGCTATATATTGCTGAAGCGGGGTGCTCTCATCAATGGGAAATGCAAAGATATCCTCAAACTTTTTCATGTATCCTGTCTTAAATTCTTCTGTAAGCATGTTGCTGCTACTCCTGTTCTTCCAATAATTCCTGATACAAATCCTCATATCGGGGAATCGATGCGTTCCAGCTGAAGTCCAGCTTCATTCCCCTACGAAACAATGTCTTCCACTGTTCAGGATTATCATAATAAACTTCCAGTGCTACGTCAAGCACCCGTAGGAAAGCCTCCGGGGAAAAGTCATGGAAGCTGAATCCGGTTCCTTCCCCTGTAAGGGAATTGTACGGAATCACCGTATCCTTTAAGCCCCCTGTTTCATGGACCAATGGGATGGAGCCATAACGAAACGCTATCATCTGTGACAGCCCACAGGGTTCAAATGCAGACGGCATCAGGAACAAATCGCTTCCGGCATAGATATTCTGTGCCAGAGTAAGGTTGAATTCAATATTTACACTGACCTGATCCGGATGATTCTGTGCAGTTTGCCGGAGTGCATATTCGTGACGGGAATCACCGGTTCCAACGATCACCAGCTGGACTCTTCTTTTCAGCAGCTCCGGCAAAGCTTCTAAAAGAAGGGAAATGCCCTTTTGATCGGTCAGCCTGGTTACCATTCCAATACATGCTGCATCTTCTTCGACTCTTAGCCCAAGACGCTCCTGCAGAGCTGTCTTGTTTTTTCTTTTTCCCCGCAGGGAGCGGGCATCAAAGGGATTGGCAATCCGTGTATCCTTTCTGGGATTATTCATCTCTGTATCAATTCCGTTTAAGATTCCCCTGATCTTCCATCCATTATATCTCAGGGCATCGTCAAGCCCTTCCCCGAATTCAGGAGTCTGTATCTCTCCGGCATAACTGGGACTTACGGTGGTAATCCTGTCAGAATAGTTTATTCCGCCTTTTAAATAATTTATTTTATCATGGTATTTGACCCCATTCTCATGGTAAGCTTCACGACCCATTCCAAACATGCTCTCCAGAATAATTGGATCAAAAATGCCCTGAAACTGAACATTGTGAATGGTCAGCACCTTTCGGATGTGGCGGTAAGCCTGAATCCATCCATACTTGTGCACCAGCAGCACGGGAACCATGGCCACATGCCAGTCGTGTACATGAATAATATCCGGGATAAAATCGATCTTTTCCATCGCTTCACATACAGCCATGGAGAAAAAGGCAAACCGTTCCCCGTCATCCTCATAGCCATAGCACTGCTCCCGAAAAAAATAGGACTGGTTATCAATAAAATAATAGGTGACTCCCTCAAGAGTGAGGCGCTTAATACCACAATAGGAAGACTTCCATCCCATGGAAAGATTGTAGTATAATACATCCTCCAGCATTTCCTTATACTTCTCAGGCATGGTTCCATAGTAGGGTAAGATCACCCGAACGTCATGCCCCTTTCTGCAAAGACACTTCGGCAGCGCTCCCACCACATCCCCCAGACCGCCTGTTTTAAAAAATGGTGCGGACTCTGCAGCCGCAAACAGTATTCTCATGGTGTCCATCCCTTCGTAACATGCGTTTTCTTTGGAATCACCAGAATGTGATCCCTGGTACCCTGTAAGGTTACCCCATCATCGACCGTTACTTCCTTGTCCGTTATTACATAATCCAGCTTTACTCCCTTTCCTATCCTGCTCCCCTTTAAAAGGATAGAATTTGTGATCTCTGCATCCCTGTCAACCCGTACACTACGAAACAGCATGGAATGATGCACCCTGCCATAGATTTCACATCCGGTGGCGCATTGGGATTCCTTTACATCGCTGTCCTCTGAATAGAAGGCGGGCACCCCGTTGTTCGTACGGGTGATCACAGGCTTGCTGCCATGGAACAATGCATTGAAATGTGCTTCCTCCAGCATTTCCATGTTATAAGTATAATAGGAATCAATGGAATCAATAATTGCCAGATAGCCGGTATATTCAAAGGCATTTACATTATATTGCAGCATATAAGTGGAAAGCAGTTCCCCAACGTCCATGTACACCTCATCTTCATTGGCGCGGTCCAATATTTCCTTCATTGTGTCAGCTTTTAATATATATATCTCCGTATTCAGGGCAGCCTTGTTATCCTCTGACACATGATACCGGGTGCCAGTCACCTTTCCCTTATCCTCAAGTTCCAGAAATTTCAAATGCGGTTTATTCTCTGTCTGAGAAGGCGAAACAGACTGATATACCACCGTAATATCTCCCTTACTGGTAAAATGGTGTCGGATGACTGCATCAATATCGATGTTCAGAATAAATTCACCACTCATAACCACAACATAGCCGGCACGGGACCGATCCATAAAAAGCCTGTGATTTGCGTAATAATCCTGTCCGGCTTCCTGTTTATTCTTCTCAATGAAATTATGGCGCTTCCAGTTCTGATGGGAGAAGGTGAATACGCCTCCTGTGATTGACGAATCCATATCCCACTCTCTGGCACTGCGTATATGATCATAGATCGAGCGGCCGCTTTTATCCATAAATAGTGCCACAGAATCGATTCCCGCATGGCTGATACTGGACAGCATAAAGTCAACAATGCGATATCGGCATCCAAAGGGCAGTGCAGCCACCGGCCTGTTTTCGTTCAGGGGGTTCAGTTCATCAAAATTCTTATTCATGTTCAGAATTGCACAAAATTTATGCCTCTTCATCCTTTAACCCTCCAATCACTTCAGAATAGCCGATTACTTTGATGGAATCCGGTGTTCCGATTACCCTGGCATTATCTGCAATATAGGCATCTTCTCCAATGATTGCATATGCAATCTCCACATTTTTTCCGATCGTCGCTCCTGTCATAACAACAGAGTATGTAATCTTTGTACCCTTGCCCACTTTAATATCCTTCGATAAAACGGAGTGAAACACTTCCCCTGCCACATAACAACCATCCTCCAGCATGGAGTAATTTACCTTTGCATCCCTGGTAACAAATTGCGGCGGGAGAGCGTTTGATTTTGTGTATATTTTCCAATTACGATCCCGAATATTCAGCTCATGTTCCGGATTGATAAAATCCATGTTTGCTTCCCACAGGCTCTGAATGGTTCCTACATCTTTCCAGTAACCATGAAAGGAATATGCAAATACATTTTCACCATTTTTGAGAAAAGCCGGAATTACGTGTTTTCCGAAATCCTCCAGCTTACGGGCTTTCGCCTGATCCTCCACCAGATATCTTCTAAGAATCGGCCAATTGAAGATATAAATACCCATGGAGGCAAGATTATTCTTTGGCTCCTTTGGCTTTTCATCAAATTCAATAACCCGCATGTTGGAATCCGTGTTCATGATTCCAAACCGCGGGGCTTCCTCGATGGGAACCGGGATAACGGCAACCGTAAGTGCAGGATTCCGCTCCTTATGGTATTCCAGCATTTCCATATAATCCATCTTATAGATATGATCCCCTGACAGAACAAGCAGATATTCCGGGTTTTGGGAGTCAATGTAATCGATATTCTGGCATATGGCATTGGCAGTCCCTCGAAACCATTTCTCACCATCCGCACTGGAATATGGCTGAAGTATCTTTACCCCCAGGTTTCTGCGATCCAGACCCCATGGTGCTCCATTTCCAATGTGATCGTTCAATTCCAGAGGCTGGTACTGAGTCACCACTCCGACGTTGTATATCCCGGAGTTTGTGCAGTTGCTCAATGCAAAATCAATGATTCGGTACTTCCCGCCAAAGGGTATTGCAGGTTTGGCCATCTCACGAGTCAGTTTGCCGAGTCTTGTTCCTTGTCCTCCCGCAAGAATCATTGCCACGACTTCTGTCTTCATGCTCTCATCCCTTCCTTCCTCTTATCCTGGCTGCCCACACTGCTGTTTTGTTTCTTATTCGTTTCCTCTCAGAAATATGTCTGTATTTCAAGAGCCTGAGAGTTTACCAACAAAATGCTTTTTCAGCCGAAGTAAAAGAATGCCTCAGTTTTCATAAATGCGTTTTGGCTTTATGACAACCATGCTCATTGCCGGGATAATGAGCCGGATACTGTACTGCTGCTGATGAGACGGGGTGTTGTATGTCTGAAGAAGTGGATGAGGCCGTTCCCATGCTCCTCCAAATTCCTTCATTTCCGAATTCAATATTACTTCATAGCTTCCTCTTCTGGGTACCCCTACCGTATAGTCCTTATATTCCCTGGGCACAAAATTATATATAAAGATCAGCATTTCCTTTGACGCCAGCCCATGGCGATAAAATATCAGAATCGGTGCCTCTGCTTCCAGTACGGTAATGCCCCTTCCCTCATGATCCAGCTGATACAACGGTTTATATTCCAGATACATATGGTTTATCCTGCGAATATAGTTCTGATATTCCCGGTTAAACGGATAATTCAGATCCTTCCATTCCAGCTCCTGATAGAATCGCCATTCCAGAAACTGTCCCAGCTCATTTCCCATGAAATTAAGCTTTTTCCCCGGCATTCCCATCATATAACCCTGAAGCACCCGTAAGGCCGCAAACTGATTATATCGATCCCCTTCCATTTTTCCAAGAAGGGATCGTTTGCCATGAACCACTTCATCATGGGATAAGGGCATAATATAATTCTCATGAAACATATACACAAAATTAAAGGTGATGAGATCAAAATGCTTCATCCGCTGTTCCGGATTCATCTCAAAGAACTTCAGGGTATCGTTCATCCATCCCATATTCCATTTATAGTTAAATCCAAGTCCATTGTATTCCACCGGCTTCGTTACATTTGCCCAGGCGGAACTCTCTTCCGCGATCATGCAGATCCCCGGGAACTCATGGAAGACCGTCTGATTCAGCTTTTGCAGAAACGCAATCCCCTTCCGGTTATGATTGCTGCCGTCTTCATTTGGAGTCCATGCCCCTTCATCATAATCAAGGTAAAGCATATTACTCACCGCATCCACGCGAAGTCCATCCAGATGGAACTCCCGCAGCCAATATAAGGCATTGGATATGAGAAAGCTTTGAACCTGCGGCTTCCCCAGGTCGAAATTCAGGGTTCCCCACCGTACATTGTCTGCCTGATTCACATCTTCATATTCATAGGTGGGTGTGCCGTCAAAATAAGCCAGGGCATAATCATTGCGGCAGAAATGACCGGGCACCCAGTCCATAATCACACCAATCCCCATCTGATGTGCCTGATTGATAAAATACATCAGTTCTTCACAATGGCCAAACCTTGCCGACATCGCATAATATCCCGTAATCTGATAGCCCCAGGAAGCCTCCAGAGGGTGGTCCATCAGGGGCATAAACTCAATATGGGTATAACCCATATCCTTCACATAAGGAAGCAGCGTTTCCGCCAGATCATAAAAGGAACAGGAGCTGCCATCCGGATGTCTCTTCCATGAGGAGAAATGAACCTCGTATATGTTAAGGGGCTTATGATAGATCGATGTCCGCCTTCTGGCAGTCATCCACCTCTTGTCCTGCCACTGGATTTTCGGCAGGTCATAAATAACGGAGGCGTCTTTTGGGGGCATCTCATTTTCCTGTGCATATGGGTCTGCCTTATAATGATAGGCGCCCTCCGGATCCTCAATACGATATTTGTAACAGTCCCCCGGTTTCGCTTCTTTACAAACAAGTGTCCAGGCACCGGTAGGATACACCGCTCTCATTGGAAGCAGCCTCCACCCTGAAAAGTCTCCCTGCAGTGCTGCTGATTTTGCATGCGGCGCCCACAGGGTAAACCGGTATCCATCTTTCACAGGCTTGCTTCCCAGAAACCGATAGCTTGAGAAATGCTTTCCCTCATTGAAGCTCTGCATTTCTTCCACCAGTGAAAAATCCTGTAATATCGCATTCCTCATGCTGATACAATCCTTTCTGATGTCCCGGCATAAAAGTCCCTGTTTGAAAAATAATTTAAAGCTGCTGCAATGCTACACTCCGCTATGACTTTCTCAATCGAATGCTTCGTGATGACAAGTGGACTGAATGAAATCCTACTTAAATAATAGTGCAATATACCTGTTTTGTCAATGTATTCGGGGCTTCCTGAGTTTCCGCAAATATGTGGAGGAAGCCCGCTCCAAAGAAGATTACAGCTATGTGGATCAGCTAAATTGATTAATGCCTGATAGCCTTCGCCTACTTGGTAGATGACTTAGTCGATTATCTTGATCGGTCAGCGACTAAGTCATTTTTTGCGATACTTCTGGTTCCGGCTGTTCGGTTTATTGGGAATTGTCATTTCAATTAAATTGTGATCCAATGCCGGATTCAGGTAATTCTTTCTGAATGTCGGTTTGTGGGAGAGGCCGAGACGTTCCATCATTTCTGATGCAGAGAGCGTTTCATCGTCCAGTACATTAAGCAGCTTCTGAACCGATGAGGATGCACTATTCTGCAATGAGTTTTCCACATCTCCGACGACAGTTATCTGTTTCAAAGTGTCTGCAGTAATTTTAAGCATCAGTTCAACAAAAACGGAACTGTCGGCTTCTTTATCTGATTTACCAAGAGCATCATAATATTCCTGCTGCCTTGTCCGTATCAATTCCTCAACCGGAAGCCAATAAAACAGTTCCTTCCATTGTCCAAGCAGCATGCTGTGCCACATTCTGCCCATGCGCCCGTTTCCGTCGGCAAAGGGATGAATAAATTCAAACTCATAGTGAAAAATCGCGCTCTTGATTAGCGGATGCATTTTCGAATGCTGATACCAGTTAAACAAATCCTGAATCTGTCCCGATACGAATTTAGCAGGCGGAGCCATGTGAACAACAACATCACCATCAAATACTCCAACCCCACCGGATCGAAATTTACCGTTTTCCGGGATCAACCCGTTCATCATCATTTTGTGGGCTTTCAACAGGTCCCCTGACGGATACCGGATCCAGATTCAGCATTATTTCATAGGCCTCATATGCATTTTGAACTTCTTTGATTTCGTTCGGGTTGCCAAGAATACGTTTGCCATCCAATATTGCCGTCACTTGCTCCAGTGATAGGGAATTGTGCTCGATGGCGAGAGAAGAATGGATGGTTCTGATCCTGTTTTCCCGCCGTAGGTGCGGATTAAGGCCACCATGCGAAAGCACAGTAATACGTCCCACCTGTTCACTGATCTCGGCGACCAGGTTTGTAATTCTATCCGTCATATGAAACGGTGGCTTATATTCGCCCATAAAAATCACCTTTTTAAATTATTTACCATCGTACAGTATGTCACATCGACTATACCACACTTCTGACTGAAATACACAGCACTGCCCCTATCTTTTTTCTGCGGCAGAATCCGGAATGGTCTCAGCGATATCAGAAATATCGCATTCCAAAGCCTCACAGATTTTCAGGAGTACTGCAGTGCTCACGTTTTCGCCCTTCGTAAGCTTTGCTACCGTCGAAGAACTGATATTTGCAGCAGTACACAGATCCTGCTTTTTCATATCCTTGTCAATCAGCAATTTCCACAACTTCTTATAACTGAACACCACATTTTTCGCCTCTCAGGTTCCAGCTTGCAGCCAGCATTAAGCTGCAAGGGGTTAAAGTTCATTATGTACAAATTTCCAAATAATATTATAACATAATTTATTCGTGAATTCAATTGCTTTCTTTGAGTTCTCGAACTATTTCATCGTCCAAACCTTATAATTACTTCTCAGGAACGACCCAGCCCGCCAGCTTTTAGATATTTTAATTTAGCATATTTAATTTAGCATAAACAATAAGTAATTATCTAGTACAAATTGTTTGAATGCACAGCGTTCACTCTGTGCTCTGTATAGATATCACTTAATCGCGCTCCTTAAGTTATTGCTCCAGTCTTTCACTTTATTGGGCTCGTCGAACCAGTACTCCCGCAGGAGCGGAATCAGCTCAAATTCTATAATTTCTGAAAGTACCTGGCCAGTAGCTTCTTCCAGATTACAGAAATAACTGTGGCCAATACAAAACCCTTCCCCCAGCGATTCATCGGCAGCAATTACCTCATTCAGATCCTCAACGCAGTTGATGAGATTGTCGAACTTTGTACTTTTCAAACTCATTCTGTGCTTTCTGAAGCCATCCGTTTCAAATCCGGGCTTCATTTCATAAAATGCGAATCTTCTTCGAAGCGCATAATCCAACATGGCAAGACTGCGGTCTGCTGTATTCATCATTCCGATAATATAAACGTTTTCCGGAATTGAGAACATCTCATCAGAGTACAGTAGCTGGAGTTCCACACCTCTTTTATCATTTTCTATCAGCATTAAAAGTTCACCAAAGACCTTGCTCAAATTTCCTCTGTTGATTTCATCGATAATAAAAAAATAATCATTCTCACTGTCAATTTCTGCTGTTTTGCAAAAGTTGTAAAAAACACCTTTTTTCAAGTCAAAGCCAGTTCCCGTTGGACGGAATCCCATAATGAAGTCTTCGTAGGAATAGCTCTGATGAAACTGAACCATCTTAACCCGTTCTTTATTCTTTACACCCATAATGGAGTATGCCAGACGTTTTGCCGCAAAAGTTTTACCAACACCAGGAGCCCCTTGGAGGATTACATTCATTTTATTCTTTATCAGCGCAACCAGAGTGTGATAGCTTTTCTCATCCATGTAAACTTCTTCAAGGAATTTTTCCGCATCATACAGCGGATAGGCAATCTCCTGCTCTTCCACATCATCATCAATATCGCTCTTGAACAGTGCATTTAATTTTTCCACATCATCTGTATAGGATGTAATGTCTGTCAGAGTTTTCATCGCGACCTTCACAGGATTGTGCCATTCCCCTTTATGCGTCCATTTCACTTTATGGACATTTTTGTAATACTTCCGGGATGGATCATATATATAATCTGAGGTAACCATCCCACGCCCCACGATCTGGTGCATTCCCTTTTTGGCGAATATAATATCGCCCTGCTTCATTTCATTGGCAAACTGCCATGTAGCGTGTGCATCATTTACGTAGGAATTATTGGAATCAATGGTGTCCTTCATTTTTTGTTTCATAGCATCCTTTGAATCGAAAACCTGCAAATCGCCAATGGAGTCCCAACCGATAGCCATGATTCCAGCGTTATAGAACTCATCCCAGTAAACCGCACCATTCCCTGGTGAGTAGGTCCAATAATGTGCTGTTTCTATATCTTCGTCACCAATAGCAGCACCTTTGGACTCTCTTAGTGATTTTAATTTTTCTTTATCACTCATGTTTCTTCTCCCTTTACTTCATTCATTTAACTTGGTCGGTATTTTAGTCGCTTATCCTGGTCGGTCAGCGACTAAGTCATTTCCCGAAATAGTTTTCTGCAATACCGTCCAGCTGCACAGAGATGATTTTGAAGTCTTTATTCAGGTCAAGAGTCTTCGCCCCTATCTGATTCCCGCCAATATTGAAGGAACAGTCCGGCGTGATGTCTTCATTTGTTTTGGCATACAGAAGCAGGCCAGACACTTTTCCGGTATGATTCTTATCCTGATTTTTGACATAGGTAAAAATTTGATAAATGTTCCCTGAAATAAGAGTGGATTTATCAAACCGTTTCTGAAGCATATGGCCGTAATATTTTGCATCGATGATCAGAACAATGTCATCCTTCCGAAGAAAGATATCTGTCTGCATGACCGGAAGAAAACGGACTGCCGTGTTTTCCCCACTATTTTCATCCCTTATATCCCATTTTATCTGAGCTGCTCTCACCTCCGAAAGATATGTGCAGTTCTGACGATAATACTCAAGGATAAATTTTTCATACAGTCTGGCCATATGCTCATCCGAGAAGGCAGCCATACGATATTTGCCTTTTTCCGTCGTCTGAAGCATTCCGTCAAGAACAAACCAGCAAATATTCAGGAGCATCTCATAGTTCCGGTTATTCCTCTGGTAATGAAGCTTGTTCCACGGTATTTCCGATGGCATCAGAAGGTCTATGCCACCGAAAAACACAAGAACTTTTTTCAGTCCGCCTTTTTGCCTGGTGGCTACACCGGCATCCCGCACTAGATAAAATAGTGTCGTCTTTAATATCTGATTGAAGATGTTATTTTCTGAAAGCTCATCATACTCGCAGACCAGCTTTTGATTTCGCTGGACTCTGTTCCGGATGGTTCCCGACATATCAATTTTGCCGCGCATTGCAGCCAAGGTTTCCTTCCTGGGAACGTATTCCCGGTAAAGTCCCTGTTTCAGCTGCTGTGCCACACCTTTATTGAGAATCGCCGCGAATAAATCCTGAACATTTTCAAAATCCTCCGCTGCTATGCTCTCGTAATTGGATTGTTTCAAAACCTGAAAGGCATAGGACAGCATATAATAAATATTCTTGATGAAGATCCCTTTATCCTCAGTCATCGAATACACCACGCAGGTTCTGTTCCCAGCGCTGCAGCTTTGCCGGCTCATCAAACCAGTATTCGGACAGCAACGGAAGGATATCAAATTCAACGATGGACTGCATCCGGTCCGCGATACACGTATCCGGTTTCAACCCACAGAAATAGCTGTGACCGATTCGGAATCCTCTGCCCAAAGAATCATCCTTTGTAATTTCCTTATTGAGTGCTTTGATCTGTTCCATAAAGACATCGAATGTGTCATTGGCAAGTCCGGCTTGGTAGCTTCTGAAACCTTCCGAATTGAATCCCGGTTCCATTTCAAAGAAACTGAACCGTCTGCGCAGAGCATAGTCCATCATGGCAAGACTTCGGTCTGCCGTATTCATCATTCCGATAATGTATAGATTTTCCGGAACATAAAAAGACAATCCATTATAGGCAAGCGTAATTTTATTCTCCGGGCCACGCTTGTCGTTTTCAATAAGCATGAGCAGCTCACCGAAGATCTTACTCATATTGCCTCGATTAATTTCGTCAATGATAAAGAAATAATCCTTACCCGGATCGTTGGCAGCTTTCTGACAGAACCTGTAGAAAACTCCTTCCGTCAGTTTAAAATCCGCGCCGTCAGGCCGATACCCAAGTACAAAATCCTCGTATGAGTAATTCTGATGAAACTGCACCATCTCGATTCGGGAATCATCCATTTCACCCATCATGGCATAGGCCAGCTTCTTTGCCGTGAAAGTCTTGCCCACGCCCGGTGCGCCCTGGAGTATAATGTTCATCTTGTTCCTGAGCAAAGCTGCCAGTACATCAAAACGTTCCTCTGTCATATAAACCTCGCTGAGGAAGTCCTCTTTTGTATATTTTGGAACAGCTTCATCCGCACCCATCTCCGGTGTCGGATCCACATACAACGGTATACCCTTCAAGTCGACTTGATTCAGGGCGTTCGAGAGTTCTTTCCGAAGTTTCCATATAAACACACCATCTGTATGACTGTCAGCATATCTACCAACATAGAGGATTGGCCACCATTTGGAATTCTCTGTGTCTTTAGTCATAACCGGGCAGCCGGACTTTTTGGCGACTCTTCGCGCAAGCGCAGAGGAACCGGCATTATAGAAATTACTGCTCTCACCGTATTTCATGGAAAGTTGCTTGCAGGTGGCCTGTCCCCCGTAATCTTTCAACCGTTTTAGAATCTGGAGGCTGCTTAACGTAAAGACAGCACTATCGTTTAGAAGCTCCACCCAATCATTTACAGAAAGTTTGGGTGAATAATCTTTTGGAAACCATTTATCATCAAGATAAAATTTGCTCAGATAAAATCCCACATCTGCCGTAACGGTCTTGAACTTTGGATCCGGATAACAGCTTTCCGTCAACGTGCCCTGTACCATTGAAACAAGTTCTTTATCTTCAGCGACTGCTTTGCAGATTTCATTATACATCCGGAATCCGCCTGTCATACTCTCCACAGATCCATTTCGTTTCGGCTTATAATCCGCAGAAAGTTCTTCCGCCACATTCTTGTACAGTTCATACTTATATATATAATA
>ENA-UOOE01001540-UOOE01001540.1-fermentation-metagenome-genome-assembly--contig:-NODE-1540-length-19222-cov-3.580425_pt1 | contig 19222 bp, 16 predicted proteins | sample MGYA00245776_ERZ724021 | MGnify/ENA primary metagenome ERZ724021 (study PRJEB28704, sample SAMN03018321) | fermentation metagenome | biome: anthropogenic terrestrial biome; feature: soil; material... | reverse complement strand
ATGATATCCTGGGGCGTGGGTTCATATGAGTGGCTCTCCTCCCCCGGCTTCAAAAGCATTTTCAAATCTACCTTGTCGCCTGCAATCTGACGCACAAAATCATACTGGGGGAAGATGGTTGACACTACTTTTAATTTTCTATCCGCACTATTGTGCACATCAGAGTTGTTCTGGAAAACCGTAGCTTTACAGCCGGTTATCGCAGTCCCCAACAATATCAGAAGCAGACAAAAGGGAAGCATCTTCAGGAATTTTTTTCTGCTTTCTGCATCTGCCTTATTATTTTTTCTTATATGTCGTAAATTTGTATTCCAAATCAAAACAAGTATTCTCCTCACTTGCCTCTGTCATTTTCCACTCTTTACTTTCATCCAGATTGGGGAAAAAAGTATCTGCCTGGAAAACATGATCAATCCTTGTAATATAAGCAGTATTACAGTAAGGAAGGAGCTGGCTGTAAACACTGCCGCCTCCGATCACAAAGATATCCTCAGAATTATACTTTTCCAGTTCTTTTAACAGTTCCTCTAAAGTATGGACAACAACTGCTCCCTTTACACGATATGCCCGGCTGGAGGTCAGTACAATATTTGTCCTGTTCTGCAGCGGTACTCCCCCCGGGAAGCTCTCCAGTGTCTTTCTTCCCATAACGATTACCTTTCCCGTTGTGGTCTTACGGAAAAATCTCATGTCAGACGGGATACTGACTAACAGTTTATTTCCATAGCCAATGGCCCAGTTTCTATCCACTGCTGCTATCAAATTCATAGATATTCCTCCTATTTCTATGTTGATTGCCTAAAATCAGGCTCCATTAGATTACACCGCAATCGGTATATTTTTTATCTGCGGATGCGTCTCATAGTTGATTAGCTTCACATCATCCCTGGTAAAGTCATAGAAATTTTTCACTTTCGGATTAAGCCAGAACTCAGGCGCCGGAAGCGGCTCTCTGGAAATCAGTTCTTCAATCAGAGGGATATGCCTGTCATAGATATGGGCATCTGCAATCACATGGATAAATTCCCCTGCATTCATATCACATACCTGAGCAAGCATATGTAAAAGTACAGCATACTGACATACATTCCAGTTATTTGCCGCCAGCACATCCTGGGAGCGCTGATTCAGGATTCCGTTCAAAGTAAGCTTATCACTATTTTTCTCCTTTGTTACATTAAAAGTCATACTGTATGCACAAGGATAAAGGTTCATCTCATGCAAATCCTGATGTACGTAAATATTTGTCATGATCCTCCGGCTGTAGGGGTTGTTTCTCAAATCATATATCACTCTGTCCACCTGATCCATCATGCCTTCCTTATAGACATGCTTCACGCTCATCTGATACCCGTAGGCCTTCCCGATGGAGCCGTTCTCATCTGCCCAGCTGTCCCAGATATGACTATTTAAGTCATGTATATTATTAGACTTCTTCTGCCAAATCCACAGCAGTTCATCCACACAACTCTTAATCGCCGTTTTCCGCAGCGTCAGTGCTGGAAATTCCTTCCGCAAATCATACCGGTTCACTACCCCGAACTTCTTAACCGTGTAGGCAGGCGTATGATCCTCCCACACAGGGCGCACCTTTTCGCCCTCCGTACTTGTACCATTTTCAAGAATATCCCTGCACATATCAATAAACACATGATCCGCATAACTCATATTACAACATTCTCCTTTCCTTCAAAAGGGGTCAGACCCCTTTGCGCTCCATTTATCCTCAATTCTGACAATTTACATTATGGATCTGCTATGTTATAAAGCACTTTTTCCAGGCCCCTGGCCAAAGCTGCGACTTCCTTTTTTGTCATGCCGCGGGTCATCTGCCTGTCCATCTTTTTACGGTCTGCCTCCATCCGCCGCTGGATATCGTACGCCTTTTCCGTCAGGTAGATGTTTTTCCTGCGCTTGTCACTGGCATTTGGAACGCAGAGTACGAAGCCTTTTTCATCCAGCCTTTTCAGAAGTCCTGTCACCGTTGGATTTTTCAAACTAAGATTGCGCTCCACATCTCTTTGATTCACTTCTTCCTTTTCCGTGCGAAACAGATAATCCAGCACTGCACACTGGGATGCTGTTATTCCAATTGTTTTCAGTCTTTCATTCAGATCCTTTTCAAAAACATTGTTAATCTGCTTCACCGTAAATCCGATTGGCTGGTTTCTTTGTTTCATGGCGTCTCCTTCCTGCAGGCTGATTATATAGCTTGCTATATACTCTACACATTGTTATACCATGACAAAAGGGGCGTGTCAACTTACACCCCCTTCAAACTTCAGCTGAGCTGCAACCCAGTTCAACTGCAACTCTGATTCTAAAGACTATTCTATTTTGCAAAATATCAATGAGACAGTACACTAGTATTCTCTGATGACACTGCTAATCTCCTTGATACTGTCTTTTTCTTTCAATTCTCTCAGTGCATCTTTTAAATGATATTCCTTTACCTTTTCTGTCACAATAACCAGCTCTGCCTCTTTTTCGTGTGCACGTTTCTGTACAACTCTGGCAATACTGACCTTGTGGTCCCCGAATACCGTTGCGATACATGCCAGCACTCCAGGTTGATTTTCCACCTGCATTCTGATAAAAAACTTATTCTTTACATCGTCAAAGTTTTTAATAGGGAGAGCTTTGTAGCATGTACAGCTGATTCGTCCTGTACAATGATACTGTAGGTTCCTTGCCACATCGATAATGTCTCCCAGCACCGCACTTGCGGTAGGCAGCTCTCCCGCGCCTCTCCCATAGAACATGGCATCGTCCACGGCATCTCCATGCACAAAAACTGCATTGAAAGAATCCCGCACAGAAGCCAGCGGATGTTCTTTATTTAAAAGCATGGGATAAACTCCTACCTCAATCCCGCCCTCTGTATTGCGTGCCACCCCCAGCAGCTTTATAACACTGTCAAATTCCTTCGCATAATGAATATCCTCAGCTGTAATCCCGGTGATACCCTCTGTGTAAACATCTCCAAACACAACTCTCGATCTAAATGCAACGGAAGCCATAATAGCTGCCTTCCTCCCCGCATCCAGCCCCTCCACGTCCGCAGTTGGGTCTGCCTCCGCATACCCGAGCTCTGTTGCTTTTTTCAGCGCCTCCTCAAAGCTGACACCTTCGTCAAACATCTTTGTCAGAATATAGTTGGTTGTCCCATTTACCATACCTATAACCGCTGAAATATCATTTCCCGCCAGGCACTGCTTTAAAGGACGTATAATCGGGATCCCGCCTGCCACAGCTGCTTCAAACAGAAAATCACATTGATTCTCTTCCGCAGTATCCAGAAGCTCCTTTCCATATTCTGCCACCAGATCCTTATTGGCCGTAACCACATTCTTTCCCGCATTCATTGCCTCCAAAATCATAGTCCGGGCCGGTTCAATACCTCCCATAACCTCTATGACAATTTGAATCTCTCCATCCTGCAAAATGTCCTTCCAGTTGTCTGTTAAAAGGGAAGTATCTACGCCCTCCCTCGTCTTATTCATATTATGTACCAAGATCCTGGAGAGCTCCAGCTGTGCACCTATGGTATGTTCCATCACGTCTGCACGTCTCTGTATCAGCTTATAAACACCAGTTCCCACAGTACCCAGTCCCAGCAGTGCTATTTTAATTTTCTTTTGTTCCATAACCATACCTCATATTGCTGTAAATTTTTATAGGCTGCATTATACCATTAGTTTTTTCACAAGGTGCATCTATTTTATCTTGTTTGTCTCATCCCACATAAACTTCTCCAATTTGTTCACAGATATTCCCAAAACATAAGAAAGCTCACTGTAAAGAGCGTTCTCTAAAATCTGTTGATATTTCTTGTCTATACTAGTGATGCTCCCTGCACTTTCTGCCCTCTTATACAGTGTTCTTAATACTTTTGTCCATTCTTTCGGATCGTAATTTGAAATACATTCTTTGTAATCCTGCTCGCGCGCTTTTCCATTTTTCGCCCACGCGTCACCAATATTATCCACATCATGAATCAAATCCAGCGCCTCGTTTTTAGTTACAGGCTTCCGTATATTTTCTTTATCATCTATCGGAATATAAGCTCTTTCTTTAGAATCTCCCATAGACTGCAATGTATAATACTTTTTCTTCCTGTCTACAAAAGTAAAATCCAAAATCCCTACATCCTCCACCCTATATATTCCCCTGCTTTTGTATACTACGACATCTCCCGGATTGATCTGCATATTTCCTCCTTCACAAACTTTAACATCTTAACTGCATCTTTTTTATTTTTATATTTTCAGGCACTAACTACTCTTCCCATAGAAAACACCACCTTTTTAATTTTTATACATATATCTTAACATTTTTTAACCATTTTTGTAAGGGCTTTATAGGTTCCATTGATTTATATTCCCTGCATCCACTCCGTCAGTAGTTTTTGTAAGCCATTATTATATTGATGATTTACAAAAAAGGTATGTAATTTTTTAATTTTGTGAAACTAAGGATACTATAGAATCTAAAGAATTTAAGGCTCTGTTTACAGAAACGGTTTGACTCTGAATAGTTACAATTTGTTACAGAAAAAGTGCTGTGATCCTTGTAAAATAAGGCATCAAGCACTCCTGACAAAAGAGCGATAGACGGGATTCGAACCCGCGACCCCGACCTTGGCAAGGTCGTACTCTACCAACTGAGCCACTATCGCATATGTTGTATGTTTCCTGACCGGAACAATAATAACTATACCATGTACAGGAAACATTGTCAACATTTTTTTATTTTATAACTGTTCCCATGCTGATTGTTTTTAGCAAACTGTATTCTCGATCAAGCACCAGAATATCTGCATCCTTTCCCTTCGCCAGTATTCCCTTCTGATTCAGCCCGAATTCCTCCGCCTGATTTACAGAACCCATTTTCACTGCTTCTTCCGCGGAGGCCCCTGTAAACTCCATGACGTTTTTAAAGGCCTGTATAAAGGATAATACGCTTCCGGCTATAGTCCCATCCTCCAGCCGTGCCGTATGATCCTTCACATAAACCTTCTGTCCGCCAAGTTCGCTTATTCCCTCCGGCAGACCCTTCGCTCTCATGGAATCTGTGATCAATTCAATGCCATCGCAGCCTCTGACCTCGTAAGCCAGCTTCACCATTTCCGGTACAATATGTATTCCATCACAGATGAGCTCCGTCTTTACTCCCGGTGTCATCAGGCCAAAACCTGTTACTCCCGGCTCACGGTGTTTCAGTCCTCTCTGAGCGTTATACAAATGGGTGACATGGCTCGCTTTGCTCTTTAAGAGCTGCTCATACAATGCATTGGAATGTCCTACGCTTAACACGATGTTCTGAGATTTACACCACTCTTCAAACTCCGGCTCGGCTTCCTCCGGCGCATAGGTGACAATGCGAATCAGGCCGCCGCTTATTTTGTTCCATTTGTCCAGCACTTTTTCATCCGGTTTTTTAATATAAGCCGGATCCTGCGCCCCTTTAAATTCCTTTGAAACAAACGGTCCCTCCACGTGTATTCCCTGTATAATGGAAGTTTTCTTTGCCGCATCGGCTATGTTTTTCAAAGATGCCTCTATCTTCTCATAGGTCTGTGTCATGGTTGTGCAAAAGTAAGAAGTGATCCCTTCATTTTTTGCCATTTTATGAACCATTTCGTGGATTTCTTCAGGAGACGCATCCATATTGTCCAATCCGTACCCACCGTGACTGTGTATGTCAATAAATCCAGGAATCAGAATATCTCCCTCTGCCGCCTCCTCCACATCGTCCTTTTGAGCGACAAAGCTCTCCATGTCTCCAATCTCTGCAATCTGTCTGTTAAAACGGATATATCCATCAAAAATAACTTTTTCTCCGGTGTAAATTTTTTTGTTTTTTATCAGTTTCATTTGTCTATACCCCCTTCCTTTTTCACATGTTTTGTTATAAATTCAGCTATCAGTTTTATTTTTCAAGCTTATATATTTCCAGCCCCAGCTCATGAAGCTGTTTTTCATCCACCTGGCCCGGGGCCTCTGTCATCAGGCAGGAAGCATCCTTGATTTTCGGAAATGCCATAACATCGCGGATACGCTCTTCCTTTGCCATGAGCATCACCAGACGATCCAGCCCGTAAGCCAAACCGGCATGAGGCGGAACTCCATATTTAAACGCATCCAGAAGAAAACCAAACTGGCTGTGTGCCTGTTCTTTTGTAAAACCGAGAACCTCAAACATTTTTTCCTGTATGTCATTCTGATGGATACGGATGCTGCCTCCGCCGATTTCATTTCCATTTAATACAATATCATACGCTTTGGCGCGGACCCTTCCCGGATCAGAATCAATGTACTGCCAATCCTCTTCCATAGGCATAGTGAACGGATGGTGCATTGCCAGAAAACGGTTCTGCTCATCACTCCACTCCAGCAGAGGGAATTCTGTCACCCAGAGGAATTTATATTCATCTTTATCCAGGATCTCCATCTGTCTTGCAATTTCCAGACGCAGATTGCCCAGCACATCCCAGACAACCTTATTTATGTCAGCAGCAAACAAAAGCAAATCCCCCGGCTCGCCCGACATGGCCTGAATCAGATCCTGCATCTCTTCCTCAGTCATAAATTTTGCAAAAGAGGACTTCACCGTACCGTCCTCCTGGATTGCAGCATAAGCAAGACCTTTTGCACCATAGCTTTTTGCAAAATCAACCAGCTTATCAATCTTTTTGCGGGGCATTGCTCCCTGTCCTTTTGCATTGATTCCCCGGACTGTCCCGCCATTTTCTACAGCACTCTTGAATACCACAAATTCACTGTCTTTTACATTCTCCGTTACATTAACCAGCTCCATGCCAAAACGGGTATCCGGCTTGTCTGAGCCATAGCGGTCCATCGCCTCCTGCCAGGTCATCCTTTGAATAGGAAGTGTTACTTCTATATCCATTACCTCTTTGAACAGCTTTGCAAGCAATCCTTCATTTACATCAATAACATCGTCTACATCTACGAAAGAGAGTTCCATGTCAATCTGGGTAAACTCTGGCTGCCTGTCTGCACGCAAATCCTCGTCGCGGAAACATTTTGCAATCTGGAAATAACGGTCATACCCGGAGCACATCAAAAGCTGCTTAAACAGCTGTGGCGACTGCGGCAGCCCATAAAAGCTTCCCGGGTGGATACGGCTGGGGACCAGATAATCTCTTGCGCCCTCGGGCGTACTCTTTCCCAGTATGGGAGTTTCAATTTCTAGAAAGCCTTCCTCTGATAAGAACTGACGGGTCAGTGTGGCAACCCTGCTCCTCATCATCAGGTTTCTCTGTAAATCCGGTCTTCTCAGATCCAGATAACGGTATTTCAGACGAAGCTCTTCCTTTGTTTTACTATTCTCTTCTATCGGAAAGGGCGGGGTTTCGGATTCAGAAAGAATACGCAGCCGTCTTGCCCTGACTTCAATTCCACCCGTTGCAAGGTTCTCATTCACGGCGCCGCTTCTCGCTTCCACTTTGCCTACAACCGCAATTACAAATTCGCTGCGTAGTTTTGCCGCCTTCTCAATCACTACTGCATTTTCTTCTCCCTCAAACACAATTTGAAGAATGCCGGAGCGATCTCGTAAATCTACAAACACAATTCCGCCCTTATTACGGTTTTTCTGCACCCAGCCCATTGCAGTTACAGTCTCTCCAATATTCTTTTCGGACAATTCACCGCACCGGTGCGTCCGTTTTAATCCCTTCATTGACTCTGCCATACCTATCATCCTCTCCAAAGGGGACAGTCCCCTTTCACACATTTTTCACAATTTTACTTAAACGTTGTCCCGGTAACACTCTATAATGTCGCCATATCCTTCTTCCGTCAGCTGTTCCTTCTGGAATTTCTTATTTTTTTTCATATTGACTATCAAAACCTGTTTTCCCCCTGCTCTCTCTTCTTTGGCAAGGTTCAGAATTTTGAGCATTCCTTCTTTTGGCATTCCTTTTTCAATCAGAAATGCTTTTTTATCTCTGCCGGTGGGGACCTTGTACCCGCGCTCCAAAAGCAGCATGACGATTCTTTCAAAACCTATGGAAAATCCTACCGCGGGGGTGTTCTGCCCGGTAAATTTTCCAATCATTTCATCGTAGCGTCCGCCGCCGCCTACGGAACCGCCGAACTCATCCATAGAAATTTCAAATATAGTTCCTGTGTAATAGGACATTCCCCGGACAAGAGTGGGGTCAAAGCTCATGTTGAACTGTGCTCCTTTTGCACTCTCTACACTGTTGATAATCATTTCCAGTGAATCCGCCGCATCATCCGCAAGAAAGCCTTCCAGTTTTTCTTTACAGTAACGGATACCTTCCACATCGTTCGTAATCTCTTTGAATAACCGGAGATATTTTTCAACCGCTTCTTTTTCATAGCCACATTCCTCTAATTCTGCCGCCACACCTTCTAAACCGATTTTGTCCATCTTGTCCAATATGATAAATACAGTTTCATAGTCTTCTTCTCTGAAACCACTATAGGCCGCCATTGCCTTCAAAAACCGCCTGTCATTGATACGGATGGTAAAGTTCTGAAAATCAAGCTTCCCCAGCAGTGTAGATGTCGCAAGTATCAGCTCAATCTCTGCCAGATTACCGGGCTCCCCCAAAATATCGATATCGCATTGCATAAATTGACGGAAACGGCCTCTCTGGGGCCTGTCTGCCCGCCATACATTTCCCATCTGCAACGCCTTAAAGGGTGAGGGAAGATCATTGGCATTGTTGGAATAATAACGGGATAAAGGCACCGTCAGATCATAGCGGAGCCCTCCGTCCACCAGATCACTTTCTGTCCGGGCGGTATCAAGCTTCAGCTTTTCTCCCCGCTTAAGGATCTTGAAAATTAACTTTTCATTGTCCCCGCCCTGTTTGCTGCACAGGTTTTCAATATGTTCTACGCAGGGTGTTTCGATTGAGGAAAATCCAAAGGACTTATATGTGTCCTTTATGAGTCCAATTACATAGTCTCTGATTTCCATTTCACCGGGCATCATATCCTTCATCCCCGTGACCGGTTTCTTTTTTAACGCCATAGCCATTCTCCTTTTCTCTCAATCATTTCGTCAATTCGGCTGATATATGACTCAATATCTTTCACATTCTCTATTCTCACCAGATTGCTCTGTTTGCCGTTCTCCAGAAAAATCTTCTCAGGAAAAACGATCTTTGTGGAGGCACCTGCACCTGCCGCGAGAATCGTCTGCTTTTCTTCCATAATAAGTATATTGTATATTCCGGCTTTGTCAACCTTCGCATAGCCCACATTTTCAAAATTTCCAACCATATTTTTCTGCCTGTACAGGTAGTAGGGCTGCAGGCCCATCCTTTTTGCCGACGCTGCACCAATCTCTACCATCTCTGCAATTTCCGAATGCAAATCTATCTGCCTGTGCTCCCGGCCAAACTGTGCCGCACGTTTGATAGCCAGTGCATGAACTGTCAGACTGTCAGGCTGTAAGCTTTCTATCTGCCTCAGTGTATCCTGCATGTCTGCTGCAGTTTCTCCAGGCAGACCTGCAATTAAATCCATGTTAATGTTATCGAAGCCCAGCTCCCTCGCAAGATAAAAAGCATTCTTTACATCCTGTACGCTGTGCCGGCGCCCTACTTCATCTAATGTCTTCTGCTGCATAGTCTGGGGATTCACCGATATTCTGGTCACAGGATGTTTTGCAAGTACCTCCAGCTTCTCACGGGTAATACTGTCCGGTCTTCCTGCTTCGACAGTAAATTCCTGCAAATTCTGGTAGGGAAATGTAGAATCCAGCAAATCAAGAAGCCTTTCAAGCTGCTCCGCCTTGAGGGAGGTCGGAGTTCCGCCGCCTATATAAATTGTATTTAGCTTTTTCCCCCGGGCAGCCTGTCCGATAAACGCAATCTCCTTACACAGTGCATCCATGTACAGATCCATCCTGTCTGCCCATCTACTAAAAGGCGAAGAGCCAAAGGAACAATAAGAACAGATACTAGGACAGAAGGGTATACCGATATACAGACTGTATCCCCGGTCATAATCCAATTTCTGCAGCAGCTTCTTTTCCCGCCGGGCAATCTCGCAGCCAAGCACGGCTTTTTCTGCATTGACATTATAAGATTTATTAAGAAACCTCACAATGTCTTTATCGCTTATTCCATTTTCCATTTTCTGCATAATTAGTTTGGTGGGACGGACACCTGTCAACATCCCCCATGCCAGTTTTTTCCCAGTCACTCTACTTAGATAATCATAGATAAGCTTCGTTACATGATGCTTTGCCTCCTGTCTGTCGCGGCACTTTGTCACCTCTTCCTGGGGAATGGAAAGGCAAGAACCCCCTTCCAACACCAGCTCTGCCAGAGGTTCTTGCCTTTCATCCACCTTCTGCCTGATTTCCGCATTGGGGAAAAAGGCTTTTACTATATGATATAAATTATAACTATACAGAGTCTCCTTACTGCTGATATCTATTATCATCCGTTTAGCAGTCTTCCTTTCCTTTTATAAAAACGGGTTATGGGTCTGTTCAAAAGCAATGGTAGTCTCATCCATATGGCCCGGATAAACTTTTGTCTCTCCCGGCAGGCACATTAGCTTATCCTGAATAGAACGGATCAGCTGGCTACTGCTCCCTGTGGAAAAATCAGTTCTGCCTATAGAAGCACAAAACAATGTATCTCCGCTGAACAGCACACCCTCTGACTGGATATAATAGCAGCATCCTCCTGCAGTATGTAGATTGCCTCAACCTCCAGCCCTGCCACAGTCAGCTTCTCCCCGCTTTTCAGATAGTGTGCCCCGGAAAAGGTATAACCCGGCCCATAGGTGGCCGAAGAATTTAAGGCAGCATCTTCCAGCAGCTCCTTCTCTGCCTCATGGACGTAAACCGGTACAGGGAATTCATTCAAGAATCCGTCAATCCCCATAATATGATCAAAATGTCCATGAGTCAGCAAAATTGCTTTCATCTCCAGACCCGAGCTTTTAATATGATCTACCAATTTCCCCGGGCACGCACCCGGATCTATCAGAAAACACTCTTTTGATTCTTCATTCTGCACAAGATAACAGTTTGTACTTATTATACCAATTACAAATCGCTCTATTTTCATCTCTTCCTACCCCGCTGTTCTCTCAATATCCATTACGCCCTCAACCTGACGCAGTTTTTCAATAATTTTGTTCAGCTCTTCCCGGCCGTGAACGATAAAGCCCAATTCCAAAGTAGCAGTTCCTTTTTTGTTTGTCCGGACATTCATGGATTTAACATCAATCTGCGCTTCTGTAAAAAGTCTGGTAAATTCCAGCAGAAGTCCTTTCCTGTCATAGGCAAATACCTTTAGCTCTGCCAAATACTGCCCGCCGCCGTTCCACTCGTTCGTCTCCCATTCTGCATCAATCAAACGTTCCCGTTCTGTCCCTGATAAATGTATAATATTGACACAGTCAGTTCTGTGGATGGACAATCCCCGTCCCCTGGTCACAAATCCCACGATTTCATCCCCGGGAACCGGGTTACAGCATTTTGAAAAACGAACCGCCATATCATTCATTCCCCTGACCAATATTCCGCTCTTAGACTTGGCGATATGAACCTTCTGATTGCTCGCCTCGGATAGCCTCTCCAGAATTGTCTCATCCGTTATTTCCTTTTTGTGCTCCTTTTCATATTCTTCCACAAGACGGTTCACAATCTGGCCTTCCTTCAGGCCGCCGTGACCAACTGCCGCCAGAACTGCATCCCAGTCCCGGAATCCATATTTCTGCTGTACCACCTGCTGATATTTAGGCTTTAGAACATCCGAAAGATTAATGGTTTTCGCCTTACAATAGGAAGCAATCAGTTCCTTTCCGCGAATAATATTATCTTCTTTGAACTCTTTTTTAAACCACTGATTAATCTTATTCTTTGCCTGGGTACTTTTTACGATATTCAGCCAGTCCCGGCTCGGTCCCCTGGAATTCTGAGAAGTCAGTATCTCAACCCTATCACCATTTTGTATTTTATAATCTATATTTACCAGTCTACCATTGACTCTGGCGCCCACCATCTTATTTCCTACTGCGCTGTGGATGCTGTAAGCAAAATCCACCGGGGTGGAACCGTTGGGCAGACTCTTTACATCCCCATCCGGAGTAAAACAGTACACATCATCGACAAACAGATCCAGATCCCCTTTTAGGAGACTTAAGAACTCCCGGTTATCCGACATGTCTCTCTGCCACTCAAGGATCTGACGCAGCCAGCTCAGCTTCTCCTCCTCCTGGGCCTCCACACTCTTTCCGTTTCCGCCTCCCTCCTTGTACTTCCAGTGGGCGGCAATACCATATTCAGCTGTCTTATGCATCTCCTCCGTACGGATCTGAATCTCAAAAGGCTGGCCTGAAGGTCCCATCAAGGTTGTATGAAGAGACTGGTACATGTTAGCCTTTGGCATAGCAATATAGTCTTTGAAACGCCCCGGTATTGGTGTGTACATCTCATGGATGACTCCCAGTGCCGCGTAGCAGTCCTTGACAGAATCCACGATAATGCGCACGGCAAACAAATCATAAACCTGATCCAGCATTTTGTTCTGGTTGACCATCTTCTTGTAAATGCTGAAGAAATGTTTTACCCGCCCATAAACCTTAGCCTCAATGTTGGCATTTTTCATGTGGGTGGATACCTCTGCCACAATCTGCTGTACAAATTCCTCCCGCTCTGTCTTGCGCTCGTTCAGCTCTCTGACCAGATTATAATAAACCTCCGGCTGGTAATATTTCAAAGACAAATCATCCAGCTCCGTCTTGATTTTAGAAATACCAAGCCGGTGCGCAATAGGGGCATAGATGTCCATTGTTTCTCTGGCTTTTTCCTTTTGCTTTGCAGGAGTCATAAACTCCAGAGTCCTCATATTGTGCAGACGGTCTGCCAGTTTAATGATGATAACGCGGATGTCCTTGGCCATTGCCAGAAACATTTTCCGCAAATTCTCTGCTTGGACCTCAAGCTTATCCTGAGAATAAGATAATTGTCCCAATTTTGTGACACCGTCTACCAGAAGAGCGACCTCCTCACCGAATTCTCTTGTCACATCTTCCAAAGTCATATCAGTATCTTCCACCGCATCATGAAGCATTCCTGCCACAATCGTCTCTTTATCCATCTCTAAATCTGCCAGGATAATTCCTACCCACAGAGGATGAATAATATAAGCCTCACCTGATTTTCGCACCTGGTCTTTATGGGCGGCCTTTCCCATACAATATGCTTTTTCTATCATAGTAATATCAGCAGATGGATGATATTTTTTAATTCGTTCTACCAAGGACTGATACAATTGTTCAGGGTCTTGATAATCTTCCGGCGCTTTCACTGCATGACCCTCGACGACCTCTAAATTTTTGTTCAGCAATTCATATTCCGGAGTTCCAGCCATATCAATTCCCCCCTTTCTTCTGTCGTAAATGCCATAGATAAAATTAAGTATACCATTGTTTTTGCAATTTTCAAACTATTTCCTTTTTGAATTCGTAACAGTCCAGCCCTAAACATGGGTTATTGGTAGTTTACTACCGTAATCTGGAGGTTCTTTACACCCATATATTTATTTACAGAAGGGTAAAATGTAAACGACATCTGTTGTTTTTGCTCCATATATTTCAGGCATTCATGGACTTCTCCAAAGTAAACAGCCTCCATCCGGTTCCTGTTCACATCTTCTACCTGAAATTTCAGAACATTTTGATTTTTTCCGATAATTCTCGGATTAATCACTTTTAGATTTTTTTCTGCAAACAGAGGCTTTGTATTTCCTTTTCCAAAAGGCTCCAGAAGCTCCATTTCTTCCACAAGAGATTCCGTCACATAGGCAAATGGAAGCTGCATGTCGATGGATACCCTTGGAAGAAGGTCATCGTCGGATAAATCAGAAAGTTCGTTGATGATTCTCCTGAACTTGTCCACATTCTCTTCCTCAAGAGAAAGCCCCGCCGCGAGCTTGTGTCCCCCGAACTTCGTAAATAGCTCCCGGCATCTGCACATTTCTCCAAACATATTGTAGACAGGTGTGGAGCGGCCAGAGCCCTTTACCCCTTCGGCCCCACGGGTAAGCACAAATGTAGGGCGGTAATATTTTTCCTTTATTCTGCCGGCAATAATTCCTGCTATACTTTCGTGGCAGCCGGGGAGATAGACGACTAGAACCTTATCTTCCTTCAGCGGGCCTTTCTCAATCTGTCTCACCGCCTCCTCTACCCCTTTTTCCGTCATTTCCTTGCGGCTGTCATTTAATGCCTTCAAATCCTCCGCCAGCATCATGGCATCTCTACGGTTCTCGGCCATCAAAAGTTCCAATGCCCGCTTTGCCGTATCCAGCCGGCCACTGGCATTAATGCAAGGCCCCAGCACAAACCCGATATGATATGCCGACAATCTTTCTACAGGGATTTTCGTACATTCAATCAATGCCTTCAGACCCTGATTGTGTGTACACTTGAGCATCTCAAGCCCCTGCTTAACAAAAATCCTGTTTTCTCCAGTCAGATCCATCACATCTCCCACCGTTGCTATAGCCACATTTTCCATTAAATAATCGATATCATCCACATCTCTTTGCATTACTTCATACAGTGCCTCGATCATTTTGTAAGCAACCGCTGTCCCGCACAGTTCTTTAAAAGGGTATTCACAATCCGGCCTGTGTGGGTCTACCACAGCATCCGCCCGGGGCATAATATACTCTTTCCCGCCACCAGCTTCCAGATAGGGAACCTCATGATGATCTGTCACAATCACGGTGAGCCCCTGCTGCCTGCCATAATCAATCTCATCTGCCGCCGCAATTCCATTGTCACAAGTGATGATCGTGTCAATTCCATCCTCCAGTGCCCTGTCAATCAATGCCCTGTTCAGTCCATACCCATCCCGCATACGGTCCGGAATATCAGTATCCACATTTCCGCCTAGCTTTGAAATCCCTTCCTGAAGCACATAGGTTGCATTTACCCCATCTATGTCATAGTCACCGATGACTCGGATAGGCTTGTCCTCTTGAATCTTTTCCGAAAGGATTTCCACGGCCCTGTCCATATCTTTCATCAACATTCCGTCGTATAGATCGGCAATTGTACCATTTAAATAGAAATCAATCTGCTCATCTCCAATGATGCCCCGGTTCCGTATCAGCCTTGCAGTAATGGGAGAAATATGGTACTTCCGGGCAATTTGATTAAAATCAGCTTTCTTCATCGATATGAACCACTTTTCCACCTTTTATCCTCCTTGTAAACAAAATCCGCAATTTGCCTTTCTAAATAGTCAGAGGACAAATTGCGGACACAGTGTACTGATGCACTGTCTCATTGATATTTCACACTATGCCGGCACCAAAGCCTATAGGCTGTCCGCCAGCGCTGCCTTTATCATGATTGCACATTCCACACGTTTGCGCTCCATCTCACAGCTTACGTCGTAGGTATCGTTAATTGTGTTATTAAACTTATAAGAATTCGCCATACAGCCGCCGCTGCAGTAAAACCTTGCGAAACAGTTCCTGCACTTCTCCTTGGAATAAACGCTGCATCCTCTGAATTCATCTGCAATCTTCGGTTTTACAATTCCCTCGTCCACATTCCCCATAAGGAACTCATCCTGTCCCACGAATTGATGGCACGGATATAAATCTCCCCAGGGGGTAACCGCCAGGTACTCTGTACCTGAGCCACAGCCGGACAATCTCTTCGCCACACAGGGTCCGCCCTCCAAATCCAGCATAAAGTGGAAAAAGGTAAAGCCCTCACCTTTTCGTTCTCTTTCCACCATTGTCTTTGCAAGAACATCATATTCATGGAAAATCTGAGGCAGGTCGCTTTCCCTGATTGCATAGAGGTCTGTCTCCTCCCCCACTACAGGCTCAATAGAAATCTGTTCAAATCCCAAATCTGCAAAATGCATCACATCATTGGAAAAGTCGAGATTGTCCCGGGTAAAGGTTCCCCTGATGTAGTACTTCTGCTGATTTCTGCTGTCCGCCAGCTTTTGGAATTTCGGCACAATCAGATCATAACTGCCCTTTCCATTCCTGAACGGACGCATCTTATCATTGACCTCCCGCCTTCCATCCAGGCTCAGGACAACATTGTCCATCTCACGGTTCACAAACTCTTGAACCTCATCATTTAAAAGGACACCATTCGTAGTCAAGGTGAAACGGAAATGCTTGTCGTGCAGCTTCTCCTGCTCCCGTCCATAGGCCACCAGATCCTTTACCACCTTCCAGTTCATCAGCGGCTCTCCGCCAAAAAAATCTACTTCCAGGTTCCTTCTGCTTCCGGAATTAGCAATCAGAAAGTCTAGCGCCTTCTTTCCCACTTCGTAGGACATCAGTGCACGTCTTCCGTGATATTCCCCTTCCTCCGCAAAACAATATCTGCAGGCCAGGTTGCAGTCATGGGCTATGTGAAGACACAGCGCTTTTACAACCGTCTTTCTCTGCTTCACTTCACCAATATAATCCTCATAAATGTCCCTCGTAAAAAGCTGGCCGGCTTCTGTCAGTTCAATAACAGCTTCTAGAACATCTCTTATATCCTCTTCACCGTAAACCTGTCCAAAACGCTCCAAAAGATATTGATAAGTATCATCTTCTCTCAAAGTCTCCGGAGTATGTAAAGAATTCATAGCTTCCAGAGATTCAATTATGTCATATGCTATCTTGTCCACAACATGAACTGCCCCGCTGTTTACGTCAAGGACAATGTTATATCCATTATTTTGGTACTGATGTATCACAACAGTTCCCCCTTTTCTTAAATTCCTGTGCTGCCTGAAAAGCACCCTCGCGTCAACAAACACAAGGCAGCGGCCAAAGCCGCTGCCCTTAAAGCCACATAACTATATTTGATGATACCAGGGTCAAAAGGCCATGCGTTTCATGCTTGCATGGAAAAGCATGACCTTTTGACCCTTACATCATTTGATTACAACAATTCAGCCATACAAATTTTTGACAGCTGATTGCTGAACTCTTATATATACAGCTTATCTCTTCTGCTCACATGTCTGATTTCCAACTGTACAGGATGTCTTGCATGCTGACTGGCAGGATGTCTGACATTCTCCGCAGCCGCCCTTTTTTACTGTATGATTTAATGTCTGTGTATTCAGTGTTTTAATATGTTTCATAATGTTTTCCTCCTATCTTCATACTGCAGGCCTCTTTACCTTATGATATTATAGCATACCGCGCCCGGCTTTTAAAGAGTTTTTTACAATTTATACTTGACACAGATGTTATAATATAAACGTAACAAAGAGGTCTGCTTAACAGCCTTAAAGGCTGCTAAGTAATGGATTCAGAATTTTGGAGGAAAAGATAAATGAATACTTTAAAAGCTGAAAAACGAGACATGAAAACAAAGGCAAAGCGACTTAGAAGAGAAGGATTTGTTACCGGCAATGTATTTGGACGGGAGATAAAAGAGTCCATCCCAATCCAGATTGAAAAAGGTACAGCAGAACGTCTGCTTAAAACCAATGGCAGGGGAAGTCAGGTCATGTTGGATTTAGACGGACAATCTATGGATGTTTTGATTAAAGACGTTGACTATGCACCGATGGGCGGGCCGATTTATGAGATAGATTTCCAAGCTCTGGTCAGCGGTGAAAAAGTTAATTCCGTTGCAGAAGTATTTCTTCTAAACCACGAGAAGGTAATCGCCGGTATCGTACAGCAGCAGCTGCGTGAAATCGCATTCAAAGCGCTTCCATCTGCTCTGGTTGAAAAGGTCACCATCGATGTAGGCGATATGAAGATTGGTGATACAATTAAAGTAAAGGACCTGGACATTGCCGCAGATAAAGATATTGATTTAATTACCGACCCGGATACAGATATTGTAACCGTCACCGAAGCACGCAATGCTCCGATTGAAAGTGATACTGATGAAGATGCAGATACCGTAGAAAGTACAGAAGTTTAATTTTTATAGAAGGTAACGTAGATAATGCCATCTGTGTTTGATATAATAAAAATGTCAACCCCAGGTGGTATTTTTATATGAAAATAAGACGGTAAATTTGATACTGCTTTTTATAACCATACCGGACCAAAAGATTATATGTTTTGTAGACGAAAATTTAGTAGCCAGGATTTTCAGTAATATTATCAGTAACTCAATTAAGTATAGTGATGGCGACCTGAAAATTTTGCTGACAGAAAAGGGAGAAATTATATTTTCCAATCATGCTTCCGGCCTGACAGAAATTCAGACAGGCAGATTATTTGATCGTTTTTACACCGTAAATTCTGCTAGAAAATCCACAGGACTGGGGTTATCTATCGCTAAAATACTTACAGAGAAAATGGGCGGTACAATTACCGCAAATTACCAGAATAATGTTATTAGCATCCATGTTTGGTTTGAAAGTTGAATATTGCGTGTATCGGAGCTGCGGATATGGTATAATGCTCCTACTTGGCAAGGTGTTGCCGAGAAAGAAAATGGAGGCAGGTTTCTCCGCCTCCCATGCTTAAGAATTTTTTTCTGCTTCTGTAAATACATACTTTCTAAGTCTTTCCATGGCTTCTTTCACCAACTCGTGAGGCAGTGCCAGATTTACCCGGATAGCATACTCTCCGTGAAACGGCCTGCCATCCTGCCAGATAACTCCGACTTCTATTCCAGACCTTAGGAGCTCATCCAGGCTCTTTTTATGCTCTTGGCACCACTGCTCACAGTCCAGAAACAGCATATAGGTTCCCTCCGGTCTTGCCAGCGACACGCCCTTAAAGTGGCTGGTAATATAATGATAGGCATATTCTACATTTTCTCCGATTACATGCCTCAGTTCATCCACCCATTCCCTTCCCTCTGGTTTGTACGCCCCGATCAATGCATGCATAGAAAGGACATTGCAGGAATTATAATGTGAGGCGCCTGACAGCTTTTCAACACGGTCCCTCAGATAAGAATTGTAGATCACATGATAGGAGCCGGTCAATCCCGCCAGATTGAAGGTCTTAGAAGGCGCATATATGGCAACCGTCCTATTTCTTGCATCTTTAGATACGGTCTGAGTCGGAATATGTGTATAGTCCGGCAGCGTGAGGTCCGCCCATATCTCATCGGATATCACGACACAGTCATGCCCTTTATAAATCTCCATCGCTCTCTCAATTTCGTCTCTCTCCCACACTCTTCCCGATGGATTGTGAGGTGAACAGAAAATAGCACAGTGAATATGATTTTCTTCAAGCTTT
>ENA-UOOE01001538-UOOE01001538.1-fermentation-metagenome-genome-assembly--contig:-NODE-1538-length-19236-cov-6.145091_pt1 | contig 19236 bp, 28 predicted proteins | sample MGYA00245776_ERZ724021 | MGnify/ENA primary metagenome ERZ724021 (study PRJEB28704, sample SAMN03018321) | fermentation metagenome | biome: anthropogenic terrestrial biome; feature: soil; material... | reverse complement strand
TATTAAACATCCTGCTATGAGACTTTAATAATCGAATAAAAGAAGTATTTGATTCAATAAAATATTAAAGGAGAGAGACATTATAGAATATAAAAAATTTACACCACTTAATGTTAGCAGTAAATTTGCTATATGTGGATTACCAATAAGAGTTGATACTTATAAAAATTGTTCATTTCAATGTAAATATTGTTTCGCTAATTGTAGAAAAATTATGGATATTCAGGAAGCAATTAAAAATCTTGAAAGCACTTTTGAAGCAAAAACTATGCTTTCTGGCGAAGCAATGAAGATGGCCATTTCGGCTTTGCAGGAGCAGGCAGAACGGGAGAAGGGGTGCAAATATCGACAGCCGTGCGGGTGGTGCAACAATTTTGATAGGCCATGTGATGATGTATGTGAAAAGAGATTGAATTAAAAGAAAAGTCTGCCGTTAAGCAGACTCCGTATTGCCAGAAAGTTTTGCGATAGCTTCTTCAGCAGAGATTCCTTGGCTTGCAAGTAAATCAGCAACTTTTGATAAATCATCTTGCTGTTTCTTGTCCAACAGTTTTTGTTTCTTGGATTTCAATTCCTTGATCTGAGCAACAACAGCAGATTTCTTTTCGTTGCGGTCTGCAATTTCTTGATCTAGAAGTGCTATCTGTTCATCAATTGGTTTTCTTACTCCACGAGGCATACTAATCAGCTCCTTAATAAATTTGTTATTATCATAAACTAATTATAATCAGATTGCAATAGAAATATTCAACAAAATATGAAAGAAGGATAAATAATTGAAAATTGAAACACATAAAGAAGCGATAAAACTACAATCTAAATTAGAGAATATTGTTAGCAATGTTCTTGGTGAAGAAGGCACAGAACTTTCTATGGCACTAACAGGTAGATTAAAAGTTTCTATTGATTCAAATTTTATTTGTTTTAATAGAGATTATAAGACAGTGGAGTATATCCGTTATATAGGTGACTATAATGTGCTTGTAGATTATATTAATACACTTGCTACTGTTTTTGCAAAATACAAAGATGACTTTGATGCTTTAATGGACAGCTATGATAACATTTCTAAGTTGAAATAATAAGATAAATCTATAATTTGATGTCATTCCAAGTAAATTAAAAAGGAAGTGATGTAAATTTTGAAAATGGATAAAGTAGCAGGTAGTGGAAATGATGAATTCTACACACCAAAATATGCTATTAAGCCAATATTAAAATATATTAAACCTAATTCAATTATTTGGTGCCCATTTGATACAAGGGATAGTTTGTTTGTTAAAGAATTTAAGAAATCTGGTCATAAAGTAATTGCAACACATATTAAAGATGGCCAAGACTTTTTCAAAATGAAAGTGCCTGATTGTGATTATATAATTAGCAATCCACCTTATTCGTTAAAGACGGAAGTATTAAATCACTTATTTGAAATTAATAAACCTTTTGCAATGTTGTTAGGTGTAGTTGGATTATTTGAGAGCCAGAAGAGATTTGAGATGTTTAGAGATAATAACTTTGAAATCATGTATATGAATAGAAGAATATCTTATTTCAAGGATTATAATGAACAGAAACCTTCTTTGAATCCACCATTTTCGAGTGTATATATTTGTCATAAAATGTTGCCAAAAGAAATTATGATTTGATGCTGAAAATAGTAATAAAAAACAATAAAAAGTCAAGAAAAAAGTCCCGAGAGCCGCACGAATACTATAATATTGCAGTTTTTATATGGAGAGGAATAAATATGACATATATAAAAGGAACTGATATAACTAATATCATACAGTGTAAACATTGTAAATCAATTATAGGATATGATAACGATGAAGTATATTTAGAAAAAGCCACATGCTTTAGTTTGGATATTAATGAGAATAAAGTGCAAGTTAGGAGATTAATTCATTGTCCTAACTGTGGAACACCAATTGTAGTTAGCGAAATTAAGCAGGAATGAAATAAGAGTTTTATCGTATTCAATTGGAGATGATTAGAATAGAACAAGAAGAAAAAGTATTATATATGTTAGCAAATTGTTTTAATGAGTTTTGTAAACTTGAGACACAACATCCAGATGAAATGAATGACTTTAAGGATGGAATACATAAATGCCAATATGTCTTAGCTATGCGATTTGCAAGAGAATACAAACCAGAATTGTTTCCAACTTATAAAGGAAAATAAAAGGGAGAGAATATGTCATTCACTAAAAGTTCTGTAGATTGTTATTCTATTAGGCCAGAAGAAAATGAGAGACATCGTTGTCTGTGGGCATTAGTGTACGTTGATAGTAATACATGGACATTATCTGCAAGTTCTGATTGCGGAGATTATAGCTATAGATGGGGCTATGAAGATGGTAGAACATTCAAACAATTTTTAACCACACTGGATAAGTCATATTTTTTGAGTAAGATTTCTGATAGAACAGAAATTGATGAAAAAGAATCTATTATTCGTATGAAAGAATTTTGCATTAATATGTATAGAAAAGGTTCTATCAACAAACAGGAAGCAAGAGAACAATTTGATCATATTAAAGATATTGAAAATGGATACTATGATGAAGATTTTGAACATGCAGTATATGAAAATTTAGATTATGATGATTACAATGATTTGGTTGTACATAAGTATCCGGTAGGAGCAATTGCTTTTTATGAAGTAATATTCAAAGAGTTGCAGAAGATTTTGAAAGATGAAATCAATCAAGGAAGTGAAGTCGTTTGACAGCACAAGAACAATATGAAAAGGCAAGTAAACGTGGTGAATTTCAATGGGAAGTTATTGAAGCTGGTACATATGGAGAATCAAATACTGTAGACGTTGAAGAAACTATCTTACAAGGTAGAGTAGGAAAGGTAACAAGACGTAGTTCAAAAGAATTTGAATCAGAAGTTGATAATCTATCTAATTATCCGTTTTATGATTGTAATGTTTTTTCATCACGTAGTAGTGCAAGAAATTGGTGTGAGCGTTTGATAAGAAAGGATGTTAAGAATGAACAAGGAAAAGTATGAACGTGCAGTACTTGATTTGTCTTATGGTATGCTGGATAGTCTATATCCAATGGAAAGTAGATTATGGAATTTTGAATATTTGAATGTTCTTCAAGATGCTTTTAATAAAACAGATGATGCAGAACTGAAGAACTTTTATGATAGCGAAATTAAAGATACAAGAAAGAAAATCAATAGTTTTGATGCAAATAAGCGAGAAGTTGAATTGCTTAATAAAATCAAAAGTCAAGATGAAAATATTACAGCTAAAAAATTAGAAATTGAAGAAATCATGAAGATAGTTAAAAACAAGAGTGATTCAGAGTTGGTAGAACAGTGTCAGTACATTATTGATAAATGGGAAGGCCATATTAAACATCCTGCTATGAGACTTTAATAATCGAATAAAAGAAGTATTTGATTCGATTATGTTTTATTAAAATGAGGTGATTATACATAGTTGAGTGGTATTAAAAATAAATATGAAATAGATGGAGATATTGTAAGAATTCTTATAAATTCTAAATATGGCAATTATTATACGATAGTTGATTTAGATGATTTTAATAATAAGATTAAAAACATTACTGCAAAATGGTGTATTAGAGGTAAGGAAGATTTATATGCACAAAGAACATTTTGTGTAGGAAAAATTAATGGTGTTTATCATAACAATAATCAAAACATGCATTTCCTTATTGTAGATTGTCCAAAAGGAATGTTTATAGATCATATAAATCATAATACTTTAGATAATCGCAAATGTAATCTTAGAGTTATAAATTGTAAAGAAAATGATAGACATCGAAAAGGTAAGAATTCAAACAATAAATCAGGTTATAGAAATGTCGCAGTTATTAATGGTAAGTTTGTAGTGCAACTTATGGTAGATGGCAAGAATAAAGTTTTGGGTACTTTTGATGATGTTGATGAAGCGGGTACTTTCGCTGAAAAGATGAGAAAGAAATATTATGGAAAGTTTGCAGGTAATGGCTAAATTTAATAATTTATTGTTTATAAAGAAGGTATTAAATGCGACAAGGCTTTGAAAAACGTTTTAATACAGGGGATATTGTTTATTGGTGTTCTTTTGACCATACGGGAAAATATTATGTCAAATGGGGTATGGTAGATGAACAGTTTTCAGATGCAGTATGTATTGATTTACTTGAGGTATTTGAACGTAGGTGTATTAACGATATTCCTATTGACAAATTTGAAGATGATAAATATCATAAATTACCAAAAGGATGGACATATAATACAGAACTTTATCAGCTAACTTACGTGGTGCCAGATAAATATAAAGGATATAAAGTTGATATTACAAGTCCAGAAAGTATTAAACAAGCATACACAGATGGATTTTTAGTAAAAAGTGATACAATTTTTCATGGTGACATTGATACGGATATAACAAAACAAGGATATAAAATAGTAAAAAAATATCCTTATTATATGAATTGCGAAACTCATACAAGCATTCGATCTGATAAAGTGTTTTTTACATATGCGGAAGCGAAAAAAGAAGCGGATGCAAATAATGCAGAAATTATAAGAATTGCGAATTTGTCTGATTATGATTGGTCTGTTGAGCAAATTGACAACACGTTAAATATGTGGCAAAAGATATGTGGCGCTACAGATGAAGAAAAACAGAAATATAGAGACTGGATATTAAAACTTAAAAATATTGAAAACGTAGAAGTTAGAGATTCTTGCGGCAACATTGAGTGGAAATATTGTGATAAAAAGAAGTGGCATGGAATTACATTGACAGATTAAATTTTTTCAAAAAGCATATTATAAAATATTAATTTACTTGAAACAGTAAAATTAAAAGTCTATAATTAAAGTAAACAAGAAGAAAGGCGGTGAAAAATATATCTTATTTTGAACTAACAGATAGGATTATAGTGTTAAAGAGGTCTTAAATAGCATTGTTAAAAATGATTATCTGTAGCTTGGTTTTTTAGTAATTTAGTAAAAGGAAGTGATTAGATGAAAATTAAAGCAATTGTTTATAGTGTGTCAGATAATTATAATGATACAGTTTACCAATTAGTAAAGATAAATGATAGAAAATGCTTTAGCGTATGTAATCTTTCTAACTGTCCAGAATATGCAATGATTGGACGTGATTTGTTTGACGCTGATGATTATCTTAAAGCAATTAAATTTGGGATGAATTTGGCAAAACAAGGATACGATGATATTCAAATTGAATTTAAGAAGAGTAATGAATGAAAGCTGAAATTAAAAGAGGTGAATAAATGAACCAGAAATTAGTAACGGCATTGAAAAATGCGGGAATTGTGCTTACCAATGAAAATGGAAATTATAGATCTTTTGGAGATGTAATTTCTGAAATTGCAAGTAAATGGGATAAGCTTGAGGAAGAAGGTCTATCTGACGATATTGCTGAAAACTTGCTTGTACCGTAATTAAATTATTAAACGGAGGTAGATCAATAGATGGAAAGTCGTAAGCTAAAAAGAGGTAGCTATATATTAGTTTTGGCGAAAGATTTTAGTATTGCAAGGATGCATCTTTTGAATATGGTGCATGATATGAAGCATGGAGATATTAAGGAAATTAAGGATACTCCTCATGAAACATACGTAGAATTAAAAAATGGAGATACTTATCGGGCGTTTGGTATATCAGAAAATGTAAGAGGCTATAAGTGTGATAAAGTATATGTTAATGCTGAAATTGATTTAGATACGTTTATTAAAATTATTAAACCTATGCTTGTTATGTCTAAATTACCAGAAAATGAACAGATAGTAATTTATTAATTAGGATGTAATAATGTTGGTAGCTTATGTATTGTTAGCATTATGTGTTTTAAGTGTTGTTGGTTGTATTTATACAGAAAGGAATAATTATTCTGGTTCATTTGCTATCTGCCACGTTTTATCAATAATGTTTGGACTTATTGGGACATTATCTTTAAATATAAAAGGTTTATAAATTTATTTATTTACAATATGTAAAATTATAATATTATTAAATAATACGATAATTTTACTTGATATTCTAAACAGGGGAGTTTATAATAAAACATGTAAAAACAATTCGTTATAGGAGGTAAGTGATATAATGCTTTACGAAAATTAAATAAAATAGAAAGAGATGGTTGAATGAAAGCTATGCCGATACAATTAAACATTGAAATTTTAAAGAGAAAAATAAAGGATTTGATGCGGAATGAACTTTTAAAAGGTTATAAAATTGGTATGATGTCTATGTCGGATATTGTATCAGAAAAATTGAAAAATGTTAATTCAAAAAATTACAAGAGTAAAATCAATGATGTCTTAAAATCTTGTAACTGGACGAAATCAGATGACTTTAAGAAAAATAATATGCAAATTAAGAAAGGGGAAGACAATCATGGAGATTCAAGTACATCACATGGAAAATAACAATAAAAGCACTATTGATAATTATGATGTTGATGATAATGAAAAAAAATTTGAGTGTGCATTTTGTCATAGAAAATATAGCACACCTATTGAACGTGCAGAATGTGAAAAACGTTGTTATCAAAAGCGTAAACAAATAGATAATATTCGTAAAGAAGCAGTACATCAACAAATGGCAAACGCTGATACTCAACGAATCTCGAAAGAATATGACCAATTTATAGCAGATATTAAACATCACGTAGATACGTATGGAGAAATGGTTAAAATTCATGGCCATTATTTTAGTAGAGATCCAGACTTTGATTTGTCATTGCTCGAATTAAAAAATATGTCACCTTTTTGGTTTTGATAAAGGAGTTATTTATGAATTATATTGAATTAAATAATAAGGTTGATAACATAGACGATGAGAATATTAAGTCCGCATTTCATAATTTGATTAATACTTGTATTAAATCTGGAATGACAGCCGATGAAACAATTAATTATGTAAAGACAGGATTAAAAGTGAGAGAAGCTACGTAATGTACGTAATATTGAAATTTATTTTTGAAAAGGGGTTATGTATTTGAGAAATACGTTTACATTTGTTGGAACTGCAAAAATTCCTAAGGCATCTGAAAAATTTACACCATATTCAGAAAAAGATTATAGGACATCTGGATGGACAAATCGTGACTTGAAATTTAATGTAATTTGTGGAAACAATCGTCATATTCTTGAAGTACGCGATGGACATTGGACAGATGGTCATGGGAATGTATTTACACTTGGAAAGAGTACACGTGATAAAGACGGAAACTTCGTGCATGGAGAAAAACTTGAAATTCCGTGGGCCGATAGATTTAATCCAGACCAGATTTCTAAAGTCGCTCCTTTTAAGAAGTTTATTGTGGATTTGAATAATCCTGAAACACGTAATAAATTTTATAGTGCACTTCCAGATTTTAAATCTGGTAACATGACAGATGAAGAGCTTAGTTATTTTAATTGTTCTTCTATTGATGATTTTAATAAAATTATTGAGGAATATAATAAACATAGGCGTGAATTTCTAACAGGATTTGATTTCGCTGAATTTGTTTATAAGATTCTAAAGTCTGGAAAGTTAGATAAAGTTAAGCTTCATATTACTGGAGACATTGCAATTACGCATGATGACAGACCGGATCACGAAGGATTTTATAGACACTATATTCCTAATAGAATTCGTATTGCAGATCAGGATGAACCTGAAACATCCGAAGGTTCAATTGAGATTTATTATAATAAAAACAGTCTTGATTCTGGCAGTCTTGATGAAAAAGGTAAATATTATGTACATGGATATACTTTTAGCTATGACTCTAACAGAAAGAAGCAAATTCCTTGTCCTGTAGTGCTTTCAATTAATGCTAAGGGTAATCCAAACGATCCTGAAGATAAGACTGAAAAATGGGCTGAAGTTTTTAAAAAGCGATTTACAATTCAAAATGATGATAGTGTAAAATGGAAGTATATTGGAGTGAAAGTTGACCTGCTGGAAGGTTCTCAGGAAGTTGAAATTACAGACGATATGCTTTCACAGAACGAAAAAGAGATGCTTGCGCTTAACTTAATTACTAAAGAAGATATTCTTAAAGATCGTGGCGGAAAGATTTATGGCGATATTGTAAGAGAAGATATTATTAAGGGATATGCCCGTGGCTGGCTTGTTGGGCCAAAACCAACAAACTATGAGGATTCAGATTTTATTCTTCCACCACTTTCAGGAGCGAGCAAACCTGAAAAGAATAATGATGATTTTACAGATGTAAAAGATTCCGATCCAGATGATATTTTTTCAGATATACCTGTATGATAGTTGTATTAAATAATGTGAAAGGATGATTGTATATTGGCATTTCAGAAACCACAAATTAATAAAATTGTAAGCGATATGAAAGGACTCACTATTTATCTGCGTGCTCTTAAAAAGTGGGGTAAAACAACGCTTTTTAGAGATGTAGTATTAGAAAAATTTCATGATCCTTCACGTGGTATGCTGGTTGGGCTTGGTGCAGAAACAGGTTATAGCTTGCTTGACAACCTGAATTGCACGCATGTGGAAACATGGCAGGAACTAAAAGAGCTAAAGAACTGGCTAATTGAACAAAAGGGAAAAGAACATAATATTGAAATGATTGCATTTGATGTAGTAGATGAGCTTTTCCCAATAGCTGAAAAAGAAATTGTGAGACAATATAATATTGAAAATCCATCAAAACAACTAAGTTCAATTAAAGCAGTTTATGGTGGCTATAATGAAGGCCCTACTAGAGTTGTTCAGCTTGTAAAAGATTATTTCAATGATTTAAAAAAGGCACATTTTGGCGTATGGGCTATTGCTCATACAAAGTATAAAAATTTGAAACAAAAAGGTGACCTTGACGATGGTTATCAGGCTTTAACATCTACATTAACTTCTACGTATGAAAGTGTATTTGGAGATGTTTTTGATTGTGTATTAACTGGTTGCATTGATCGTCAAATTGAAAATGAAACAGTAAAAGTTGGTAATAAGGATAAGACAATTCATCATGCAACGCAAGAAGTTAGGAAGCTATATTTTCGTGGTACCACATCTATTGATGCAGGATGTCGTTTTGCAACAGGTGCAGTACCTGAGTATATGGTTTTTGATAAACCAAACATGGCAAAGGAATTTATTGAAGTTATTGAAGATGGTATGAGGCTTTCTCGTTCTGATAAAGTAACTCAAGATGAATTTAAGAAAATTCAAGAGAACGATGCTAAAGAAAGTGAAAAAAAAGCAGAAGAATATAGCAAAGAGCATTCACAATCTGGAAGTGTCAGCAATACGAATACGGCCGAGTCTAAAAAGTTACTCACCGATATTCGCAAGAAATATAAGAATGCAACTCCTCAGCAAAAACAGGATGCTAAATCAGTATTGATGAATCATAATATACACAAGCTTGAATTGACAACGCCAATTAGTGTTCTAAAAGAAATGCTTAATAAATTTGAATAGGTGAAATTCAGTAAGGGGACTTTACATCCCCTTTATCGCGTATGAGGTGATAGTAATATGTCTAAAACAGTTAAATGTAAAATATGTGGAAAGAAAATCGATCGCGATACTGCTTATATAGTAAGGATTAAAGATAAAAACAATTACTATTGTAATGAACACGAATATAAAGAACATCAGCATGAGCTTGAACTTAAAAATAAAATATTTATGAAATGTTTTGAAATTTTTGAATATCCTATAAAAAGTTCTGCTTTTTATAAAGAGATTAATGGTTTATTGGATAAATTTCCATATGAAGATATTTATACATATATATGCAACGATGAGGATTATTTAAATAATACATTGCGCAATAAGATGTTTAAATCTGAGTTTGCAAAAATAAGATATTTTTGTGCTATTATAAGAAATAAGTTAAATGAAACTCATTATGATTATTCTAATGATGTTAAAAAAAATATAGAAATCAATGAAGATGCAACCTGTGCTAAATATAAACCACAAGTGCGAAAGAAATCATTAAGTGATATTGAAAAGGAAGTTGGTGGTTAATTATTGACAAATTTATCAAAGGTGTATCAGAGAAGTATCCGAAAGAATTGCTTGAAAATCGTTTAACGAATGAAGGAAATGTAATTGCATGTATTTATGCAGATCCGTTATTGTTAGATGAATCTCAATTGACTGCGCGCAGTTTTTTAACTCAAGATGGTATATTTTATTATTCCCTTGCACAGATGATTCGTAAAAAAGGATTTTCGTCGTTTGATGAAGTAACGATTTTATCAAATATATCAAAAGATATTGAAGTTGGATTTTCTGAACGTGGTGGTTGGGATGTAATTCAACACATGATTGAAATAATTAATACCAAGAATTGGGAAACATACTTGGATATTCTATATCGTGAAAATATATTAATAAATTTATTTAACAATGGATTTAATTTGACAAAGCCAATAGATATTAAAGGAAAATTAATTGAACCTATTCAACTATTCCGTCATATGACAAGTGAACAAGTAATTGATTGGTATGATTCAAAGATTACTTCTCTTGGTACCGGATATTCAGATAAAATCCTTGAAAATGAAGAAATTGATTTTGATGATAAATTTATAAAAAACTGTGAAAGCGGAGTAGAACGTGGAACTCCTTTTAGCACTTGTGGCATTGATGTAAATGGGAAAGAAATTGAATGTCTCCCACATTTATCAAAACAAATAGATGGATTTATGGATGGTACTTTATCTGTAATTGGAGGATATTCATCGGTAGGTAAATCAAACTTATTAACTACAATCTGTATGGGGCTAATGTACAATGGGCGCAAAATTTTAATTGTATCTAACGAACAACAATGTAAAATATTTAAGATAAATTTTGTAATTTGGATATTAGCTAAATATTTTAATTATTATCATCTCACAAAATCAAAGTTAAAAATGGGTGATTTTGATGATAATGATAAAATAATGATTCATAAAGCACAGGCATATTGGAGGGAACATTATCTACACAAAATTAGATTCATTGAAATTCCTGATGCCAATATGTCGTTATTAAGAAAAATAGTAAGACAATATGTACTTGTTGATGGGTTTGATACGGTTATATATGATACATTAAAGCTTGATTTTGGTGAAGCAAAAGATAAAAAAGAATATCTATCGCTCATAAAAGACACACGCGAACTTGACAAAATAGCAAAGAAATATAACATTATTGTACTTTGTACATTGCAACTTGCAATTAATACTACTGGTAAACTGTTTCTTGATGCTTCTGTATTGTCCATGTCAAAGCAAATGAAAGAAACTCTCGAAGTATTAATACTAATGCGAAGTGTTTATGCTGAAGAACTTAATAAGGACAATAAGCGTTATAACTGTAGACCATTTCGGCGTAAAAAGATTAATGGAAAATGGATGGAAGTTGAATATGAACCGGATTTAAAAAAGACCTATAGAATGTTATTTATAGATAAAAATAGAAATAAAGAAAATAGTACCGATACTGGAATAGCTCAACTTTTAAGGTATGATGGTAGTCATGGGATCTTTACAGAAGAAAGTTTTGTAAGACCTCATCACGGTTATATTACTTAACAAGTAAGGTAATGGAATAAGGTGATGGAACTGGATTGCTAACAGAAATTAAAAAGAGGTTACTTGAAAATCCGCAATATATTGCATCAATCTTAGAGCATTATAAGTTTTCAAAAGTTACTTTACGCACAGATGAAATACGATGCGCTTTTGATGATGAACACAATCCGAGTTCCATTAGAATAAAACTCAAAGATAATGATGCGTTATTTGTTACGGATTTTGGGCGTAATCAGAATTATGACTTGTTTACATATATAATTAAAAATCGTAATACGAATTTCAAAGATGTGATAGCATATGTAAATAAATTATTGAATATAGATCCATTTTATTTTGATTTTGAACAGCATACAGCATTTGATGGATTTTACGAAAAAGTTCATTTAAAAAAAACAAATCCAGAAGTCCAAAAGACATATCCTGACTCTATGTTAAAGAATTATAAAGCATGTCCTAATATGCGATTTCTTAAAGATAATATTGGAATTAAATCACAAAATAAATTTCATATTGGTTTTGATATTGAATCACAACGTATAACAATTCCAATTTATAATAGTTATGGCGAATTAATTGGAATAAAAGGACGCGCGAATTGGGAGGTAAATGAAAATGACATAAAGTATTATTACTTAGTACCATGCAGGGTTAGCTATACTCTGTATGGTTATTCGATTAATTATGAATATTTAACAAACACGACAGTTTTTATAGTTGAATCAGAAAAAGCGGTAATGCAAGCGGATACATGTAATAGGCATAATTTTGTTGCACTATCTGGTAATTCTTTAACAGATTATCAATGCAGACTTTTAATGGAGTTAAATCCAAAACGAATAATATTTATGCTTGATGAGGGGCTTGATTTAAACATTACAAAAAAGAATATACTGAAATTAACGTCATATACTCGTATGTCTGAAGTACAAATTGGTTATTGGGATTATAGGATCAGTAAAAATATACCACCAAAAAGCAATCCTTGTGATTTAGGATATAAAAGATTGAATGATATAATTGAAAATGATATTGTATATGTTTAGGGGTGAGAATTATAGAAAAAGTTTGGAACGTAGGATTTAATGGTATAGGAATGGATGCTATTAGTCTTACAAGTGAGATTTTACATAGACGCGGAATAAAAAATATTGATAAATTTTTAAATCCATCCAAGGAAGATATAATTCCTTATAATAAATTTAAAAATATAGATAATGCTGCGCAGATTGTTATAAATGGTCTAAAGCATAATAAGAAATTTAAGGTGTTTTTTGATATTGATAATGATGGAATTTCATCTGGTTCTATAATGTATAGGTATTTATTAAATTTTACAAACAATCTTGATTGGACGATTAATATTGGTAAAAAACATGGTCTTCAAGAAGAGATGATGTCTAACTATATTGATACAGATATTTTAATTATTGTAGATAGTCTTAATTCAAATATGAAATTATATAGAGAATTAATTGATAGAAACATTCAAATTATAGTTTTAGATCACCATATTCCTAATCGTGAAATTGATTCAAAAGCTATTAACCTTGTAAGCTCGGCTGTTGATTATCCAAATAGTCAGCTTTCTGGTTCAGGCGTCGTATGGAAATTTTGTATGTATTTGGATACAATTTTAAATACAAAATATGCTAGTCAGTATATTGATTTAGCAGCTTGCGGAATTATTTCAGATATGTGTGATGTTTCTCAAAACAGTCTTGAAAATAGATTTATATGTGATCAGGGGTTTAAAAGAATCAACAATATTGGATTAAAGAAAATTAACGGAAACTATGCATTTGATAGTACGGCTGTATCATTTGGTGTGGCTCCACTTATTAATGCAGCTTGTCGTGAGTTTCAAAATAAAGATGCCGCAAGAATATTTATTACAGATGATGTAAAACAAGTACGCGATAATATTTCTAAATTAAAGAAGTGCAAAGAAAAACAGAATTTTACTATTGCGCATATCATGCCGAATGTAATTAAACAAGCGCAGGGTCAAAGCAATAATAAATTTCTTGTTGTTAAAATATCAGATAATTATGAATTAGCTGGGCTACTCGGTAATAAACTAATTGCAGCGTATCAGCGTCCGGTTTTAGTCATACATCAAGATGGAGAAGATTGGAGAGGTAGCGGTCGTGGGGTTGGAGTAAAGAATTTTAAAGCAATAGTAAATAAAACTGGTCTTTGTAAATCGGCTGGACATGAAAATGCTTTTGGAATTGAAATATCGCAAAGTAAATTTAATGAATTCATTGATAAGCTCAGTGATATACTTACTCCAATTTCTTTTAAATCTATCATAAATGCTGACGTTAAGTTATCTCCACTTGATATTACAGGAGACACAATTCATAAAATGAAATCAATTAATAGAATAACAGGAACTGGATTTGAACCCATATCTGTTATGATCGACGGTATCCAAGGATATAAAATTTTTACAATGAGTAATGGTAAACATCTTAAAATTGAATACGATGATATTGATTTTATAAAATGGAACTTTGCAGGTGATATAGACACTTTTAACAATATTTTATATAATCCGATACTAAGCTTCATTGGAACACTTGATGAAAATCATTTTAGAGGAATGACGCATAAGCAGATGATTGTGAATGATTATAAAATTAAGAATGGCATGGAAAGTTATTAATTTAATACATCCAATAATATGTAAAAACAAAAGAAGGTGAAGTTACAAAATAATGCATTATAATAATTACCATAGACATGATTGTTATAGTAATTTGGCTACACTGGACTGTGTATCTAAACCAGAAGATTATATTAAACGAATCAAAGAGTTAGGTGAAACGAACTATTTTACAACACAGCATGGATGGACAGGAGATGTTCATCAGTGTTATTCATTGTGCAAAAAAAACAATTTAAAGTGTATTGTTGGTGCAGAAGTATATTATGTAGATGATAGAAAGAAAAAAGATAAAAGCAATTATCATTTAATCATTATATGTTTAAATCGTAATGGTTATCATGATTTAAATCGTATTATCAGTGAAGCGAATAGAACAGGTTATTATTATAAACCAAGAATTGATAAAGAACTATTATTATCGTTAAATCCTGAGAATGTAGTAATAACAACGGCTTGTGTTGCCGGTAGGTTATTTAAAACATTGAACTACAAAACTGAATTTTTAATGCCAGTAATGCAGCATTTTGGTAAACACTTCTTTCTTGAAACACAAGCGCATCAAGCAGAAACGCAGATATTATATAACAAAAAAATTATACAGTTACATAAAAAGTATAATATACCGTTAATTCATGCAAACGACAGTCATTATATTTATCCTAATGATGCATATTATCGTAATATGTTTTTGAAAGCTAAGGGGATTAAATATCCAGAAGAAAACGGATTTATTCTGGATTATCCGGATTCAGATACTATTATAAATCGTTATCATCAGCAAGGAGTATTATCAGAGGATGAAATCAAAGAAGCATTAAAAAATACATTAATTTTTGATAATTGTGAAGATTTACAATTTGATTATAAAATAAAAATTCCAAAGATCCATAAAGACACAGATAGTAATATTGAACTAAAACAAATTATTAATTCGTGTTGGAAAGTTAAAAGAAAAGAAGTTCCAACAGAAAAATGGAATGAAGAAAAAGAGGCAATTAAGAATGAAGTAAAGGTAATAGAAGATACTGGAATGGCTGATTACTTTATTGATGATTATGCCATTACAAATCGAGCAGTAAACCATTATAATGCGTTTCTTACACGAACTGGCAGAGGATCTTCAGTATCATTCGCAACAAACTATATACTTGGATTTACACAGATTAATAGAATTGTAAACAATGATATACCTCTTTATCCAAGTAGATTTATGTCAAAGGCAAGAATTTTAAAAACAAGAAATTTACCAGATATAGATTTAAATATGGCATCAAAAGAAGATCAGGATAAATTTGTGCAAGCGAGTAAAGATATTCTTGGCAATGATGAAGTTTATTTTATGATAAGCTATAAACCATTACAAGATTCATCTGCTTTTAGATTGTGGTGTAAAGCAAAAGGATTAGATATTTCAGAATACAATGATGTTGCAATGGATCTTGATAAATATACAAAAGATAATAAATGGAAACAGCTTATTGAAGAATCAAAAATCTTTCGTGGCGTAATAGAAAGTGCATCACCCAGTCCATGTTCAACTCTTCTTTATGATAAACCAATATCACAAGAAATTGGTTTAATGAGATTGACTGATAAAACTACCGGCAGGCTTGTTTATTGTGCTTGTATGGATAAACATTCAGCAGATGAATACAAATTTCTGAAGAATGATTACCTTGTTGTCACAGTTTATACTTTAATTAAACAGACTTGTGAACTTGCTAATATAAAAGTGCCAACCATTAATGAGCTTGAAAAATTGATAGATGATAAGACTTGGGATATATATGCAAAAGGTTTAACTGCTACGGTAAATCAATGTGACTCAGATTTTGCGCGTCCAATGGTAATGAAATATAAACCGCACTCAGTAGCGGAGTTAAGTTCATTTATAGCTGCCATACGACCCGGCTTTTCAATGCTAAATAATTTCTTAAATAGAAAATATTATTCAACAGGTGTAGATCAAATAGATAAGCTTCTTGAATCATCCCATCATTATATTCTATTTCAAGAAAATATAATGCAATTTCTAATATTCTGTGGAATTGAAGAAGATTTTACATATGGAATAATTAAAAAAATTTCAAAAAAGACTATTACAAAAGATGAATTTAGTAATTTAAAAAAGACTGTACGAAATGGCTATATAAAAAGAATTCATTCAGATAATGGATTCGATAATATATGGACAGAAATGGAAAATGCAAGCTTCTATAGTTTTAACTCTTCTCATAGTTTGAGTTATGGATATGATTCAATATACTGCGCATATCTTAAAAGTCATTATCCTTTAGAATATTATACCGTAGCTTTAAATCAAAACCGCAATAATATAGATGAAACAAATAAAATAACAAAGGAATTGCAATACTTTAAAATAAATATTAAACCAATACAATTTCGTTATTCTAAAGCAGATTATTATCCAGATGAGGCAACGCATTCAATTTATAAAGGAACTGCTTCAATTAAATATTTTAATTCAGATGTAAGCGATCGTCTTTATTCATTACGCAACCAACGCTTTGATACTTTTATAGATTTTCTTAAAGTTAATCCATGCAATAGTAGACAAACAGAAATTTTAATTATACTTAACTATTTTAAAGAATTTGGAAAATCTAAGAAGCTATTTCAGATATATAAATTGTTCAAGAATATATATGGAAAATCACAATTTAAGAAAACTAAGCTACCATGTAATGAGAATATTATAAAAAAATATGCAACTGAAACAGATAAAACATATAAGAAGATTAATACATCTGATTTGTTGAAAGAGCTATGCTTACAAATCCCTGATAAAGAATTTCCTATTGATATGATTATAAAAGCACAAAATACATATCTTGGTTATATAGAATATAAAGATAACAAACTCAAAAACTATATTGCTGTAATGGATATGAATACGAAATATTCTCCTAAATTAACAGCTTATAATCTTAGTACAGGAGAAATAAGCATAATGAAAATTTCTACTAAAACATTTGCATCGCAGCCATTTGAAACAGGGGCTATACTGAAAATACTTTCACAAAATGAAAGAGAAAGATACCAAAAAATTGAAGGGAAATGGTGCAAAATAATAGGGGAATATCAGACTTGGATTGATGCCTATCAGGTGGTGTATAGATGAGATACTATTATACAGACAAAGAAAAAGAACAATTGATTAAATCAATTGTAATTATAGTAGATACTCGTGAAAAAAATAATTCTCATTTACTTAATTGGTTTGATAAGCATCATATTAACTATATTAATAAGTCATTAAAAAGCGGTGATTATAGTTTTTATATAAATAAGAATCCAGAGTTAGGAATCAATATGCCAATTTATTTTGATAATGATATTATGATTGAACGGAAGGCATCACTTGATGAGCTTAGCGCTAATCTTTCTCAAAACAGAGATAGATTTGAAAAAGAATTTGCTATATATCATGGTAAAAAATATTTGTTAATTGAAAATTCATTATATGAAGATATTATACTTCATAAATATACAACGCAATTTACTCCAAAATCATACTTAGCAAGTTTACATACATTTAATCACAGATATGGTATTCAATTAATGTTTATGCCAGATAAAAGATATAGTGCGATATGGATTTATATGACATTTGTATATTGGATAAAAAATATTATAAGGTGAATATTGTGATATGTGTGAATTTGTAAAAATTACATTATAATAAAATTAAATAGTATTATATTATAACTTGCATTTACAATGATGGTGTATTAGAATAGTAGATACGGAGAGATGAAATTATAATGGACTAAGAATATTTAATGAAATGCAAAATTATTAAATTAAAATTATTGGATGGGGTGGGATTAAAACAATATTGACGAAGAAGATTTAATGAAAGAAAAAATCATTAAAAAATATTTTAGGTATAATGACCTTTATTATAATATAAAAAGCGAGTTAAATAACACAATAATATTAAACTTAAATTAAAGGAGATGTATTCATTGAAAAGAAAAGCAATCTGGAAGATCATTTGGGAACATATTTACAGGGAACCTTTTGGTACTGTGGGATATATGGACATTTCTAAAATAAAAGTTCCAAAGTATCTTTTAAATTCACATCCAAGCGATTTGAAAGTGGTTACATATTACAATAGATTTCTAAAAACAGGATATTTAGATGAACCTCTTGTAGTAAAAACAAAGATTTTGAAAAATGGTCGAAAGATTGTTTTTCTTAAAAATAGTTATATTAGATTCTTGATAGTTGCTAATGAAATAGATGAATATAAAAAACTACATAATATTTCTAAGTATAAAGATATTCCACGATGGCTGAGAACTGTTCCCGTAAGATATGTTAACTAATCAAATAACAGTTCTAAAATATTAAAGGAGATTAATAAATGAGTAAAACAACGAAAAGTATTTCAATGATTGTATGCGGATTAATTAGTATGATTATTGGTGGGTTTATGTTGGTTAATATGTGGAGATGGTTTATTGCGGAACCATTTAGTATTAAACCAATTAATTTTTGGCAAGCTACAGGTATTGATCTTATGATTACATATGTTGTAACATTGGGACTTCCAAAAACTATTGAAACAGATAAGGAAATAATAAACTCATGTTGTTTTGCAATTATATTTCCATTATTAGTTTGGCTATTTGGGTTTATTTGTTATTTGTTTATGTAATTAATCTTAAGCTTTATAAAAGGAGATAATATTATAGATTATATAAATAAACTATTCTGTATGGACAATTTAGAATTAATGAAACAATTACCCAAAGGTAAAATTGATTTAATTTATATTGATCCTCCATTCGGGATAAAGACTGATGAAAAATTTGGTATGATTCCTTGGAATAAAAACAATCAAAATAAAAATGAAGTTGATATTATTTTCCCTACATTAGAAAAAATACTTACGAAGGGAGAATGCAATTATTTACGTTGGATTTATCCGCGTCTAGTTTTAATGAAAGAATTGCTTTCTGAAAAGGGAAGTATT
>ENA-UOOE01001537-UOOE01001537.1-fermentation-metagenome-genome-assembly--contig:-NODE-1537-length-19237-cov-4.427536_pt1 | contig 19237 bp, 21 predicted proteins | sample MGYA00245776_ERZ724021 | MGnify/ENA primary metagenome ERZ724021 (study PRJEB28704, sample SAMN03018321) | fermentation metagenome | biome: anthropogenic terrestrial biome; feature: soil; material... | reverse complement strand
AATAAATTTATGTTTAGAACACCTAAAATGTAGTTCTAAACATATTATACGAGTGGAGGAATATCATGAGAAAGAAAAGGCTTTTTAATTGTGTTACTGCGGCAATTTTACTGATTAATATATTTTTGATGCCGGCATTTGCAGTGGAAAGCACAGAACCGGATGATGAAAGGGGCTTCAAGGTAATAGGCTATTATTCAGGTGATTTGTTCAATGAGCCTGTGGGAAACCTGCAGACAGACAAATTGACACACGTTATTTATGCTTTTTTAATTCCTAAAAAAGACGGTACTTTGGTAGAATTTAAAGATGACATAAAGCTTAAAGAACTTGTAAAGCAATCTCACCAGGACGGAGCTAAAGTTTTTATAGCTGTAGGTGGATGGTCTTATGAAGGAAATACGCTTCAGCCTGTGTTTGAAGAAGTGGCAGCATCAGACGAAACCAGAAAATTATTAGTAGAAAATATATGTATGTTTGTTGATGAATATAATTTAGACGGAGTGGAGCTTGACTGGGAACATCCGTATCAAAACACCATTGGTGATTATGAAAAACTTACAGTTGAATTAAGCAGAGCTCTTAAGCTTAAAGGCAAGGAAATGACGGCTGCACTTAACGGTGCCTGGTCAGGAACAGAAGGTCCTGAACCATCTATGGTATTAACTGATAAATGCCTTGAGAGTTACAGTTTTATAAATGTAATGGCATATGACACCAACAACACCGACCACAGCCCTATTTGGTTTACTGAAACCTCTATAGACTACTGGTTTAATAGAGGTGTAGATGCAGAAGACATAGTTATCGGCATGCCGTTGTATGCAAGGCCCAGCTGGATGCAGTACAGGGACTTGGCTGCATTAAATCCTGAATATGCTTTTGTAGACTATGCTCCGACAACTCCGACAGAATCTTATTATAATGGAATAAACACCTTAAGAGAAAAAACAAAAATAGCCATGAATAAGGCAGGAGGAGTGATGCTGTTTGACGTTAATGAGGATACCAATGACGAATACAGCATAGTATCAATGATTGATGATGTAATTAAAAGAACGGCACATTTATCAAAAGAAGAATTAAACAAATATATTACTGTTATATTAGACAACAAAGAATTAATTTTTTCAGATGAAGAAGGTTTAGGAGTGCCGTTTATTAATACTGATAATAGAGCTATGATTCCTATAAGGAAACCGCTGGAAGCCATCGGGGCTGAAGTAACCTATGATAATATCGGCAGGGTGGTAACAGCAGTAAAAAATGATGTTACGGTAAAAGTACCTATAAGTAAAAACATTATTTATGTTAATGGCAAGGGAATCCAGACAGATACGCAGGCAATAATCAAGGAAAGCAGAACCTATATTCCTCTAAGGGCGGTAATGGAAGCCTTTGATTATAAGACAGAATGGCACAACAACAGCAGAACAGTTGTATTATCAAGATAAAAAAAGTAAATTGAATACTAAGGTAAGTATATGTTGGAAATTATAAATTATATGAAAAAAGCAATTGATTTCAATGCTTTAAGGTGGCTTATTTGGAAAACAAAAAATTACTATTGACTTTTAATACAATTTTTGATAATATAATCCGCATATGGTTTTATAGTATTATGTGACTATTTGAGTTTACATATTATAGCTATGACGATACTAAAGAAAAGGAATGTATAATTGAATTTTAATTATATTGTTGGATAGGTATGAAATTTTTCAGGAAAGCGTTTGTTATAGTGGGGTTTTCATCTGTTTTATTATGTACTAATGCATTTGCAGATGAAATTACTTACAATGGGGAAAATGCGGAAGATATTTCTTTGGAAGAACAATCTAGTGAAATGGGAATAGTTACAGTTGATGTTTTAAATGTAAGAAGTGGTCCTTCAACTGAAACAGAAATAGTGGGCAAGCTGTCACTTGGTACAAGTATTGAAATATTGTCAGAAAGTGAAAATTGGTATAAAATCAGCTTCAATTCTAAAACTGCATATATATGTGGTGAATACATAAAAATTGTCAACAGTGCGTTGATTGAAAAACAAAATTTGAATGGTATAGGAGTTGTTGAATATGCAAAAAAATTTATTGGAACTCCTTATGCTTATGGAGGAAATACACCTAAAGGCTTTGACTGCTCAGGATTTGTTCAATATGTAATGTTAAACTTTGAAGTAAAAATGCCACGTTCATCAACCGAACAGTATTCAGTTGGTGAGAGGGTGAACAAGTCACAGCTCATTCCCGGAGATTTGGTATATTTCAAATATTCTTCAAATTCTAATAACTTGAATCATGTTGGAATTTATGTAGGCGAGGGTAATTTTATTCATTCTACAGCACCGGGACAAGCTGTCCGAATTGATACCTTGGCATCAGGTTATTTTTCAAATTATTACTATGGAGCTACAAGAATTATTAGATAAAAAACAGTTTGCTTTTTAAGTCAATCTGTATTATAATGTATTTAATCAAATATCGGGAGCTTATTAATAGGCTGAGAGGAAACTTAAGTTTCGACCGTACCTGATTTGGATAATGCCAACGTAGGGACTGTTTATGAAATAAATGGGATTGCCGCTGCGCTGGTAATCCCGTTTTTAATTGTGGATAATTGATAATTAGATAGTTGCAAATATAAAAACGTAATTGATTTTTAACAGCTTAATAGTAATGAGATGAAACGTTTTATGTTTTAAGCATAAAAAGGGGTGCACCACCGCGGGCGCAATCTTCTTTTTATGCTTTTTTTATTTATAACTTAATTTTATTACATTATTCCATAATAGTCTACAAAATATATTTAAAAGGAAGGAGAGAGTATTGATGTATTTATTTTAAATACGTCATACGAGTAAACAATGATTAAAGAAAAGCAAATTAATCTAAAAAAACAAATTTTTACTGCACTGCTGGCATGCATGGGTTATGTGCTCAATACCTTTGTATGGTTTCCGAGGATGGCGCCGTTTCAACATTTTATAAATGTGTTGGCATCTGTATTTTTAGGACCATTCTGGAGCTTTGTATGTGCGTTGTTAATAGGGCTGTTAAGGATGATGTTAAATGGCAGTAGCATACTTGCAGTAATAGGTGCCGTTGTTGGAGCATTTTTGTCAGGAATTTTATATAAAAAATTTCAGAAATTATATTGGGCAGTTATAGATCGGAAGAGCACACGTCTGAAGTCTTGGGCAGTTATAGGAGAGGTTGTCGGCACCGGTATAATCAGCGCCATTATTTCGTACCCATTTATGAGAATATTTTATGGATTGCCCAAGACTTCTGTATTTACTTATGTGCCGTTTTTTGTTCCTGCATCTTTTATGGGATCGATGCTGGCAGTTCTGCTCCTAAAAACATTGGAAAAAACAGGCACCTTTAATAAACTAAAGTCTATGCTTGATAACTGAGGCATAGCAATATATAATTGAAAGGAAAAGATGACGTGTTTGAGAAAATATTTAAAAACTTATCTGAAGTAAAACCAGTTGTCCAGTGCATAACCAACTTTGTAACAGTAAATGACTGTGCAAATATTATCTTGGCCTGTGGAGGTTCTCCTACCATGTCTCATCACAAGGGCGAGGTGGAGGAAACTGCCGCCTGCTGCCAAGGCCTTGTTTTAAATATGGGAACATTGTATGATTATGATTCAATGATACTTGCAGGCAGGAAATGCAATGAACTAAATATTCCTGTTATATTGGATCCCGTTGGTATGGGTGGATCGGCACTGCGGAATAAAACCTTTGAAAAATTGTCCGAAAATATTAAATTTTCGGTTATAAGGGGCAATGCTTCAGAAATCAAGCGTATTGCTACAGGCATAGGCTCTACCAGCGGTGTCGATGCTATTGAAAAAGATACTATTACTGAGGGCAATGTTTACGATATTGCTGCTATGGCTAAAGGACTCAGCAAAAAAATGGATTGTGTAATTGCTGTTTCCGGAGCTATAGATGTTGTTGCAGATGAAAAAACAGCATGTCTTATTAGAAACGGGCATCCAATTATGTCAAAGATTACAGGCTCAGGATGTATGTCTACGGCACTTTTGGGAGCTTTCTGCGGTGCAAATAAGGATGACATATTGGATGCTTGTGCAGCTGCTGTTGCTGACATGGGTATTTCCGGTCAGCTGGCTCAAAGGAAAACAGAAAAATTTGAAGGGGGAACTATGACGTTTAGAACATTCTTGATTGATTATGTCAGTACCATGACAACGGAAATTATAAACAGGGAGATAAACATTGAAAAAATTTAAATACAATATTTTCGATTTAGACGGTACGCTTCTTAATTCAATGCCTGCATGGAATAATTTAGGAAAAGATTATCTCTTAAAGCTGGGTATAGAACCACCAGACAATTTAAATGAAATTATTGCACCTATGTCGATGACGGAGTCGGCGTTATATTTTCAGAAAACTTTTAAAGTTAAATTATCTGTTGAAAAAATAATTGAGGAAATTAAAAAATTAATCAGGGATAAATATAAATATAATGTAGGATTGAAGCCTTATGTAAAGGATTATCTAAAGAGACTTAAAAACGAACAGGCAATAATGTGCGTTGCAACAGCAACACCGTTAGAATTGGCAAAAACAGCATTGATTAGGAATGAAATCATAGAATATTTTTCGTTTATCGTTACCTGTGATGAAGTAGGAACAGGGAAAAATAAGCCAGATATATTTTATTTGGCAGCAAATAAATTAAATGCACAACCGTCTGAAATCGTGGTTTATGAAGATGCCGATTTCGCTCTGACAACTGCAAATGATGCGGGGTTTTATACTGTTGGGGTTTTTGATGAGCTTTTTAAAGATAAAAGAAAGGATATAGAAATAATAAGCAATCTATACATCGAATCATTTAAAGATCTTTTGCAAGACATGGTTTAGGCAATAATAAAATAGAAAGGAGAAACTGCATATGTTTTCAGGAAACATTGATAAATCGCTGTTGCTTTATGCAATAACTGACAGGATATGGCTGAAAGGGAAAAAGCTTTCTGAAGCAGTAAGAGAGGCTATATTGGGAGGAGCAACATTTATTCAGTTAAGGGAAAAAAATTCAGGTTATAATGAATTTTTAAAAATTGCTCAGGAGGTAAAGGAAGTAACAGATAAATATAAGATTCCTTTTGTGATTAATGACAACGTGGATATTGCCGTTGCTGTCGGTGCAGATGGAGCACATATAGGGCAAAGCGACGAAGAACTTAAATCAGCTAGAGAAAAGTTAGGACCTGATAAAATAATTGGCGTTTCAGCCGGAACAATTAAGGAAGCCGTGGAAGCAGATAAAGGCGGCGCGGATTATATTGGCGTGGGGTCAGTTTTTACTACATCCACAAAACAAGATGCCAAATCTGTTTCAATAGAAACTTTAAAAGAAATATGTAAAACAGTAAATATACCTGTTGTGGCAATAGGAGGAATATCGGCAGACAATGTTCTCAGGCTTGCGGGAACAGGTATTGACGGAATATCTGTCATATCGGCAATTTTTGCCCGGGAAGATATAAAAGACGCAGCATCAGAACTTTTAAAATTAGCAAAGCAATTATAATAATAATTGATCTTGTTTGATTCCGCGAAAAAATATTTAAGCGGAATCATTTTTTAAATTTAAATGTTTAAAACAAATTTACTTCCTTGAATTTGTTTTACTGCTCCTTTCATTTCCAACACAGTCATAAAGCTTAGCAGTTTTCCTGCTTCTATTCCTGTTTTAGTGTTTATTTCATATAGGTTTTCAGTACCTTGTTTTATGCATTCAATTATTTTCTTTTCTTCATTTGTAAAATGGATACAATCTACAAATTTGTTTTTCTTTTTTAATTTTTCTTTGAGTTTAGGAAATTCTTCAAGTATATCGTAAACTGAAACGGTAATCTTGGCTCCGTCCTTGATCAGTGCATTGGTTCCTTTGCTGTACAGACTGTTAATATTTCCGGGAATTGCGAAAACTTCCCTTCCTTGATTTGCCGCATGGCCTGCTGTTATAAGGGTACCGCTTTTTGTCTGTGCTTCAATTACCAGTACTCCGTCTGACAAACCGCTTATAATTCTATTTCTGCCATAAAAGTTATTAGGCAGCGGTTGCATTCCAAAAGGATACTCGGTTATAACAGCGCCTCCTTTTTCTGAAATTTCACTGTACAGGCGTTCATTTGACATTGGGTATATTTTATCTATACCACATCCTATTACACCAAAAGTATTTGTATTTGATTTTAATGCGGTTTTATGGGCGACAGCATCAATGCCTGCTGCCAGGCCGCTGATGATGTTAACTTCAAGTTCGGCCAAATCTTTTGTAAACTTTTCAGCAGCCCATTTCCCATAAGCTGTAGCCTTGCGGGAACCTACTACTGCAATTGAAAAATCGTCAATTTTCTCAATGCTGCCTTTATAGTATAAAATATATGGAGCTCCACTGCATTGTTTTAATTTTTTAGGGTAGGCGTTATCAAATATTGTTATTATAGAAGCATTTTCTTGATTTAATCTTTTTATAAATTTTTCCTCGAAGCTGCATTTAGTTTTAATAAGAAAGGCTATAATTTCAGGCTTAAGTATTGTTAAATTATTTTTTTCCGATTCAAAGTTATCCCATAGGTTCTTTGTGCTTCCGTCAAAATATTCAATTAACTTTTCAATTTTTCTGTTTGATATGCCCCTTGCAGAATTAAGCCAGGCAATTACTTTTTGATTTAAATTCAAGTTTTCCATACTACCTCCAGTATTTGCGATCCAAACTTCTGTACTGTATGGCTTCGGCAATATGCTCAGTTTCTATGTTTTCAGATCCTTCTAAATCTGCAGCGGTTCTTGCAACTTTCAATATTTTATTATAGGCCCTGGCACTTAGGCCCAGGCGCTCAAATGCACATTTAAGAAGTTGTTCTGATTCCCTGTTGATTTTGCAGTATTTTGAAATATATTTGCTGCTTAGTTCTGAGTTGGTCATAATTCCTAAGCCGGTATACCTTTTTTGCTGAATATTTCTTGCCTTAATAATTCGTTTTTTAATTTCACAAGAAGGTTCTTCAGCAGTATTATTTTTTAAATCATCGTATTTGACAGGAGAAACTTCAATTTGAATGTCAATTCTATTTAAAAGCGGCCCTGAAATTTTACTTAAGTATCTGTCAATCTGAGCTCGGCTGCAGGAACATTCATGAGAAGGATCACCCAGGTAACCGCAGGGGCACGGATTCATAGCTGCTGCCAGCATAAACTTTGCTGGAAAGGTAAATGAACCCCTTGCCCTTGAAATTGAAATTTTTCCGTCTTCCATTGGCTGTCTCAGTACTTCGATGACACTTTTAGGAAATTCTGGGATTTCGTCAAGGAACAAGACACCATAGTGTGACAGTGAAACTTCTCCGGGGCTTGGTTTCGGCCCTCCTCCTGCCATTGCAGCCCGGGAGGCCGTATGATGTGGAGAGCGGAAAGGACGTTTTTTAATTAAACCGCTGTTGTTTAAAAGTCCTGCTATACTGTATATTTTGGTGACTTCCAGTGATTCTTCAAATGTTAAATCCGGAAGTATTGTAGGAATTCGTTTTGCAATCATGGTTTTTCCTGAGCCGGGCGATCCAAGAAGCAATATATTATGCATCCCGGCTGCTGCAATTTCCACTGCTCTTTTCATTGCAGGCTGTCCTTTTATTTCAGAAAAGTCTTCCTTAAAATTTTCAAGATTAAATGAATGACTATACACAACCTTGTACGGCTCAATAATTGAATGTCCATTGATATATTCAACTAAATCTCTGATACTTTCAGCAGGTATAATGTCAATTCCTTCTACTGCTCCGCATTCTTCTTTATTATCATAGGGTATAATAACTCTTTCAAAGTTGTTGCTGCGCATGGATATGACCATGGGCAGGGCTCCATCAACGGAATTAATTTTGCCGTCCAAAGAAAGCTCGCCGATGATACATGTTTTTTCTCCAATATCTTTTTCTATTATTTTATTTGCCGCTAATATGCCCACAGCAATAGGCAAATCTATTTGACTTCCTTCTTTTTTTAAATTAGCCGGGGCAAGGTTAACGGTAATTCTGCTCACCGGGAATCCGTAGCCGCTGTTTTTTAAAGCTGAACGAACTCTTTCCTTAGATTCTCGTATTGATACATCGGGAAGGCCTACTATGCTAAAGTTCGGCAATCCGCCGGACAAATCTGTTTCTACGTTTATCTCGTGGCCTTCCAGTCCATAAAGAACACAAGTTTTTATTTTTGAAAGCATATAACCTCCAAGCAATTTTTCTACATTATACCATAATTTTCTAAAAAAATATACAAAATTTTTATTTATTGTTCTTTAACTGTGTTCATGGGCATTGTTTTATGTATTATTATAATTAATTATACAAACTCAAAATTTTATAAACGACATATATTATATATTAAGATTAAAAAGTAACGTCATTTATGAGGTGGACTATGCTATTTGCAAATTACGTAAACAATCTTCAAAATACAATAAATGAAGAAGTTATTCCGGGAGGAATGTCTACATATTTTGTTACTATTCCTGAATTTATAACAGTACACTTGGGTAGTCCTTATGATGATGCTGAAAATGTGACCGTTGCATTTGTTGATTACATTAAAAATGTTGCATCTTCCGAACTTTATCCTACATGGCCTGAAAATGCCTTGAAAGCAAATATACATGCAATAGTATCTGTGGCCCTTAACAGAGTTGTACTTGAATGGTACAAGGCAAGAGGCTATAATTTCGATATTACAAATTCACCCCAGTATGATCAGGCATATTTTGCAAATAGAGGTATATATGATAATATAAGCAATATTGTAAATGAGACCATGACACAATATATAGTGAGGGATGACCAGGTTATACCTTTGTTTGCCGAATTCTGTGACGGCAGAATATCACAATGTGATGGTTTGCATCAATGGGGCTCTGTAGATTTGGCCAATGAAGGCTACACTGCTGAAGAGATTTTAAAATATTATTATGGTGACGATGTTTCTATCGTGACAGGCATTCCCGAAGACTTGGGTACAGGATTAGGGTATCCGGGAGAACCCATTGAATTAGGTAATTCAGGTATAATAGTATTAAGGGAGCAGCTAAAATTAAACAGAATTTCCCAGAACTATCCGCTTATACCGCAAATAGAACCTGCAGACGGATATTTTGGCCAGTCTACTGAGCTTGCGGTTCTAGCATTTCAAGATATTTTCAATTTGCCGCAAACAGGCATAATAGATCAGGCAACATTTTATGAAATAAGGAGAATTTATACTGCAATAACTAGATTGTCTGAATTAACTGCAGAAAGTTCAATATATGACGAAATATATGAAATAACAAGCGGAACTTTACTGGAAGGAGATATCCGCCCGAGAGTTGCGATTATGCAGTATATTTTAGATGTGCTGTCCCTGTTCTACAAAAATATAATTCCTGTTGCTTATACGGGTATATTTGATGAACCTACCAGACAAGGCGTAATTGAGTTTCAAAGAGTAATGGGGCTTCCGGCTACAGGTATTGTGGATTATGAAACATGGAGTTTATTATTTAATACAGCTATCGGAGTATTCGATACAATTCCTCCTGAAACAACGTATTTGCCATATGTCAGGTATCCGGGCATAGATTACGGGAAAAGCGAAAACGGAGAGCCGGGTGTTTTCATTATTCAGGTAATGCTGTCATATATATCTTTAGTAATTGAATCAATTCCTCCGGTAAATATTAACGGAGTATTTGATGATGAAACAGAAAGAGCGGTTATTGCTTTTCAAACGGAATTTGGGCTCAATCCAACCGGAATAGTCGATGAAACTACATGGAATGAAATGGCTAGAGTATATGATGAGCAAAGGTACAGCGGTGTATCAGTACCTCAGGGTATAATTTAATAATAAATTTTGTGTTTTCCGGAATATTTTGATATCCTATTTGTTTTACACAGTATCCTCAGCTCTGCCGTTCCTAAAATTCCTAAATTTTTTTTCAATATCTGGATTCTTGTTTATAAAAGAAATATATTCTTCAAGGCATTTATTTGTTTCTTCACTTATTGTATGTTCTATTTTTTCTGTTTCTATAAGAAGTATTTCTTTGGGTATTCCCATGATTTTTAGGAATGTTTCTATTGTGTTATGTCTTTTTAAAAGAATTCTGCCAAGAGCCTTGCCTTCATCCTTTAAAATGATAGCACCGTATTTTTCATATTTTAAAAGATTTTGTTTTCCAAGCCTTTGTACCATTCTTGTGGCAGAAGGCGGATGTACATTAAGTGCATCTGACAGCTCATTGATTCTTGTGAATCCTGTATTGACAGATAACCTGTAAATCATTTCAAGATAGTCCTCCATAGAAGCTGTAAGGCGACTTTCGTTTTTTTTCATGTATTCACTGAAAGTATGGTAATTTCTATTATCCATTATTTTCACCTCTTAGTAATATCAATAAATTATATTCATATAAAATTAAAAGATAACTTTTTTGCATTGTTTTAATTCAAATATCAGGATCAGAAGACTTGTCTGCCAGGTCATTGACTATTGACAAATAAAAAAATGTATTATATTTTAGTAAGTAATAAAGCAGAAAATGCATATATTATGTATGCAGTAGTACACGGTATTGGAGGAAGTTAATGAACAATTTGTTAATAGTTGAATCTCCCTCAAAGGCTAAGACAATAAGTAAGTTTTTAGGGAAAAACTATACTGTCAAAGCTTCAGTGGGACATGTAAGGGATTTGCCAAAAAGCAGACTTGGAATTGACATCGAAAATAATTTTGAACCTGATTATATTACAATCAGGGGCAAAGGTGATGTAATAAAGGAACTGAAAAAGGAAGCTAAAAAAGCAGATAAAATATATCTTGCCACAGACCCGGATAGAGAAGGTGAAGCTATTTCCTGGCATTTAGCTAAAATATTGAAGTTAGACGAAAGCAAGAAAATAAGAATTGAATTTAACGAAATAACAAAAGATTCAATAAAAAAGGCAAGTAAAGATCCGAGAAAGATAAATCTGGATTTAGTTGACGCTCAACAGGCAAGACGTATACTTGACAGACTTGTAGGATACAATATAAGTCCTCTTTTATGGAAAAAAATTGAAAAAGGGTTAAGTGCCGGAAGAGTGCAATCCGTTTCTTTAAGGCTTATAATAGACAGAGAGAGGGAAATACGTGAATTTAAGCCGGAAGAATATTGGACCCTTGATCTGGAAGTCAAAAAATCAAAAAATAAATTTACTGCAAGATACGTGGGAAGTTTAAGTTTAGATAATGGAAAAATTAAGAAAATAAAGATTAAAAGTGAAACTGAAGTAAATGAATTAGTTGCAGGTTTAAATAAAGAAACAATAAATGTTTATAAAATAAATAAAACAAGGAGCCGTTCTAAACCAAGTGCGCCTTTTACTACAAGCAGCCTTCAGCAGGAAGCAAACAGAAAAATTAAATTCACATCTAAAAAAACAATGATGATTGCCCAGCAGCTCTATGAAGGCATAAATATTAAAGGCGAAGGTAGTGTTGGCCTTGTAACCTATATAAGAACGGACTCGTACAGATTGTCTGATGAAGCGTTGGAAAACGCCAAAGATCATATTACTGAAAATTTCGACAAAAAATATTATAAAAAAAGAATTTATAAACAATCAAAGAAAAGTGAAAATAAAATACAGGATGCCCATGAAGCAATACGTCCTACGTCTGTTTTGAGAAGCCCTGAACAAATTAAGGAAAGTTTGACAACAGATCAATATAAATTGTACAAATTAATATGGGAAAGATTCGTTGCCTCTCAGATGGCTGATGCTCAGTACGATGTTACAAAAATATTGCTGGATAATAACGGCAGTATTTTTGAAGCTCAGGGAAAAGTCCTTGTTTTTGAAGGATACAAAGCTGTCTATAAGTATAATGACGGTTCGAAAGACAAACTTCTCCCGGAAGTTGATACAAATGAAAAATTAGACATATCCAAAATAGAACAGCTGCAGCATTTTACCCAGCCTCCTGCCCGCTATTCAGAAGCAAGCCTTATTAAGGACCTGGAAGAAAAGGGAATAGGAAGGCCAAGCACCTACGCCCCAATTATGGCAACCATAACCGGAAGAGATTATGTGGTTAAGGAAAAAGGCTACTTTATTCCTACAGATATGGGATTTCTTGTAACTGAAATGATGGAAAAATATTTTCCTAATATAGTGGATGAAAAATTTACTGCCGAAATGGAAGACAGCTTAGACGAAATAGCATCAGGAAAAAAAGATTGGCATGAAGTAATAAAAGCATTTTACATGGATTTTGAAAAAGAGCTGGACATTGCTGAAAATGAAATGAAAGAAATCGAAATAAAGGATGAAGTTAGTGATGTCAGGTGCGAAAATTGCGGTGCATTTATGGTAATAAAAAAAGGAAGGTACGGCAAATTCCTGGCATGTCCTAATTATCCGGAGTGCAAAAATACAAAACCCTTAAAAGAAAAAGGAGCCGTGGAGGAAACAGATGAAGTTTGTGAAATTTGCGGATCCAAAATGCTTAAAAGAAAAGGGAGATATGGTGAATTTTTAGCATGTTCGAATTATCCAAAATGTAAAAATACAAAGCCCATCTTAAAGACAATTGATGTTAAGTGCCCCCAGTGTGGAGGGAAAATTGCAATTAAATATTCCAAATCAGGTAAAAGATTTTTCGGATGTTCAAATTATCCTAATTGCAAGTATTCGTCCTGGTTGGAACCTGCCGGTAAAATGTGTCCAAAATGTGGGGAAATGATGGTAAAAAAAGATAATAAGATTGTTTGCATCAATAAAAATTGCAATAATACAAGTAAATGATAACAATAATTTCCTTTCAAACTGCTAAAAAATTGCTATTTGACAATAAAAAAAATTAATGCTATAATCATTCTACATTAGCGGTAGGTGATTAATATGGCTGAAAATACAAGAAATGTTGCAAACAATAAAAAAGCATATCATGAATATTTTATAGAAGATAAATATGAAGCAGGCATAGTACTTGTGGGTACAGAAGTTAAATCAATAAGACAGGGAAAAGTTAACCTGAAAGACAGCTATGTTAACATAAAGGATGGCGAAGCGTATATCTATAATATGCACATCAGTCCATATGAAAAAGGAAATATTTATAACACTGATCCCATAAGACCAAGGAAACTTCTTTTAAATAAAAGAGAAATTAAGAAACTGCTTGGCTTGGCAACAATAAAAGGTTATTCCATGATACCGTTAAGATTATATCTCAAAAACGGCCTTGTTAAAATGGAAGTGGCTGTGGCAAAAGGCAAGAAAATTTATGATAAGCGCCAGGAAATTGCTAAAAAAGATGCTCAGCGCCGCATGCTCAGACAAGAATATTAACAATTACGGGGGCGTAAATGGTTTCGACGGGGGTATAGAAGGAAGATAAGCGAGTCGTTGTCGCCAAACAACGTTAAAAGTGGCATCAAAATATAAACGCAAAAGATAACGATAATTTAGCATACGCTGCTTAATTGCAGCTTGCTTGTCCCGCTTAAGCCACCTGCAGCTTAAGTTGGGGCATCATCTAAAGCAGGGAACTGCATCAGGGGATCTTCGACCTGGTGTTGAATAATTGAAGATAGCTGAAACTGCAGCTTGACCATAGGCGGCAGTCAAGGCGAATATGAAATTATGGTCTGCACTCGGAGAAAGTCTTGTGGAAATATTTTCGGACGTGGGTTCGACTCCCACCGCCTCCATCTACCAAATCCACAATAAACTCTATGTCAATGCAATTTTCAAAAACAGTTACTTTACGGACATAGTTCTGAATTATAAGTCTCTGCTCATTCAGGGGCTTATTCTTTATATCCGCATCCTTTTTAAGATATTTTTCAATCATTTCAGGTGCGGGAGAATTAATGCTGAACTGTCTGTTAGCTTCCAGAATAGAAATATTTAATTGGCTTTTTTTTTCTTCCAGCTCATTCATTTTATCTTTCATCGAGGGATGAAACATTCCTGCAGCTATGGCATTGACTACAGGTTTACTTGCAAACCTCTTTAGTTAAAGGCACTGCTATTCCCCCAGCGGTGTCTTTGTAATATCTTGTCATATTATGGTTGACTGGGAATGTTTGCAGAATTATAATATACACATATACAATATATCTGTAGTCATCTAAAACATACAGAAAAATAAACAGGGGGATAAGTTTATGTATGATGTCGATTATAGTGAAAGAGACATTTCATTCAAATTAGAAGGAAAATCATTTGATGATGGTTATGATTTTAATGATACTCTTGCATCATTAAATTATTTTCAGGATATACTTGATAAAGCTTATTTAACAATTGTAAACAAGGATAGAATGTCTAAAGTAGATAGAGCTGTATTTAAGATTAAAGCTACAGACATAAGACATGGTTCATTTATAACAGACCTTATGCTATATACAGGTGCCGCTATTCAGGTAGCTTATCCTGTAATTAACACATATTATCCATCGCTACTTTTAGATGTAACAAAACAAGGATTTGAATATCTAAAAACTGTTTTAAAAGCAAATAAAGAAGACAAGAAAATTTCAATAAATTATGATGGGGAAGGAGACGTTATGGTATTGAGTATTGAAGGTGACAACAATGCACCTATAAACATAAATACAAAAGCATTTATGTTTGCTGGTAAAGCGTATGGCAGCATTAAAGACTTATCCTCCCTGATAGATGGTGAAAATATTAAAAGTGTTGATATATCTGATAAAACAGGTAAGAGGAATATTATTAATTTGGGAGTCGAAGAAAAGAAAATATTAAATGTTGAGTCAAAAATTGATGAAACGCCTATAAATATAACAGGTAAGATATTTAGAATAGATATTTGGGCAAAAAGCGGTAAATTATTGGTAATTGAAAGCGATGATAATAGCTTGATAGACAGTGAAATATCTTTTGAAATCATGGATGACGATGATATTAAAAGATGCTGTTCTGTAATTGATAAAGAAGTTAAGTTTAGTGTTTTAAGAAAAACACAATATGATCCCAGCACTTTAAAAGATCAAGTAAAGAGTTTAAAAATTTTTAGAATTTATAAATAATATTTTATATAGCTCAAAGAACTCCTAGCCGGGTTCTTTTTTAATACAGGAAAAAGCAGTAGAAATTAATCTACTGCTTAAAACCGAGTTTTTCGATTAAGGCTTCCTGAAGAATCTCAGAGAAGTTAATATTTTGTTTTTCTGCGGCGGTATTCAGCCATGCGGGGATTGTAAGATTTTTACGGATGGATTTATTTTCATATTTCTCAGCGTAAGAATCAATATCTAAAACTATTAGGTTTACGAACCCACCATCGTATTCGAGTTTAACGTCTTGAATATGTGAAGCTTCAGGAATTGGGTCATTGTTTTCAATTGAGTTGAGTATCCATCCGGATGCAGCATCAACGGCCATTTCAATAGCTTCTGCCAGTGAATCACCTTGTGTAATGCAGCCGGGTAAATCCGGAACAACTACAGAATATCCGCCATCTTCTTCGGCATAAAAGCATACAGGGTATACAAGTTTCATGTTTTACTAAACCTCCTTTATTGTTGGTATTAGCAGGGCTACTTGAGCCCTGCCTGTTTAAGTATAGATTTGAGAGTTAAAGGTTTTATGTCTTTATTATGATTAGGGATTGTTACTTTACCGGGTTTTGTTGGGTGTTTGTATTGGTAGTGAGAGCCTTTTATGTCTATTAATTCCCAACCGTTTTGTTTTAATATTTTTTCGATTTCCCTAAATTTCATGCTTAACTCCTTTCTATATTTATATTATAATACGCATTATGCGTATTGTCAATAGTTTTTTTACAGATATTTTAAATATTTTTATTGAAATAGGAATCCCTAGATAACCCTAATCACTGGTTTAAGGTTTTTTTAGACAGCGATGCAGATTTATATCACCAACACTACACTATAGACGACAATCCTTTTTTAACTTCATATTTTGTAGATGAACTAAAAAAAGAATATGCAGGTACAGTTTACTACAATCGTTACATATTAGGGCAATGGTCAAGAGCAGAAGGTATTATATACGATATATTTGACGAAAATATCCACACTGTAGATACAGTAGGTAGGAATTATACCGATTATTACGTTTCCGTAGACTATGGAACGCAAAACCCTACAGTGTTTGGTTTATGGGGTTTATTCAAAGGTGTATGGTACAAGGTAAAAGAATATCATTACTCTGGTCGAGAAACTAACAGGCAAAAGACAGATGGAGAGTTTGCAGATGATTTAATAACTTTTATAGGAGAATTGTACATAAAGGCAATAATAGTCGACCCTAGTGCAGCAAGTTTTATAGCAGAACTAAGAAAAAGAGGACTAAAAGTAAGAAAAGCTAAAAATAATGTTGTTGATGGTATTAGGATAGTAGCAACTGCATTAAGCACAGGCAAAATAAAATACAATGATTGTTGTAAAAAAACAATAGAAGAGTTTTACTCTTATGTCTGGGACAGTAAAGCAGCAGACCGGGGAGAAGATAAGCCGGTAAAGAATTTGTAAGAGATTTAGCATATTACAAAGGTATAAAAGTTGACCCGGATGAAGATGCCGGAGTTGACACTATAGAAAATGATATAAGTATAGATGCTGCCAAAGAACATTATAACACACTTAGAAAAGATATCTTCGACTTTGGACAAGGTGTGGATAAAAATTCAGACAAGCTGGGCAACAATCAATCCGGCATAGCTCTTAAATTTATTTATAGCGGACTAGACTTAAAATGTAATCGCCTTGAAGAGTGGTTTAAATGGGGGTTTGAAGAATTAATAAGGTTTGTAGACATATATCTTGGGATAACCAAACAAAGTGTGTCTAACGAGGAAATAACCATCGCCTTTAATAGGGATATACAGATAAACGAGACAGAAAGTGTAACCAACTGCCTAAATAGCAAGGGTGTGATTTCGGATAAGACAATAGTTGCTAATCATCCATGGGTAGAGAATGTTGAAGAAGAAATTAAACATTTAGAAAAACAAAACCAATCAGATGAACCTCCAATGTTTACAGAGGAAGAAGGTGAAGAGGAATGAAGTTAACTTGTAATAAGAAGGCTTATAAAGAGTTTCAGGAAGAATGTAATAAATGCTCAATGAAAACTGAATGTATTGATAATGGTAAATCGGTATTTGTTGGATTAATAGAACCTTCTCCAGTAAACGTCACACTAAACTTTTGTAGGTGATGAATAATGTCTAAATCTTACTGGGAGCAAAGGCAAGAACAAAAGTATCTTGTCGGTGAGATGAAAGTAAAGGAATATTACAAAGGTCTTGAAAAAGCATTTGAGCAGTCAAAAAAGGAAATTCAATCTGTTATAAATGATTTTTATGTTCGATATATGGATGAAAACAATATAGTATCTTATGCAGATGCTCAAAAGTTGCTTAGCAGGGTTGAAATTGGAGATTTAAAAGATTTTATAGCCAAGGCAAACGAGCATATGGGAGAGTACAATTTAGAGCTTAACAATATGTCTATTAAAGCCAGGATAACAAGATGCCAGGCATTGAAGAAACAAATAGATGCTATTTTACGGAAGTTATATTCTATAGATTATCAATATCAAGGGGAAGATGCTTTAAAAGATGTTTATTCCGATGCATATTACAAGACTTGGTATAACATAGACCAATACCATGGCTTTCATCAAGAATTTGCACAAGTTAATCCTCATACTGTAGAGGAATTAATAAAATACCCTTTCAACGGAGCTGATTTTTCTACTCGGATATGGAAACAAAAGGACCATATGCTGCAACAGTTGAATGAATCTATTACGACTATGTTGGTGCAAGGCAAGAATCCAAGCACTCTAAGTAGAGATTTTGCCAAGAAATTTGGTACTAAAGAATATGAAGCATACAGGCTGTTGCATACTGAAAGCAGTTTTATTATGGAGCAGGCAACCTTGGAAGGGTATAAAGAAGATGGGGTGACAAAGTATCAAATACTTGCAACTCTTGATATGAAAACATCAGATATATGCAGAAGTGAAGACGGGAAAATATATGATGTAGAAAAAGCTAATGTCGGAGTAAATTATCCGCCATATCATATATTTTGCAGAACAACGACGGTACCTTATTACGAAGATTCGGATTATTCGAGTGATAAGAGAACCGCCAGAGACCCGGTAACAGGTGAAACCTATAAAGTGCCGGCGGATATGAATTACAGCGAATGGCACGAGAAATATATTGAGAGCAATCCGGAAGCAGTTACAGCTGAAAAGAAGTGGAAGAACAGATTTACCGATAACAAACAGCTTGCAGAATATAAGAATATTCTTGGGAAAGATGTCTTGAATAGTCTTGATAGTTTCCAGAATTTGAAGTATAATAACAGTGAGAATTATAGACTTGTAAAGATAGATTATTCAAGACGAAAGAAGCTAATTGATAATCCTGAATTAAAATTACCAAATGTTGAAAAAGCGATAATTGATGACAGAAAGTTTACAGAATATTTATTTAGCGGTAAAAAAAATGGATTAATAAAGGGACAACTAATTACTGATAAATTAGGGTATGATATAGATAACTATGAAGAATTTAAAAAAGAGATATTGGAAAGAGGATCTATGTATCCAGCTAAATTTAAGAGTACAATAAAACAAGGATATAGATATGAAACGCGAACCTTCTTTTATTCAAAGGATAAAGTTCCTGTAAATGTAGAGATTGGCTGGCTAGTGAATAAGGATAAAACGCATATGACGTCAGTTTATATCAATGAGGTGAAGAAGAATGAAGATTAAACAATTTGATAGGGTTAGATTGAAAGATGGTCGCGAAGGAGATGTCATGGAAGTGTTTGGAGACCAAGAACAGTTTATACTGACTATAGGAGATGGTCCCCATGACTGGGAAGATATTGATGTTTTCTTAGATGATATTGAGAAAGTAATATACACAAGCGAAGATTAGAAGCACTTACTAAATAAAAATAGTGAGTGCTTTTATTATGGTCATTTTGGAGGTGCTTATGATTAAAGTAAATATATTAGGAACTACTTATTCAGTAGAGAAAAAATCTAAGGAGGAAGATTCTTATTTAGAGCGAAATAACTTTTTAGGCTATTGTGATGAAATCGCTAAAAAGATAGTGATACTTGATGGATTGTCAACAGTAAACTA
>ENA-UOOE01001535-UOOE01001535.1-fermentation-metagenome-genome-assembly--contig:-NODE-1535-length-19247-cov-65.230148_pt1 | contig 19247 bp, 22 predicted proteins | sample MGYA00245776_ERZ724021 | MGnify/ENA primary metagenome ERZ724021 (study PRJEB28704, sample SAMN03018321) | fermentation metagenome | biome: anthropogenic terrestrial biome; feature: soil... | reverse complement strand
ACACCGTCTAAATTTTGGATTTACTAATTTAGACAATTTAAAAAGGTTCGATACTGAAATGAGAAAACGACCTGCAGTTCAAACAATTTTGAAACAAGAAGGATTACCCCATTCTCTGCAAGATGAATCATAAAAATTTATTTTTCAAATTGCTTCCAAAAATCATCATATTTTTGTCCATCTAAAATTGGATCATTATCAGGAATAATGTCTCAACTTATTTATTTTGTTTCAAAGTTTCATTTAATTTATTTATTTTATACTTAGTCTTAATCATACAACCAAACCAAATAATAATATAAATAGCGATAAATTCTACAGTAAACCAAAATAGATAATGAAAATTTAATGGGAACCAACCGCACGCTACAGCAATCGGAGTAAACAAAATATAGGTAATTAAAAAGTGTGTGATGGTCTGCCGGGTAATACTCCATTTTTCAATGGAAAAAACACGATTTGCAGCTGCAAACACTACGCCAATTAATATCCAAAGTAGTTCTGAAATAAGTACTGCAAAGGGCGAATGACCTAAAACAAAATATAAACTCGATGGAACAAAATATGCAGTTTTAAAAAATAAGGAACAAAATATAGCGATATTAAAGCCTATAAATGAACCTATAATGCCGCCAGTTATGACTAACCGAATAATTTTTTTCATCTTGATAAAGCCTCCTGAATTTTCTTTATATACCTTTTTGAAGCAAAGGTTGAATTACCATTTTTGAACATTACCTTAAACATCCCAGCAGCCGTTAAATCAAATTGCTTAACCTGATTTAAATTAACAATTTCAGAAGAAGAGATTCTAATAAAAATATTCTTAGGCAAAATATTTTCTAACTGATAAATGCGTGAACGCAATTTATACTTCGAATCCGCAGTTATACACACAACTATTTTATTTTCCGTGTATATTCTAATAATCTCAGAAACTGGGATTGCTAGTTTCCGACCAAATTTATAAGCAATAAGTGTCGGGGTAAAAGAAATCTTTCTAATTGAGTCCGCTAACATATCAATAGCTGGTGTAATTTTATTAGTAACTATTTGTGCGTATGGATCCCCATTCATTTCCCTGTTTAAATGTATTTTTACCTTCAATTTATTACCTCTCCTTTCGTCCAATTAATAATAGCGTCTATTCTTAATTATTAGAATATTTTTTAGATATGTGGTAGTTATAAACTGATAATTGGTTCTAATAAATACAAAATGCGTTCCTAAAAATATTAGGGACGCATTTTTTCATTTTAATGACAGAAAAAAAGACGGTCATTAGACCGTCCACAATTGCATATTAACCTCATGTTTGCTCATAAGATATGCTACTTATCTTATTTCACAGTATAACACAGGTAACCCATTTACCTTAATAACTATTGCTTTACACAAATTTTTCCACTATTTATGATATGGACTTCCGCTATTAATCATAAAGGCACGATAAATTTGTTCCATTAATACTACCCGCATCAATTGGTGCGGCATAGTAAGTTTACCAAAACTAATTAAATCATTCGCACGTTTATTCACAGCTGAGCTTGTTCCCAAACTGCCACCAATAACAAAGGTAATATCAGAATGCCCATACGTAGCTAAATCCTGTATTTCTTTAGCAAACTCCTCACTGCTTCTCTCTTTACCCTTAATAGCAGTGACATAAACATATTCTTTATCTTTAATCTTGCTTAAAATACGCTGACCTTCAGTTTCTTTAACCTGTTCATCTTCAGCTTCACTAAATTTCTCCGGTGCTTTCTCATCAGCTACCTGCACAATTTTAACCTTAGCAAATCTGCTAAGTCTTTTTTTATATTCAGCAATTGCATCTTTAAAATATTTTTCTTTTAATTTTCCCACACATACGATTTTAATATTCATGTTTATTATTTTATCCCCTAATTCCCATAGTTTCCACTCACCTTTTCCACAAATGTGTAAAGTGTAAAACAATATTTAGTAGTCCGAATACATTATCCCCATATAGCTTGTAGGTGAATAACTTTTTTACTTTTTCTAAATTTTTTTACACACATCTACCCTTGGGGAAAGCTATTTTCACAAACTTATTGCCTTCAAACCCTATAGATTAGACTGAACAACTGTTTGAGCTAATATTAATTCACTAATATTTACACACAATTCACAGGTTATCCACAACTTGGTAAAAACATTTTCAGCCAGTTTATACACAATCCACAAAGTTATCCACAGTTATCAACAAGTATTAACCGCTCTTTCAAAACTTGACAAGTTATATTTACGAACATAATCATGTTACTCAGATTTAAAGTTAAGAAAAAAGGCTATGCTCACGGATAAACCCCGCTACATAGCCTTTTTATTATATTATAAAGGAATATTCTTAGTCCTAATTACTTTGAAGTTTAACCTTCATATTCTCTGTTTTACCACTTCTATTAACAGTTATAGTGACGGTATCACCGACTTTGTGATTATACAAAATGCTGTGTAACGAAGCGACATCAGATACTTTCTTGTTGTCAACTTTGGTAATAACATCCCCAGATTTTAGGCCAGCCTGAGAAGCAGAGCCATTCTTAGTTACAGAAGCAATGTAAATACCATCCTTAGATGTTGATTTAATATTCAAATGTTTCCTATAACTTTGTGGAATACCTTGAAGCGCAATCACCTTTACACCAAGTTGTGGACGGGTAATTTTACCCTTCTTTACTAGTTGGTTAACAATCGTTACTACTTCGTTAGAAGGAATGGCAAATCCCATCCCTTCTACTGAGGTACCATCACCGGATTGAGCCAACTTCATTGAATTAATCCCAATTACCTGCCCAGCCGAATTAACTAACGCACCTCCAGAGTTACCTGGATTAATTGCCGCATCGGTTTGAATTACCGTTTGTTGGTTAGCGGATGAAGTTGTGATGTTTCTGCTTGGTGCCGAAACAATCCCTTGCGTTACCGTTGACGCATATTCACTGCCTAAAGGTGAACCTACAGCAATAACTGTTTGTCCAGCTTGTAAGCTCTTAGAATCACCAAATTGAGCCGTTTGTGTTACGTACTTAGAATCAATTGCAAGTACAGCTAAGTCGGTAGTACTGTCTGTACCCACAGTCTTAGCATTAACCGTTTTACCATTAGACAGCATAACTTGAATCTTATCACTGCCCGAAACCACGTGGTCATTAGTTACAATATAGCCCTTATTGTTTGATTTCATATAAATGACACCAGAACCTTCGCTATAAGTTTGTAACTTGCCTTTTTTGGCGTTGTTATTATCATCCCCACCAAAACCAAAGAGTCCGGCTAAAGGATCACCATCATTAGATGATTGCCGTTTCATATTAATTACTGATACAACTGCACCCTTAACATCGTTATAAGCAGGAGTCATTGCACCACTATTTTTAGCGCTCTTCTTAGAAGTCTTGGCGCTATTTGAGCTAATACTAGTTTGGGCATTGCCACTATTAACATTCGCATTGTTAATTTGATCAATCGCAGCGTAAGAAACACCACCACCAATTAATCCCGCAACTACACCAATAATGGCAGTTTTTATAAAAATATTATTCTTTTTCTTTTTATTATTGGAATTTTGATTTTCTACCATACCTTATTAATCTCCTTTGTACCCTATAATATACCGATAAAATTTGAAAAAACTATGAATAAAGTTACTAAAATTACTAAATTTTAATCAAATCTGTGGGTTTATTAGGTTCGGTATTGATAATTTTAACATCTTCATCTAAATTAGCATCCCCATCCACCAACATTTGTTTAGCAGTTTTATGAGCTAAAGATTCGGTATTATTGTGCTGACTGCGATGAGCCAAAAAAATGTGTTTAGTCTTAGGCGTAACCACATCGAGCAATGCATGCCCAGCTTCATCATTAGATAGGTGGCCTTCATCTGATAAAATTCGTTGTTTAAGGGGCCAAGAATAAGGGCCATTACGCAACATCATATTGTCATAATTAAATTCCATCATATAAGCATCAGCAGCCTTAATTGTCCCTTCGACTTTTTCTGAGACATAACCCGTATCGGTTAAAAAGGCTATCCTTTTACCATCACTAGAAAAAACATAGTATTGCGGTTCAGCGGCATCATGGCTCGTAGCAAATGCAGTTACATCAAGATCCCCATATGTTTTTGTTTGACCGGGTTCAATAATATTTATCTGCTCAGCAGGAATTTTTCCAATTTTATTGGTATTACATAAATACTGCCAGGTACCACTATTAGCAAAAGCATCAATTTGCGGGTAACGACGCATAAGTACACCTAAACCGCCACTATGATCCGTATGATCATGGCTCAAGAAGGCCATATCTATATTGCTGATATCAACACCCACTTGAGCCAGCAGCTGCTTAATCTTTTTGCCAGATAAACCGGCGTCCATTAAAATTTTGTGCTGACCAGTTTCAATCAAACTAGTATTACCAGTCGATCCGCTAGCTAAAACAGAAACCCGCAATGAGACTTTTCCTTTCTAATTGTTTTCAACGTTATATGAACTATTAGATTGCAATATTTGCGCTGTAAAAGCGTTAACTCGCTTCAAAGTTATATTCTTCGTCGTCTTATTTTCTACCCAAATTAACCAAGTTGGAAGCAATATTGTACTGCCACGTACCTCAGTTAACTTTGAATAACCTAACTTAACCCGGACGACCCGCGAATTATTAGCAATCTCACGGTCGGTGTACATCGATCTCACGGCATGCCACGCACTAATAATTAATTGCGGCTCACGTACAGAATTAATTGGTCCCATATAAGAAATTGTATAATCAACAACTTGGTTGTCACGAACCGTAATCGTTAATTGTGCATTATTATCATATATTTGCCCATAACTAGAATTTTGCACGTAATTGTAATTATTTTCTCCTGACATACTTGGCTCATACTTAAAGTCTTTACCATATGGTACGCTCCTAGGATCGTTCTTAAAATCATTTAATTGCTGCAAAATTTCTTTGCGCTTAGTACTAAGCAAAACCGCATTTTTAGGGGTACCAGTTATAGAATTATCACTCTTAGAATAATGGGCGCTTACTCGTGTTAATCCACTTACTTTATTAGAAAGGTAATCTCGATTCTTCGCAGCTAAGTAATAACCTGACTGCTGCTTGTTGGAGATACTAGCAGGCAGATCAATGCCATCATCTTTCATTTCTATCCGAATATTAGTTATATTATCCGTACCCGTATCCGCATTACTCAACTTTACTGGTGAACGTAAAATTTCAATTCCAAGGTAAATATCTATCAAAATAAAAACAATAAAGAATAACCATTCAATCCTTTTATGATCCAATTTTAGTTCACCCCTTCATTTTGTTGACCGAAGTTTGAAGAAGTACTGAAATCCTGCTTTTCCCATTCAGCAAGGTTCTTCCACTGATCATAAGCCTTTATATAGTAGGTCGGTATCAAGTTAACCAAACCCTCATGACTATTATCTTTTTCTACCTTAAAACCAACTGTGATCCGCTGAATTTCAGACTGCTTTAAACCCTTCTTTTCCAAAAGTTTAACTACATCATCAGTTGGTTGTAAAGTTTTAGTCTGACCATCAAGCGGAATAGGTATCTGCAAATTAAGACTGTTGAAAGCTAAAACAACGGAATCAGTCGAGAAAGTCGTATCAGCCTGTAAATCTTGCTTATTCAAGAAAACGGGAATTTCCTCAATATAGTTGGAATAACTCACAGTATTTCGATCCGCATCAAAGAAGCGTAAATTTTGTTCATTTAAACCAAGTCTATGAACATAGTAAACACTATCAAGCAAACGACTAGTAGTAGTGGGTGACTTTACTTTTTCATAATGGGTATAAAGGAAGTTATGATTATTGTTGTTACCGGACTTAGGTACCTGCAATTTAGTGTAGTAATTCAACGAATAAGTTGTCCGGCCGTCTTTACTTGTTCGCGTCGCAACATTGGACGTACCAAGAAGCCGAGAAACAAAGTAAGAATCAGACTGAGCGTCAGTTAAGTAGCTGTATACACGCCAACGAACTGGCTTAGGATAAAACACCGTATAATCATTCTTTAAACGAACAAATTTAATTGGTATTTTAACCTTCGCATTCTTAGCATAGTGACGTAAAAGACTGAAGTTAGCTTTTTCCAGTTTAACCCGGTAGATTGAACTGTTTTTATCATTTGCTACATATAGCCATTTATCGCTTGAAGAAATAAAAATACGGCGAAATTCGCGGTTACCTTTTTTCATATTTATTTTAGTAAAAAGGTGAAAAGTAACCTCATCAGGATAAGCTAACTGAATAAAATTAGGATCATTGAGCAATTTTTCATATTGCTTTTGGTTACTGCTTACCTTTTTAATACTCTTAAATTTAATGTTCTTTAATTCTTTAGTAAAAGCTAATGATAAATTATTCTTAGAATCATAAAGACGGCACAATTTACCTTTATTAAAGCCATAGGAATTAGTTGGAATATACAAATCATAAACCGACTTAGTACGATGAGTATGAGCCTGTTCTTGAGTTGCATTATTGGGCTGATCTATATGATTAAAATGCTGGTCATCAGTCATAATAAATATCCATAAGACAATTGAGAGCACGAAAGCAATAATTGTACCAGTTAACAGAAAGAAATCGCCAAGTTTAAATTTAAACTTCATCCCAATCATCTCCTTCACTCATTGGTTCATATGGTAATGAAATATAGAAGGTAGAGCCTTTGCCCTCACTACTATCAGCCCAAATTTTACCATGATGAGCTTCTACAATTTCCTTAGAAATTGCCAAGCCCAAACCTGTACCACCTTGGGCACGAGATCTAGCCTTATCAACTCTAAAGAAGCGATCAAAGATTTTATTAAGGTCTTTACGAGGAATACCCAATCCCTGATCAGCAATACTTAAAATTACCTGGTTTTGCTTTTGGACTAAGCGAACGGTAATCACACCACCATCTGGTGAATATTTGATAGCATTATTCATAATATTATCAATCACTTGAACCATCTTATCGGTATCAATTTCAACCCAAAGTGCTTGTGTACCTAGTTCTCGTTTAATGGTATATTTCTTCTTTTTACCCTCTTTTTCATCACGCTTCACGATCATATCAAAGCGATCCAAAATATGGGCAACAAAGTCATTCAAATTAACCATTTCCAGGTCAACTTTAGAAACACCACGATCCATCCGTGACAAGCTGAGTAATTCATTAATCATGCGGATCATACGCTCTGTTTCTTCCTGAGTAACCTCTAAGAACTTAGGCGCAACCTTAGGATCTTTCCACGCACCATCATTCAAAGTTTCAATATAGGCACGTAAACTCGTTAACGGGGTACGTAATTCATGCGAAACGTCAGACACGAACTGCTTTTGCGAATTTTCATTCTTTTGTTGTTCAGTAATATCGTGCAAAACACAAACACTACCAGAAACAAAGCCAGTAACCCTTTTAATTAAGGAAAAGCTGGCGTGCAGTATCATTTCATCACGCGTACCCTTATTAGCAGTAATAACGATTCCTTTTGGGTTAGAAATCAGATCCTGCGATGGTTCATTTAACCCCAAAACACCAGCGATTGGTTTATTAATAACGTCTTTCTTATTGGTATTCAAAAAGTTAAGAGCCATTTGGTTAACAACATTAACATTACCGTGACGATCCGTAGCAAGCACACCGTCACTCATATGCGATAGAACACTATCCAGACGCCGTTGCTCACTTTCTGATTCCTCTTGCGAGCGTTCAATCCGCACAGACAAAGTATTAAATACCTGTCCTAATTGTCCCAGCTCATCATTAGAATAAATCTTTACCTGACTAGAATAATCACCATCGGCAATGTGCAGGGCCTGTCGCTGCATTTCTTCAATTGGTTTGGTAATCGCATGCGATATTAACAACGCCAAAATTGCTCCTAAAATAGCCGCAACTAATGACGTCACAAGGAATGTTAATGAAATATTACGTAGATCATTAAATACCCCGCGCATCGAAGCCCGGACATAAATTGCCCCTACAGTATTGGCTGACCCAGAACCAGAATTCAACGGGGTTACCTGGATCATATAGTCACCCTGGTCATTAATTACTTGGGTTACCTGCCGACCCGTTGAAGTCACCTGTTTAACCGGGGTTATATTGTATCTTTGGCCGATATGGCCTTTGTCATTCAAATTAGATACAGCCCTAATAATATCTTTATTGTCAACGACGATAATTTCACTAATTGCACTAGTACCGCTACTATAATCACCTATAATTCGGTTCAAATTATGATCGGTATTTTTATTATTACGAGTTAATTCATTGCTCAACTGGTTAGTAACAATATTAGGAACTTGGATTGTGGTTTCAAAATTTTGAATACTGCTTTGTTCAAGTTGGCGTGTGAAATATGCCCCAATTACTTCAATCGTAGCAAATAGCATCAACATAAAGACAACAGCTAAGGTTGTATTAATAGAACTAAATGTATGTTTTAATTTACTTTTTATTTTTTTCATTATCATTTTATAAATAAAAATATAAAAAGAAAGCCACATAGCTTAAATAGTTTTGTGGCTTTCTATATTATTCTTCGGTTGGTTGCTTTACGTAATAGCCGACACCACGACGAGTTACCAAAATTTGCGGTTGAATTGGATTATCTTCAATTTTTTCTCGCAAACGGTGAACAGTTACATCCACGGTCCGGACATCCCCAAAGTAATCATAACCCCAAACAGTTTGTAATAAATGTTCTCTTGTCATGACTTGACCCATATGTTGAGCTAAATAATAGAGGAGTTCAAATTCACGGTGGGTCAATTCAATCTTCTTACCGTTCTTTTCAACGATATAGGCGTCAGGCTTAATTACCAAGTTACCAATAGTAATATCCTTATTAGTATCTTCTTGATTTTCAGCTTCTACACTTTTCTTAACAATATCACGACGACGCAAATTAGCCTTAACTCGAGCCACCAGCTCACGGTTTGAAAACGGCTTAGTTACGTAATCATCAGCGCCCATTTCTAGGCCTAAAACTTTATCAATTTCAGTATCTTTAGCAGTTACCATGATGATAGGCATATCATGAGTTTGACGTACCTCACGTGCAACTTCGAGGCCATCCTTTTTAGGTAGCATCAAATCCAAAATCATAAGATCTGGATCGTATTCGTCAACCTTTTTAACGGCCTCTTCACCATCATAGGCAGTGTCGACGTCGAAGCCTTCCTTCGTCAAATTAAATTTAATGATATCAGAAATGGGCTTCTCATCATCGACGACGAGAATCTTCTTTGGCATCGAAAGTGCCTCCTTTGCTCCTTATATTATACTGGTTTTTGTAACATTAGCCAAAAAAATAGGGTATTTTTATAGAAAAAACTTGCTTTTTCCTTCAGATAATTGCATAATAGTGTCTGTTGGCTAAGTTGTCAACAAATATGGGTGGCTAGCTCAGTTGGCAGAGCAACGGACTCTTAATCCGTGGGTCCAGGGTTCGAACCCCTGGCCACCCATCAAGATACTAACTCAGCAATCATAATTTGATTGCTGTTTTTTTATTGCGTAAAATATTAAGTTTATCTATAGATTTTTTTACCAAAAAGTCCTGTTAATAGGATACTGTAGAAATACCTATTAACAGGACTTAAAGTAGAGTTATATTTTTTTACTTTATTTTAAAGCTGACACAATCTCACGATTAAAATCACTAAGATCATCTGGTGTCCGACTTGTAACCAACTTATGTTTTTTATCAACCACAACTGATTTATCAAATACTTGTGCGCCAGCGTAATATAAATCTGGACGAACAGTGGTATACGCAGTTAACTTCAAAGCAGAAGTTAAACCTGTTTGAATAAATAATTGTGGGCCATGGCAGATAGCAAAAACATGCTTGTTAGTTAACAAGAAATCTCTGACAAAATCTACAAAACGTTTGTCAGCACGTAATTGATCAGGTGAAAAACCACCAGGAATTAACAAAGCATCGAAATCAGCAGCAGAAACATCGTCAATACCTTTGTCAGCTACTAATTTAAGACCGTGCTTCCCTGCAATCTTGTTACCCGCTTTATTCTCAATAACCATGATATCATGGCCAGCAGCCTTTAACGCTTTAACAGGTGAAGTAAATTCAACATCTTCTACATCATTTGTTACTATAACAGCAACTTTACTCATAATAATTTCCCCTTTCATCTTTATGATAGTATATATATTAAACCTTTGATACAATAACGCACTTTAAGGTGCCTTAACCTAAAGGAGATTTTATTATGACCGATGTCGTTCGCAAAGATGTCAAACAACGCCTTGAAAATGGTGATTATAGCTGTGCTAAAGAATTGACCCTTTCAATGTTTAGTGGAAAATGGAAAATCGTCATTCTATTTCATTTAGGAACCGATGGCCCCTATCGCTTTAACCAATTAATGCGTCTATTACCCAAAACTTCCCATAAAGTTTTAACCAACCAGCTTCGTGAAATGGAAGAGGATCAGCTGATCTCCCGGACAGTTAAATCGGACTCATAAATTCGTGTCTTTTATAAAATTACTGACCTTGGTCGTACACTCATGCCAATCATTAATCAAATGTATAAGTGGGGCACCAATAGAATTAAGCAGCTTCAAATATCTCCTAAATTTAATATCAATGAAGGCGGAAAAAAAGACAGTCAAACCGACTAAATTTATCTGCAGGTTTTTCACACAAAGACTTATCCAATGAGTGTTACTAAATCGATTAAAGTAATAAAACAATACTTTAAAATGTGGTTAACAAAAGATAGTAGAAATCTAGAAGATATTTTTACCTCTAATATTCATTATATTGAATGTTATGGAGCTGAATACTCAGGTCTTCATGAAATTAAACAATGGATGAGCCATAAATTTAAAACCCAAACTGTTTCTCAATGGGATATTAAGAATATTTACCATGATAAAAATATTTTCACGGTTGAATGGACATTTAGCTGTACTGAGAATAATAAAAATTTCAGTTTTGATGGTGTTTCTTTAATTACTTTTACGGAGGATAAAATCGCAGAAATAAAAGAATTTGAAAGTAAGAAAGAACATTACCGACCATATAAATAGAATATTTTTATACAAGTAAAAATATTAACAATTATTGATCTTATTTTGGTAAAATAAAGAAAAGGAGGTTCCTAATATGGACGAAGCTGTATTTTTCAACCCAGGGGATGCAATTGCATCATCCCACGATTTCAAAGAGGCACGACGTAGCGCAGAAATTATCAAAACAAGTAAACCTACTGGTGACAAATTGGTAATTGCTAAAAATGATAAAAGCGGCAAATATGCGATTTACTTTGCTAATAAAGCACGTGATGATCATAATGGTACGTCATATCACATCAAAGATAAACTTTAATTTTTCAGTCGTCTCTCAACAGGCGACTTTTTATTTTAAGAATTTTAGCTAAAATTCTTGTCAAAGCAGTAATTAATTGATATCATATTTAGTTGTCAGCTGTGAAGCAGTTGATTTTAAAAAATGGGTGGCTAGCTCAGTTGGCAGAGCAACGGACTCTTAATCCGTGGGTCCAGGGTTCGAACCCCTGGCCACCCATTAATATGAAAATAGCATTGCAAGTAGGCGGTGCCTTTTTTATGCAAAAAAATAAGGTAGAATGTCTCAAAACAGCATTCTACCTTTTACTATTTATTCTTATTTTTCTTTATATGTTTATACGACCCATACATTGTAATAAGCAAAGCAACATCAACTATAACAATAAATGGCAACATTATTGGCCATGAATCATTTAAAAAAGCCCAGATATTAAAAATAATTAGGAAAAGCAACAAAACAGCAACAGGCCAATAACCTATTTTACTGGTAAGCCGAGTAGAAAAATCCCCGTATCCTGGGGTGTCTTCCAAACAGACTTTTGCAAAGAGCATTATCACTATAGCTAACGCTAAAGAATCCATACTACTTGCCTCCTTGCATATTTTTCACCGCTAAGTAAGATAAAACAATTAAAGAAATAATTACTATATTAACTACGGCAAAAATATACCATTTCACGACAACTGATATAAAACCGGCTTCGTAAGGCATCTGACTTTGAATTAAATAAATATCTAGAGTTATTAGAATTATTACCCACAAAGCCACGTTCCAATAACCCACTTTTTTCAGATACGCTTGATAGTACTTCTTAAACTTTGGCGTTAAACCGAAAATTACAAGTACCATTAATATTGGAAATAATATATCTGGTCCTGACATAATGATTCACTCCCTACTTAGGCAAAAAAGCAAAGGAAATTATTTTCTTTTTTTCAATCGATATATACTATTTAGATATAACTCCAGCAATGCCGACAATAATATTACTAACATTGGAATAATTAAATCTACTAAGTTATACATATAACGGCTTGTCATTATTACAACCAACAATAATATTCCGATCAAGCCAAGAGTCACAGCCATAATCTCTAAATTTTCTAGTACAAGGTCAAATCTTGCCTTGCGGATAATTCCAATTATTAGGAGTAGTACCCCACCAGCTAATTCTATTACCACACCCGTAATCAATTTAGAATAAATTACACTATTAATCCCGGTTACTAATATTTCTAATCCAGAAATCAATGCCATTAGTAAAAGCATCATCCCCAAAACAAAAGAATTTGCTTTAGTTTTACTGTTCCTTAACCCAAAAACAATTGTAATAAAGCCGATAATAACAAAAATGATACTGACAATTTCAAGTACGTGCATTAAGATTCCTTACTTTTTAATTTCACAGAAATAATTGAACATAATTCTCTATTTTTAGTATGACATCTTATCAAACAGATTGCACTAATCCTTTTAACGTTTTTTCTTCTATCACTTTTCATGATAAAATTATTTAAATACAATTGGCAAAGGGAAAGGAGAGCTGTATGGCAAAACATACTTACTATTACCATAGCGACACAGATGACGTCGTTAATAGCCATGATCAAAGCTACAGTCTCCCCGATGATTACACTATCCTTCCCACCTCGCTTGGAGCTAAAATTTGGTCACCAATAGTACGGGTAATTGCCACTATACTTAGTTGGCTATATTCCAGGCTCATTATTCATATCCATATAATAGGGAAAGAAAAAGTTAAAAAAGTTAAAGATCAGGGCTATTTTATTTACGGTAACCATACCCGGCCGGTTGGGGATGTTTTTACCCCACTAATAATTTTTCCGATTCTTAATTTCTATGCCATTGCTGCCCAAGCAAATTGGGGCATCCCCTTTATTGGAAAATTTGTTATGCCATACGCTGGTTTACCCGTTGGTCACGATATTAAGCAATCTCTTAAGTTAATCCAGGCAATCAAAACCGTAATTAATAAGAAAAAAGGCGTTGTTCTCATCTATCCTGAAGCACATGTGTGGCCATACTATACCAAGATCCGTCCCTTTGATCCGACTAGTATGCACTTTCCTGTTGCGCTTAATGCCCCGAGTTTTACCATGACAACAACTTATCACAAGCCAAGATTTGGCAAACGGCCCAAAATCGTCATTTACATTGATGGGCCCTTTTATCCAGATTTACATTTAAATAGGAAGAAAGCCCAGATTAAGCTTCATGATCAAATTTGGGATACCCTTAATAAACGGGCTAAATTAAGTAACTACCAATATTACAATTACAAACAAAAATAGACTAAGGAGTTTACATGAATATTCTTTTTTGTGGCGACAGCAACGCTGAAGATGGTGTATTAATAGCTACCCTATCTTTACTAAAAAATTCAGGTGCAGAGGAACTTCATATTTACGTCTTAACAATGTATACCCGAAACTATAAAAAGAAATACCATCCTTTTAGCAAACATGCAGCTGACTACATTCGCTCACTTTTAGTTAAGCAAAATCCCAACAATACCTTGAGGCTAATTGACTGTACCAGTCTTTTCATTGAAGAAAATCCTGCGGCAAATATGAAAAATCATTTCACGCCCTACGCAATGCTCAGGCTCTTCTCAGACCAGTTACCACAAATTCCCCACCGTATTTTGTACTTAGACGATGACGTTATTGTGCGCAGAAGCCTAAAGATTTTTTATAAGCAAGATTTAACCAACGTCCAATTGGTCGGGATATTGGATTATTGGGGCAGATTTTTCTTCCATAATTATCATGAGCATAAAATTTTCGATTATATTAATTCTGGTGTTTTGCTCCTTAATATGGAAGAAATCAAGGAGACAAAGCTTTTCGCCAGGGTTCGGCACATGATGCAAGTTAAAAACATGTTTATGCCGGACCAATCAGCAATCAATAAACTTGCCACGGAAAAGAAAATCGCACCTAGACGCTACAACGAACAATATAAATTGCAGCCCGATACCGTTATTCAGCATTTCACCACGAGTTTTCGCTTCTTCCCATTCTTCTGTACCCAAACCGTCAAGCCTTGGGATGTTAAACGCATACACAGTGTGCTGAAATTACACGAATACGACGATTTGCTTAACCTCTACCTCAAAATAAGGCATAATCTAAGAAGACAATAATATCTATTTACTTGGAGAATATATATGACAATTCCGATTTTTTACACAATTAGCGATAACTATACAGCTTACGCTTACGTTTCAATTCAGTCTTTAATTGATCATGCCGATTCTAACAAAGATTATACGATCACATTGTTAGTTCAAACGCTCAGCGATAAGCATAGAGAAAGCTTAAAGAGCCTCGAAACTAATAACATCCACATCAATATTTTTCATATTGACGATAAAATGGTTCGCCCCATCCATAATAACGATGCAAATTATCTCCGGGGACAATTCTTCACCATGTCTATTTTTTATAGATTATTCATCCCTGACCTATTCCCTCAGTATAACAAAGCAATTTATTTGGATGCTGATACGATTATCTGCACCGACATCGCCAACTTATACGATATCGATTTTGGCAACAACATGTTCGCAAGCTGTCCCGACCTTTCAATCCGCTTTATGCCATTACTGCAAAAGTATATTAAGAAGTGCCAAGGGATCTTTCCACCTGAAAAATACATTAATGATGGTGTTATCTTGTTTAACATGAAAGCATTCAGAGACAAAAAATTTGTTGACAAATTCTACTACCTAATCAAGAAGTATAACTTTGATGATGTAGATCCTGATCAGGCATACATGAACGAAATCTGTGAAGATAAAATTTACCATTTGCCAAAAGAATGGGATGCTATGCCTAACGACAATATGAAGGAAATCGCAAATCCTAAAATTGTCCATTACAACTTATTCTTCAAACCGTGGCACTTTGCAGACGTACAATATGGCCGTTATTTCTGGAATATTGCCAAAGAAACACCATATTATAAGCAATTGAAAGAACAACTAGATGCCTTTACTGATGAAGACCGGAAAAAAGCTCGCGCTGGATTAGACGCTATGGCAAACAAGGTTAATAAAATCGTCGATGAAGATGTCACTTGGGCTAAAGTTAAAAAGACCACGTCAGTAAAAATATAAACTAAGATAAGGACCAATCTAGCTATGATTATTGGAGCAGATCGCGAACGAGTGATTAAAAATATTAAAAAAGCAGCCAATGCCCGTGATTTCACTGCAAAAGTTGAAGTTGGCGATCCCGTTATGTCCCTTAAAGACAGGACAGAATTGGTTAATAACTTTTGGAAAGGCCAAAAAAGCTTTTCCGGTAAAGTAAACAACGATATTGGACACATATTCTTCAATGCCTTAACCAAAATTTTAACTTCTTCAACTGAATTTAGAGGGTTAAACTTACTAAAGAATTTACCTAAAGGTGGGGCTATTGTAACTGCTAATCACTTCAATCAAATTGATTCATTACCAATTAAACGACTTGCAGACAAAACCCACCACAAGCTCTCAATTGTAATTGAAGATACAAATTTGAAGTTGCCCGGGATTTTAAGTTACCTCATGACCTATGTGGGTACAATTCCACTAATAAAGAGTACTAGTTATATCGCAAATAAATTTCCTAAGCATTTACATGATGCTTTAGAAGATAATAATTGGGTACTAATCTTCCCTGAGCAAGAGATGTGGTGGAATTACCGCAAGCCCCGCAAATTACGCCGTGGTGCCTATTATTTCGCCGCAGAGCAGAACGTACCAATTGTTTCTACCTTTATTGAGATTCAAACTTTACCTAAATTAGAAAAAGATCATCCGGACTTTTACCAAACTAAATATATCGTTCACGTGTTACCAACTATCTATCCAGATGTTTCGTTAAACGCTCATGATAATTCCAAACAAATGATGGAAAAAGATTACCAAGAAAAAGTTGCTGCATATGAACAAATTTATGGTAAAAAATTAAATTATGATTTTACACCGTGGGACATAGCCGGTTGGCGCAATAAAGCTAATCTTCCCAAATAATAGCAAGCATATTAATAGACTTAATAATTTAAGCAGATTATGATTAAGTTAGACAGATGATTAAAACGTTTTTATAAGGAAGGAGCGTTCTTCTATGAAGAAATTCACAAAAGAATCTTTATTACACTATGACGGTAAAGACGGTCGTCCAGCTTACGTTGCAGTTGATGGAACAGTTTACGATGTAACCAATAATCCACACTGGACTGGTGGCACTCACCACGGTCATTTAGCTGGCCGCGATTTAAGTGTAGCTATCACTCATTCACCACACGGTAAGAGTGTTCTTAGCAAGTTAAACAAAGTTGGTACTTACAGCGAAAATTAATTAAAAATTTTAATACCTTAAAAGCAGATCCGTAACAAATACGGGGCTACTTTTTTTAGATTATAGTTAGACAAAGCAAAAAGAGCGCCCAATCATTTTTGATTGAGCGTTCTTTCTTCGTCCTTAAAATTGTGTACGTATGTTAGGACGTTGCTATGCCTTTAACGAGTTGTTTCAAAATTTGCTTGCTTGAGGTAACGACCGGAACCAATGATGTAGTAGCTCTTACCACGAATCCCGACAGGATCGCCGTAAGTACCAACTACTTGGTGCTGCTTCACCACCTTCCGGCCGATCCGATTACCATACTGACTATAAATATAGGCATTATGCGTAAGTTTACGTTTAGTTGCGTCAATGTTGCCAGCTGCTATGTAGTAATTATTAGCTGCTACATAGAATTTCCGACCATTGATCGTCTTCATACCATAAGTCTTTACCTTAGAATTCAAGTTTAAGATCACCTTATTAGCACGTTTACCTTCTTTGTTATACAAGTAAGCATTATGCTGCAAAGCTTTAACAGTGAATGCTTTATCACTATCTTGCTTAGCATTTGGTGATAACTCACTATTAGCCAAGTCTGGATAAGCAATCTTCATAAAGTTATTCGCCTTCATAAAGTGGTTATGATCAATGGTGTAATACTTCTTGCCACGGATCGTGACCACGGTGCCATAAGTAGCTACATTTTGGCCAGTCTTAACGACTTTCTTACCCACACGTTGACCATACTTGTTATAAAGATAGGCATTGTGCTTGAGCTTTCTAGTTTGGCTTACCGCGTTGCCAGTTGCTAAGTAGTAATCATTGTCCAGAGTAAAGAACTTCCGGCCATTGATGACAACCATACCATAAGTAGTGACAGTGGAACCAGCCTTTAAGACTGCTTGGTTAGCCCGTCTGCCATCCTGACCATACAGGTAGGCATTGTGCTTTAAGACCTCTTCCTTAGCAGTGTCGTGGCTATTATTACCAGTATTTCCATTGACATTTTTATCGACAATATTAACCATGACATTAATGGAAGTCTTTGTTCCATCCGGATAAGTTACGACGACTGTGCCTGCTTGCTTACCTTGCTTGGAGGTATCTGGTGCAGGCTGCCAGCTATATTTAGTACCATCTGGCATTTGATCCTTATTTGTAATCGCATCACCAGCATAAGTGGTATCGTTACTTAAGTCCGTACCTTGCGGAATATCGACTTCACCAGGGATCGGTAACTTTGGTGTCCGATCTGGTTCTGGCAGTGAACCGCCACCATTCTTAGTGTAATAAAAGACAAAAGTCTTTTGCGGGTTAGTATTCTTCGTCAAAACATAAGTCTGGGCATCTGGGTTTACTAACTTATAACCAAACGGTGCCTTTTGGGCTGCATCGTCACCACTAGCAGTAACTACATCGCCATAATGACCACCAGTGCCTAAGACATAATCAGTTAGACCAGGTACTGGCTTAGTTGTTCCTTCTAAGTAATGCACAACTTTAACCGTATCACCTGCTGCTACCGGGTCACCAACAACATAAATAACTTTATCCTGACTTTGGGTACTATAGGTGATAGGTCCTGGTTGTACATAATTGGCTGGCATATCGTCAGGATTAGTAGCATAGTGGTAACCATCCGGAATTGGATTTGCTTGGATAACGGCTCCATCCTGACTTAGATCAATCGTATCACCGACCTGGTTACCAGTTGGAGTAATTGTATTACCCACCTGATTACCATTCTTTAGCTCATATTTAACTGTTACGTTAGTTTCTGGGTCACCTGCTAAATAGATAGTGACTGTATTGCCAGTGGCAGTGAAATCTGCTTTAGTTGGTTGCGTTTGTCCAGCTAATTCTGCATCAGTTGTGGCATATGTATAACCAGTTGGAATATTAGGAGTAATATAAGTGGATTTAACTGTGCTATCAGTTAAATCTAAAGATTTACCAGTGAAACCAGGAATTACATCACTGGTATAAAGTGTTTTATCAGTGTGTTTAGCATTAACAAATTTCAGGGTAACCGAAGCATTGGCAAGTTCCCAGGTACCCGCATGTGCTTTACCGTTCTCTAAGTCAGCTACCGTAGCTGACTTAGAAAGATCACCATCTTTATACCAAGTCGTGCCAGGTATTCCAGCACCACTAGCTAATTTGGTTTTCTCACCCAAAGTTAATTTATTTAGATTACTAGCATTCAACATATTACTCATATTAGAAACATTGCTAGTATCAAAATTAGAGATGTCCAAGCTAGTTAAACCACTGTCATAAGCAAGCATATCACCCATGTCAGTGACTTGGCTGGTATCAAAGCTAGACAAATCCAAACTCGTTAAACCACTGTCACCATCAAACATATTACTCATATTAGTGACTTGACTAGTATTAAAGCTCTCTAAACCAGTTAAATTGATTAAGTTATAATCCCCATAAAACATATCACCCATGTCAGTGACTTGGCTGGTATCAAAGCTAGACAAATCCAAACTC
>ENA-UOOE01001534-UOOE01001534.1-fermentation-metagenome-genome-assembly--contig:-NODE-1534-length-19256-cov-12.044060_pt1 | contig 19256 bp, 27 predicted proteins | sample MGYA00245776_ERZ724021 | MGnify/ENA primary metagenome ERZ724021 (study PRJEB28704, sample SAMN03018321) | fermentation metagenome | biome: anthropogenic terrestrial biome; feature: soil... | reverse complement strand
AACCACTAAAAAAAGACAAAGTACCTCTTTTCGATACTTTGTCTTCACTCTGAGCTCCGGAAGACAATTCCGGAGCTAAGAAAAAATCGGGCGGCTCCGGTAAAAAAAGCGCTGCGAAGGAGGAATAGAGATGTCGGCTGCCGACCGGGAAAAAGTTACGGAAAAAGTTCAGGCCGCGCTGCCTGACGTTTCGCCGGATCAGATCAATGACCTGATCAATCAGGCCGAGGAATATTTCTTGGCAAAAACCGGACGCCGAACGATTCCAGACAGGGCCACTTATTTGTGGAAAGATATCGCCGTTATGGTTGGGAAAACCGGGCAAGCGGCGACCACTTCCACGGCAAACAGCGGCCCCAAAATAGTTAAGTCCGTTAAACGCGGCGATACCACAATTGAGTATGACAACGGTTCCAGCGACTCCGGAAACAGTTCCGGAGCTGGTCTGAGCGGACTCGACGCGCGGATCGCGTTTTTTAAGGTGGCGAAAATCCGATGACGGAGCGGGAAGCGATTGAAAGCACCTATATTGACCGCTGCGATATTTACCGCCGCTCCGATGTTAAAGACCCCAATACCAAGCAAACCGGGCAAATTGAATCCGCTGTGCTGCAGAACGTTCCCTGCGCCTTATCTCAGAATAAGGGCGGGGAATTATCTTTAAGCGGCAATCGCGGCAAAGCGTCCGGAAGCTATACCCTGTTTTGCTCTCCCGACGCCGATATTCGACGGGGAGATAAAATCGCAGTAGCAACAAAGGCCGGCCAAAAATTTGTACTGTGGGCCGGGAAAGGGTTCAGCTACGCCGACTCTCACAGCGAGATTCCGCTGTCGGAGGATGACAAATGATCATCGACCCAAAGCCGTATAAAGAATATGCAAAGAAGCTGAAAAAGAGCCAGGAAGCCGCAAAGGCACAAGCTCGCATGGAGCTGAACGCAATAGCGGACAGACACTTGGCCCGTTGCAGGGACAACACGGCTACCGGCAGCAGTCCCGATTCCCCAACGCTCGGCCCCGCATGGGACAGAAGCGGCGTTATCGAAACCATTGGCGGCCTGCAGGCAGAAGTGTTTAATCCGAAGGATTACGCTTCCCATTATGAGTTTGGCCACCGGCAGGAGCCGGGCAGACTCGTTTTTATCGAACTGAGGCCCGGCGAGTCAAAATACGGTTATGCCGCTCAACTAGTGAAATCCGGAAAGCACAAGGGCCAGTGGGGAATCTGGATCAGGCTGAAAAAGCCGTATGTCAAAGGCGCGTTCGTCATGACGGACAGTGAAAAAAAAGCGCAGAAGGAACTTGACGCCGCCGCCCGCCATATTCAGGAAACGATTCGGAAAGGACTGGAATAATGGATATTTTCAATATGATTCTTGCAGCCCTGTCAACTGGCATCGACGGGCTTTATCCGGATATTCCGGTATATTCTGAATGGGTACCGGGGAAGCTGCCGGAGCGCTGCTTCCTAATCGGCTTTGCGGGCGATACGGATGTGAAAGGAGAACTTGGTGGGCGGATAAACGTGTCCGGGAAACTGGATATTGCCTATCTGCCACCGGAAAAAGCGAACGAATTGGAAGTCAAAAAAGAGCTGAACAAGGTATTTGCCAATATCAGTCTCCAGCTGAAGGATTTACGGACTGAAGACTGTTCGTTGAGGCTCCAAAACCACACCCGCCACGATGACGGTGATGAGCTGCACGACCTTTGTGATTTCACCACCTTCCTTTACCCGGTAGATAAAACACCGAAGATAAAAGACATTGATATTGACAAGGAGGCTTTGAAATAAATGGCTAAAAATAAACCAACCGCTCAGGCCAAACCTGTAAAAGAAGTTTCGGATACTGGAACGCCTGAAAAAGTTGCGGGGCCGACATTTTCCGGCAGCCAGCTGATCCGCGCGGCATCAGGTGTCAGCGCCGACGTTATGTCGGCTGCACTTATACCGGATAGGCGATATACGGAAGCGGACGCAAAAAGCGCTGTCGACAAGTTTCTGAAGAAGGAGGTTTCCGTCAATGGCAGGAGGTAACTGGATAACTCAAAACAAAGTGCTGCCAGGCGTATACATCAATTACGCCGGCAGCGGAACCAATCCAATGGTGGAAGGCGATAAAGGAATCGTTGGAATTCCCGCCGTATTTCCGTGGCTGAAAGAAAAAACTCTGATTGCCCTGACAAAAAAAGACGCAAAGTCGCTTGCCGCCGACTTCGGTGAGGATGCTCTCCTTGTAACAGAAGCCATGAAGAATTCTGCCCACGTCTTCTTTTATCGAGTCAATGCCGGGGAAAAGGCTGCCGCAACGATTGGAAATCTTGTCTGCACAGCCCTTTATTCCGGAACGTATGGGAATCGGCTAAGCGTGTCAATTGAGAATACCGTCGGCCAAACCGGAAAGTACGATGTAATCACCTGGCTGGATACCATGGAAATCGACCGCCAGACCGTGGCGGATATAACCGGTCTTGCGGTTAACAACTGGATTGCGTTTTCGAAGGCTGCCACCGATGCCGCGTTATCGGTGAATGCCGGAACAAAACTGACGGGCGGTACCAACGGAACGGCAACCAGCGCGGATTATGCCGACTTTCTAAGCCAGATCGAGCTTCAGACGATCAACGCCATAGCATGCCCTTCGGACGATTCGGATATCAAGAACCTGTTTGTTGCTTTTGAAAAGAGGATGATTCAGGAAGAAGGAAAATATCTGCAGACGGTCGTTCCGGAGTCTCAGGCCGATTTTGAGGGCGTCATTTCCGTAAAAAACGGAGTTGTCCTCGAGGACGGAACGCATGTGTCGAACGTGCAGGCTACCGCCTATGTTGCCGGTGCCACCGCCGCCTGCCCACTGAAGGAAAGTCTGACGAACGCAAAATACATGGGGGCGGTTGACGTGGATCAGCGATACACAACCGCCCAGCAGATCGAATTCGCCAAATCGGGACAGATGGTTTTTATCCCGTCCCCGGTCGGTGGAAACAGCGTCCTGATTCAAAAGGATATCAACACGCTGACTACTTTTACGGCGGATCATACCTATGCCATGAGCAAAAACAAGATTATCCGCATCCTTTACAGCATTTGTACGGAAATCAACAACCGTGGCATGTTGTACTACAGCGGAAAAGTTTCCAACAGTGAGGACGGAAGAAAGTTGTTTCAAGCGGATGTTCTGTCCTACTTCCGTTCCTTGGAAGCAGATGGAGTGCTGCATGACGTTGCCCCGGATGATATCACGGTCGCGCAGGGCAGTTTAATTGACGCGATGGTGGTCAATTACGCCGTTCGCCCGGTCGATGTAATCGAAACAATTTACAATACCATTGTTGTGGAAGGGTAGGTGATAACAAATGACAACATTTAATCAGGAAGACGCCATCAGTAGCAAAGAAGGCTCTGCCTTTGTTACAATCGGCGGGAAAAATTACGACCTGTTTTTCGCCAAAAAGATCGAAGCAAAAATGAGTAAAAACAAAGAAGACGTCAAGTCCATAGGAAAACGCTCCGTTGGGAAAAAAGCAACGTCGTGGTCTGGTTCCGGAACTTTAACCATTCAGGCCGTCACAAGCCTTTTCAAAGAAATGTTTGTGGAATACGCGAACGGAGGGGCCGACCGTTATTTTTCCATACAGCTGACAAATGAAGACTCCTCCACAAAATGGGGCCGTGAAACCAAGGTACTGACCGGGTGCAATTTTGACGATATCGACTTCGCAAACCTTGACAGCGATGACGGCCTGCTGGAGCAGGAGCTTCCATTCACCTTTGACGGCGTGGAGCTGCTGGAAAAATTCAATTCCTAAAAATCAATATCAGGAGGGAAATAATATGTCACTTACCGCATTTTTTAGAGATAAGGCAAAAAAGCCGGAGAATCAAAAGATCGTGGTTAGCAATCGGTTTCAGGAAAACGGAAAGCCTATCCCGTGGGAAATTCGCGCCATCACCGAGGATGAGGATGCGAAAATTAAATCCGATTGCACTACCGTGAGCGTTTTTAAAGGTCGCCAGACAACAAAATTTGACAGCCAAAAGTATACCAACAAGCTGATCGCGGCCTGTGTGCTTTTTCCCGATCTGCGGGATGCGGAACTGCAAAAAAGCTACGGCGTAACCAGCGACGACGCATTGGTAAAGGCTATGCTGATTTCCGGAGAACACGCAAATCTGTTGCAGGCTGTTAATGAGATCAACGGATTTAACGCGGAGAGAGTTGACGATACTAAAGAAGAAGCAAAAAACTCCTAAAATCCGGGGATGCGGAAACGAACTATGCGTATTACACGCTTGTGAAATTTCATCGCTTCCCCGGAGAGCTTTTTGCCCGTCCGTGGTATGAGCGGCAAATAATTTATGCTTTCATTGACGAAAAAATCAGGCAGGACAGAATTGAGGCCGTAAAAATCAAACGCAGAAGGAGATGATAACCTTTGTCAACCGTATCTTCCATGCTGGATTTGCAGGACGGATTTTCAAAAACAATCGACAACGCCGTCAATGCAATCAATCGCCTGACAACATCCTTAGACACGCTTAATCGCTCGGTAACCATGCCGGATATGGATCGGCCCTTCACAGATATCCATACAGAAGCCGGAGCCGCTGACACGTCGGTGAATCACCTATCTGCTGCGGTTGACAAGCTGGTTCGCGGAATGGAAGAACTTCAGATGTCTTCCCGGATGGACACTGTGGATCGTGAATTTGGAGAAGTACGGAAAGAAGTTACCCATACCAACGAACAGATCGACATTCTTAATAATAACCTCCGAAGGACAGGGACTCAGTCGAGATCCGTCACGGCGGTTGCTTCCAGCTTCGGAGGGCTGAGTAAAGCCATCATTGTTGCCAATAACGGGATTCAGCTGATGCAGACCGCCATGCAGGGTATCAATCAGTTGGGCAGTAAAGCTGATGTGCGTATTGGCGTGGATGCCCGCCTCGGCCTGATCAACGATGGGTTACAGACGCAGACAGAATTGGAAGCCAAGGTGATGGCCGCCGCGAACGCAACAAGAACGTCATATGCCGCGACTGCCAATCTGGTAGCTCAGATGGGCCGTCAGGACTATTTCAGGAACAATAATGAGAAGGCGATTCAATTCGCATCGACCGTAAACAAGGGCCTTGTGGTCAGCGGAGCATCGGCTGCGGAAGCTGCCGGCGCTATCACTCAGCTGAATCAGGGCCTTGCTTCCGGTGTGCTGCGCGGCGACGAATTCAACAGCATTATGGAAAATGCTCCTATACTCGCTGAAATGATGACAAAATCCATGGGAATCACTAAAGGCAAGCTGAGGGAAATGGCTGAAGAAGGAAAGCTGACCACCGACGTGGTGGTCAGCTCCATCATGGAGCAGTCCTCAACGCTGGATCAGCAGTTTTCAAAAATGCCGATGACGTTCGGCCAAGCTAAGACGGTTATGGGAAACGACATAAGCCAGATGATGGATTATCTTTCCCAACCGGGACACGCGGTGGGTATCCTGATTCAAAAAATTGAAGACTTGACCGCTTATCTCAATACGCCGCAGGGAATCTCCATGATGGACAATATTGCAGCCGGGATTACAACCGCAGCGAATGTGCTTTCATGGTTCTTAAGCCTTGTGGTGGATACTTACAACTTTTTCGCAAATAACTGGTCGTGGATCGGCCCGATTTTTTGGGGCATTGCCGCCGCAATTGGAATCGCTGTGGCCGCCATGCTAATTTATAATGCGGTTATGACTATTTCCAATTTTATTGAGGCATTGTCGATAGCGTCAAAGGCGATTCATACTGGAAGTAGTATTGCACAGGCGGCAGCATTAGAGACAGCAACGGGAGCACAAGTTGGACTTAATACGGCCATGCTGGCCAGCCCGATCACGTGGATCATCGCGGCGGTTATTCTGCTTATCGTGGTTATCTATGCCGTGGTAGGGGCCATCAATCAGGCGACCGGCTCCAGCGTTTCGGCTACCGGCGTAATCTGCGGCGCTTTTGCGGCGGCGGGCGCTTTTATTTGGAATGCCGTTATCGGAGTTATAAACGCAATTATTCAGGCAGTATGGTCTATATTCGTGGAACCTTTTATCGGAATCGTCGAATGGGTGCTAAACGTTACCAACGGCGGATTCGATTCCTTTGGGGGCGCTGTGGCAAATCTGATTGGTAATATTATTTCGTGGTTCCTGTCTCTCGGAAAAGTCGTGACAAAGATCATCGACGCTATTTTCGGGACGAACTGGACAGCCGGCCTTTCCTCCCTGCAGGACACGGTGACCGCTTGGGGCAAGAACGATCAGGCAATCACCATAGATCGCAACGCTCCGACCGTCGGTTCGAGGATTGCCTACGGGGATGCCTATAACGCCGGCTACAATGTCGGACAGGGAATTGATAGCAAAGTCGGCGGGCTGATGGATGGCGTTACCGGCCTTTCCGATAAACTCGCAGACCTGAATAAGACAGCGGATGAAACTAACTCTATGAAGCCACAGAGCTATGGCGATGCCTACAAAAATCCGACCGGTGGTAAAATCGACAAGGTCGGCAAAGTGGGCGACGCGGTCGATATTTCCGACCAGAGTCTCAAATACCTAAACGATATTTCAGCAAATGCGGCCCTGAGCCGCTTTGACAGCTATCAGACGCTGACCTATGAACAAGCGAACGACCTGAAGCTATCCCCGCAGGATGCGGATGCGCTACGCGCCAGCGCCAACAGCAGCACCAACATTTACTATCTCAATTATTCGGGCGGCGGCGTCCATATCAAAAACGATGTTAAAAAAGGTGAAGATTGGGAGGAAATTAAAGCGAAGGTTCATGATGAAACAGAAAGTGAACTGGAAAGCGGCCTGTCGGGAATTGATGAGGTGGTGGCCGGATGATAAAGACTTTTTTTGATGGAATGCAGCTTCCCGTCAATCCTTTTGAAGATATCACGGTCAAGGTTCAGGGCAACAATAAACAATTTGATATTGTCGACCTGGGGGAAATCACGGTGATCGGAAAGCGTAAGCTAAAGGAGATCAGCATTAAAAGCCTGTTCACTGACAACGTCTACCCGTTTTCCACCACCAGCTCTCCCCTCTCGGCAAAAACCTATGTGGACAACATTTACAGTCTGATGGAAAAATCAGCGCCGGCCCGGCTGATCGTCACTGGCGACGGCATGGACATCAATTTACTGTGCAGCATCGAAGACTTCGAACCGTCTCAGCATTTTGGCGAAACGAACGAATATTATTATACCCTGTCTCTAAAGGAATACCGGGAACCAGTTGTTAAGCGTGTACAGATAATGCAGACCGCAGCCATTCCGAAGGCGCTGGCCAGTGCGCAACCGGTACGGGCCACTAAGGCCCCTACGACAAAAACGTACACGGTAAAGTCCGGGGATTGTCTCTGGAATATCGCAAAGAAATACTATGGCAGCGGCTCTCAGTACACCAAGATTGTGAATGCCAATAAAAGTAAAATCAAAAATCCGAACCTGATCTATCCCGGTTGGGTACTGGTGATACCTTGAGGAGTGATGTCGATGCTGGAAGCTATGTTGGCGGCAGAAAACGGGAATATGTTCAATGTATCTCAGGTTGTGAGTTCCGTGGAGTTTACGGACAATATCAATCAGGCGGGCGTCTGCACGTTTAATTTCCTCCAAAACAATATTATAGCACCGGGAGAGGGAAACGCTGTAAGCGTAAAATACGACGGTGATCCTTATTTCAAAGGATTCGTATTTAAAAACGGATTTAGTAAAAGGGAACCCGCCAAAATAACCGCTTACGATCAACTCAGGTACCTGAAGGCAAAAGATACTTACAGTTTCAAGAATAAAACCGCGTCTCAGGCCGCGCAACAGATTTTCACGGATTTTGGCCTGAAGGTCGGAACCGTCGAGGATACCGGGTATAATCTCGGTAACCTTTCGCCCTTCGACAGCAAGGTGGTTCTCGATATAATTTCCGACTGCATTAACCTAACCCTCCGAAACACTCAAAAGTACTTCTACATTAAAGACGAATTCGGTCTTGCCGTGCTGCGAAATGTACAGTCCAGCATTTCAAACTTGCTGGTCAGTACTGGCACCAACATCGACGATTACAGTTATGAGCGCGGAATTGATGACGAAACCTACAATCAGATTAAGCTTGTGCGTGATAATAAAGACACCGGCAAACGTGAAGTCTATATTTCAAAAGACAGTGCCACCATTAAAAAATGGGGTCTGCTCCAATACTATGAAAAGTTGGACGATTCCGTAAACCCGGAACAAGCAAAAGCAAAATCCGACGCGCTGCTGGGCCTCAAGGACCGGGTACAGCAGAAGCTGACCGGAGTGGAAGTGCTGGGTGATAAAAGCGTCCGGGCCGGGTACATGGTCTATGTAAACATTCCCCGCGCCGGAATCAAAAAATTTCTTCTGTGCACCAAGGCGGTGCATGACTTTACAGACGTTTCACATACCGTAAAAGCGGATTTCAAATTGGTTTAAAGGGGGCTTTAAAATGTTTGTTGACGTGTATCAGTGCAAGAGGATCATCCGGGCTTACCTTGATCATACGGGGCGAGGCGGTTTTCAGACCGGCACGGTTTCCTCCGTTTCTCCTCTGAAAATCAAACTCAGTGAAAAGCTGGAATTGGACGCAGACGATCTTTATATCAGTGACAACTGTATTGGTCTGAAGCTTGGCGACACAGTTCTTCGCACTCCGCTGAAGGCTGGAGATGGCGTTTTGCTTCTATGCCGGCCTGCTGGCATGGAAGGGATCAAGTATATCCTGCTTGACCGGATTCAGCCATATCAGCCCATCCGCGAGGTATCGCCATGATTCCGAATATTGAGATTCAGGATACAGAGACCGCACAGTCCCCTTCAAAAACTTGGAAACTTGACCTTGAAAACAACCGTATATCCGGTTTCATCAACGGGCTTGACGCCGCAGTGCAGTCCGCTGCGATGGCCATTCAGACGGAGCGGTATGAACACCTGATTTTTTCATGGCAATATGGTAGCGAACTCAACACACTGGTCGGAAAAGATACCGATTATGTGGCCAGCGAGGCAAAAAGGATGATAACGGACGCGCTGAGCGTGGATACCCGGATAACGGGTATCCACGATTTTTCTGACGAAAATGGAGTAATTCATTTTACGATTGACACAATTTTCGGCAGCCGGGCAGCACAGGCGGAGGTAAAATCATGAAAAGCTTTGAAGATTTCATGCGGGAAATGCTGGATAACATTCCGGATAATTTAAAAAATCAGGTTGACACAAGGGAAGGAAGTATCATCTATACGGCTTTGGCCCCGGTAGCAATGCAGCTTGTCGAGCAGCAATTCTACGCCGACAACATTCAGGACGCCACCATGCCGGATACAGCGCGGGGAGACGATCTGACGCGCCGCTGTGCGGAGCACGGGATAAACCGTTATGCCGCGACAAATTCGATCCGGAAAGGAACTTTTAACGATGAGAATGGGAACCCAATGGATGTGCCTATCGGTGCGAAATTTGGCGCGGATGGCATTACTTATATCGTAATCAGCAAAATATCATCCGGTACCTATCGGCTGCAGTGCCAGCAAACCGGCATTATCGGCAACAGTTATTTCGGCGCTCTGCTGCCGATTGACAATATCGCGGGACTTGGCACGGCTACGCTTTCGGAAGTACTGACTGCCGGCGAAGAGCAGGAATCCGACGATGAGCTGCGCACGAGATTTTACAAAGAAATCAACGAGCAGCCATTCGGTGGAAATATTGCCGACTATGAGCAACAGATCTTTAAGATATCAGGCGTCGGAGCGGTGAAAATATTTCCCACGCCAAACGATGAAGGAGGAAAGGTTCAGTGTGTGATTGTCGCGCCAGAGAACCAGCCGGCAAGCGAGAGCCTGATCCAGACCGTGCAGGATGTAGTTGATCCGGAACCGCACGGGCAAGGTTATGGGTTGGCCCCTATTGGCCACTATGTCACTATTTCAACAGTGACGGAATTTCCGGTTAACGTATCGGTTTCATTGGCGCTCAAAACTGGCGTTGAAATTTCCGGGATACAAGTTTCCGTAGAAGCCGCAGTTCAAAAATATTTGGCGTCTTTGGCTTTTCAGGACAGTATTGTCCGAACTGCCCGCGTGGAAGCGGCCATCCTTTCGGTAAATGGAGTCGCCGATGTGTCAAACACACTTTTGAACGGGAACGCAGGCAATATAACTCTTTCCTCTGCTTTCGATGATTATCAGATTCCAGTCGAGGGCGGCGTAACTATCACGGAGGACAAAGATGTATCAGTATCTTGACTACCTACCGAAGTATCTTCATAACGTAAAGGATTTTCAGGCGCTGGGCGACGCAACCAATCCGCAGACGGATAACCTTCTTCAGAAGGCAAAACAGATCTATCAGAATCAATTCGTGCTTTCGGCGGATCTTCCAACGATTGAACGATGGGAAAAGCTTTTTAACCTTTCCGGCTCCGGCACGCTTTCCGAACGCCGCAAACTTATAGCGGCAAAGATTCAGGCCAATAGCATCATCAATGGTTCCGCGCTCCTGAATTTAGTCGAAAAGCAATCCGGAGCCTCTGCCAGAATGGAAGTTTCGCCGGGAGAGTATGAGTTTTCAATTTACCTTTCGGCACTGCCGTCAGAAGAAATTCCCCACAAAGCCATTGTCAATATGGTCGATCAGGCAAAACCGGCCAACATGGTTTTTCACTTGAAATACGAGCAGGGGGCTGGCGGGCAGTTCTATTTTGGAGCGATTCTTCAGATGTCCAAAGCATTGGAAATAAGGCAGGTGATCTAAATGGCTATCGAAAAATTTTATTTGACGGCAGCCGGAGAAACGCTGCTGGCAAAAGCTCAAATCGGTCAGAACTTGAATTTTTCTAAGATAGAGGTCGGGCAAGGAAATTTGCCGGATGGCACTGATATTACCGGTCTGCAGGGACTGATTGATCCAATCAAAAATATCCCTATCATTGGGAAAGAAGTCTCCAATAAAACTGCCAGAGTAAAAGGGTATTTTAATAATCAAGGAATCTCCACTCCTTTTTACTGGAAAGAAGTTGGCTTGTTTGCTGATGATCCCGACTTAGGGAAAGCAGTGCTGTACGGCTACGGGTTCGCTACAGCCAGCGCAGACAGGATTCCGACTTACAGTGTCAGCCCTACGGAATTCACATTCGTACTGGTGACTCAGGTCGGCAACGCGACCAATGTCACGGCGTCCATTGATGAAAGTCTGATTTTCGTGCCGGCCAGCCGCAAAATCAATGGAAAGAGTCTGGCCGCAGATATTACCCTCACTGCTGAAGACCTGAATATCCCGCAGGCGGATACTGGCCATTACGGGCTGGTTAAGCTGTCGAAAGACTTTAAGCTCGATGCGGATGGGGCGCTTGTGGTCAACAAAAGCAAGGTTGGAGGAGGCGGATCGACCGTGCCGATAGAGCTGGTAGATAGTGACGCGACGGCGGCAATGGAGCTACCGATTAAAATAAACGCGGCGGGTGAAGTTGTTTTTACCGACGACGGCACCGGCACCGGAATCATTACGCTCCAAAGCGTGAGCGGCAAGCTGGAATTTGTCGCCCAAGATATTTTATAAGGAGGACCGGACATGAATATCATTTTAGCTCCAAAAGCGTATGTTGATGCACAGAGTCAGAACAAGTTTTCTGTTTTCGGATACAACGACGACCAGAATACCGCGCCGAATCAAATCAGCAATGCGGACGGGATTCCTGCCGCTGCGTTTCCGCACGGGTCTGATCATGTGCTGCTGTTTGAAACCGATTGGGCACAGCGGGCCGACATTCCGGTATCGGTGGAATACTATATGGCCACCGAGGAGGCCGGTAAGCAGCTGCGTCTGCAACTTGGGTTTAGTTTTGATGGCAGCGCGTTCGTTTGGATGAATACAGAGACTGTCACCGCACCGTCTGACAAATTAGTTCATACCCTTGCATTTACAGCCGCAATCCCTTCCACGGCGATCCCGACGGGTGACGGGCATACACTGCGGATTAAAGTCCGGCGTCTCGGCGGCGATGAAGCAGATACCCATTCGGGGGATTTCTGTTTATTGGCTATCAAGTACTACAGGGCAGCATAAGGAGGCAGATAAATAATGATCTCAACAGTTCAGGGGACATACCCGGGCCTCGCCTGGGACATCACGCCGGAAGAGGACGGCAAAAAGATATTGCTTCCGGATGCAAAAATTGAAGTGGCCGGCACTACCTATCAGATGACCGCTGCTTCGTTCGACAAAGCTGACGGCACGGTATATTTGACGCCGGGCGGATATTTCTTCACAGCAAATGGACCGGACGATCAGTCCGCTCCAGCCCAGCCGGAAGCGGAAATCAAAAAATTCTCCAACGGCGAAATTTACTGGATCGCCTACATTGAGGGCGATAATATCAAGGTCCTGAAAGCGGTGAATGCAGAATGATTATTATAAATCCAAACCAGAAAGAACAGCCGGAATTGCCGGTTGACAATTTTGCTCTGAACAGCGACGATGTGGAGGCTTTTGCGCCTCTCTGGCAACGCAAACACTGGTCGGACGTACCGCATACGCTGTCTTCGGACTCCGGGCTGGCCGTGGAATCCGTCGCTGAAGGCGGTCAGCAAGTCAAAGTTTACGGCAGCGGAACGCTTAACGGGAATATCAATAAATCTGCTATGATCAAAATAGGCGGCAATTACCATGTGGTTGCTGCCGGCGGGTCGGCATCCGGAAACAAGGTTTCAATTACTATTTTCCCCGGAGCACCGAGCGGAGGATATGCAAGCGGGACGCCGGTTGAATTCTGCGATTCTTCGCTGGAAGTTCACGATTTCATTTTAGGCGCGTCAACTTGGGTCTACCAGCCCGGCTTCCGGGCATATCAGCTCATCAAGCCGGCAAACTGCGGGTACAGTTCGAGACCTGTCGGCTTCTTTGTGCGCCATCGGCCCTCCACCGGAGTCGATGGAATTGATTACAACTCTATTTTGTTTCGCGCCTTTTATGCCGCCAAATATCAAATGTCACGCGCTGATGCAACGGCGGCGGCTGAAGGATCAAGCAGCATTGCCGTTTCACGGCAGGGTGTGATTCCGTGGGCAAGCATCAATTTTGACGCTGCTGCCGCCGCGTGCTCGATATCGGATACCGTCACAGGAAAAGACCTCGGCGTGAGGATGATTCGGGACGATGAATGGGTTTCCCTCGGCATCTATTCCGCAATACTCGGTCCGGAGCGGTTTGGGACCAACCGCTGGGAGCCGTTCGGAAACAATTACTCTTTGAAGGATTATGACGATAACAGCGTCACATATACGGCTGATCCCACTGTTTCCGGGCGTGCGCTTACCGGGACGGGGAGAAAATCCGGATGGAAAGCTGGCCAAAACCTTACCTCCCATACCGGCAGAACAAATGGGGTCTATGACCTAAACGGAAATATATGGGAGTTCACTTCCGGCCTGAAGCTCAAAACGGGTAGCAGCGGCAGAGGTTATCTGTATGTCGATGAAATGGATACCGGAATTCAGATGGTGGACACTTCAAACAATCGGTATGTAACTGCTCTTAACACAGATCTTCGTATTGCAAAGCACGCCATTGCGAGCGCCGCAGACGGTACCGGTAGAGCAGAGTTTGGTTATGACTACCAGTATCAAGGTACGGGAACAAACTCTGAATATGTGCCGAGTCGCGGCGGCAACTGGAGCAACAGCACGAGCGCGGGTTCCTTCTATCTGTACTTGTACTACTCCCGCACCAACTCGGACACCGGCCTCGGGTTCCGCGCCGCTTTTGAAATCTGATTTCTGTTACACTGTGATCTGGACACCCGGCGATAGCCGGGTGTAAATTTTTGAAAAAATAACGTATTTCGTGAGAAAATAACAATTTGATATTTTTTCCTTATAAAGGTGTTATAATCTATCGCAGATGGTGTTTTATTAACGGATGGTGTTATTTTTGGAAAGCTTAAAAATCCTGCAAAAAGTCTTCGATATGATTAAATACGGATACGGCGCTTTGGCACAGTTCCCGAAATCCGAGAAGTTCGCCTTAGCTGCCGACATCAAACATTGCCTTGACCTTATTTTAGAGCGGGTGATTGAGGCAAGCAAAAAGTACTATAAAAAGACCACACTGCAGGAGCTTGACGTTGAAGTAACGAAATTGAAAGCGTATTTACGGCTTTCCCAAGACCTCGGTTTCCTACCATTTAAAAAGTATGAAATATGGTCTGGCATGGCCGTAGAAATTGGCAGGATGGTCGGAGGCTGGATCAAATCCGTTAATTTAGGCCATCCATCGGGAGCAGGCCGTTAGTGCCGATTCGCGGCGGCAACTGGAGCAACAACACGAACGCGGGTTCCTTCTATCTGTACTTGAACAACTCCCGCACCAACTCGAACACCGACCTCGGGTTCCGCGCCGCTCTACCCCAAAAGTCAGATGTTCCGGACCTACTGGGTTCGGTCCCAGCACAGGGGGATAAAGGGGCTTGCCTCCATGCCGATGACCGGCAAAAAACCGAGTAATTGTGTATGCCGATATTAGCGTAAGCAAATTCCGCAAAGCACAATAATTTTGATGGACTGCGGAGAGATAAAAAATGAAACCTTTCAAAAATTTATACCCCAAAATCTATGATTTTGAAAATCTATACCATGCCTATCTCTCCGCTCGAAAAAAGAAGCAGTATCGTCCTGAAGTCCTCGCTTTTTCCGCAAACTTAGAGGAAAACCTGATTGAACTGCAGAACGAGCTGATTTATCATTCCTATAAAGTCGGACGGTATCGGGAATTTTACGTCTATGAGCCGAAACGACGGCTTGTCATGGCGCTCCCGTTCCGCGACCGTGTTCTTCAATGGGCAATTTACAGAGTCGTTCAACCGCTCATTTCAAAAGCCTACATTTTAGACAGCTATGCTTGCATCCCCGGCCGAGGCGAGCTGGCATCAATTCAGCGGCTGCAATATTGGACCAGACTGGATTGCAAAACCCAGCGGATGTATTACCTGAAACTCGACATGGCTAAATTCTATTATCGGGTGGACCATAAAATCCTACTTGAAATTCTGAGTAAAAAAATAGATGATCCGGAACTTATGCAGCTGCTTCGGACCATCGTCGACAGTGAAGATACTCCCTTCGGCCTGCCGCTTTGCGGGAATCTGAAGGAAAGCGCTCGGCAATTCGATATTGGAATTCCAATCGGCAACCTAACAAGCCAAATGTTCGCAAATTTGTACATGAACGAGCTGGACCAGTTCGCAAAGCGCACGCTCCGGATACGGCGCTATATAAGGTATATGGACGACATTATTATATTGTCGCCAAGTAAGATACTTCTCCATCATTATAAAACCGTTCTGGAAAGATTTATCAACGCAAAACTTCATCTGGCATTGAACCGCAAAACAGCCATACGGCCATGCAGCTTGGGAATAGACTTCTGCGGATACAAAATCTGGCCGGGTTACGTTAAAATTCGGAAAAGTACGGCACTTCGAATAAAACGACATTTAAAGTTGGTGACAGAGCAGTATTCGGATGGCCAAATCAGTCTTGAGAAAGCAGAAGAAATTTTCACAAGCTATTTTGGTTTACTGAAACATTGCGACAGCTACGGACTACGAAAAAAAATATCTGAAACGTATGTGTTAAAACGAAAAACTTGACACTGGAAATCGGAAGGGCAGCGCCTGAAAAGGCGAGGCTCTTCTTATTTTATATCATTCTTCAGGAGGCACGAAAATGTTTCAATTAAAAGGCTTGGATGTTTCCAAACACAACGGCGTAATCGACTGGAAACAAGTTGACCTTGCCGGCTATGATTTCGTTTTGATCAGAGCCGGATATGGCAACTCTGCCAATCAAAAGGACGCACAGTTTGATTACAACATGAAAGGCGCGATTTCACGGGGAATACATATAGGGGCTTATTGGTTCAATTATTGCCGTTCCCCAGCTGAAGCCGTGACAGAAGCAAAGATTTTCAAGCAAATCCTGCAGCCTTATGTTGGCCATATCGATTTCCCGGTTTCGCCGGATTTTGAGTATGACAGCATCCGGTACTTTAAAGAGAAAATGGGAACCAATCCCACTAACACCCTAATTACTCAAATGATGCAGGCATTTATAGGAGAAATGAAAGCCAGCGGCTGGTTTGTCAATCTCTATACTAATCTCGATTTCATTCGCTCTGGACGATTCAGCGATGAGCTTCGCAACGCCGTTGACCTTTGGCTGGCAGACTACAGCGGCGGCCCCGATTTCCCATGTGGCATTCAGCAGACCGGCAGCACCGGCAGGGTTCCCGGAATCAGCACAAACGCAGACATTGACGTTGCTTATAAGGACTATCCGTCAATTATTCGTGCCGCCTCAAAAAATGGCCTGAAGCCTTCCAAGGCACCGACTCCCGCAAAGACTCAAACGATCAAGAGCATCGGCGTTGGGACTAAGGTTCAGTACAGCGGCCCGCTCTATGCGGACAGCTATGGCAACGGCAAAGGAAAGACGGTTTCCGGTACATACTCCGTCCAGCGTGTCATCAGTGGCCGTAAATGCGGCATTCTTCTTCCCCTTGGATGGGTTCCAGCCAGTGAATGCAAGATACCTTCGGTAACAGTGAAAGCTCCTGCTGCCCCTTCAAAGGCTGTGGTTAAGGCCGGAGGAAGAGTTCGATACAGCGGCCCGCTTTATGCGGACAGTTATGGTAATGGAAAGGGCAAGACGATTTCCGGTACATACTCCGTCCAGCGCGTCATCAGTGGCCGCAAATGCGGCGTTTTACTTCCCGCCGGATGGGTACCAGAATCTGCCTGCAAACCGGTTTAAAGACATTTTAAGCGGCTTTAAAGGGGATGGTTTATATGTGAAATTATAAGCCGATAGCTTGAAAGGTTGAAAAAGTGAGGAAGAAAGGAGAAAAATGAAGCAGTATATTGGAACAAAGATCATTCGGGCAGAGCCTATTTCCAGAGGTGATTACAATGTCTATCGTGGATGGCAAATTCCAAAAGATGAGAATCCTGATGATGAAGGATATCTCGTAAAATATCGAGACGATTATGAGTCTTGGTCACCAAAGAAGATTTTTGAAGAAACTTACAGCCTAACTGACGGCATGACCTTTGGCTTCGCACTGGAAGCCTTAAAGAAAGGCCGAAAAGTGGCGCGTGACGGATGGAACGGCAAAGGCATGTTTGTTGTTTACCAGAAAGGCTATCCGCAGGGCATAAGCTGCAACAGGCAGACCGCCGAAGCGTGGGGTATCAAGGAGGGCAATCTGTTCCGCTGCGAACCATACCTTCAGATTAAGATGGCCAACGGTTCACACTCCATGTGGGTTCCGTCAATCAACGACTGTTTAGCCGAGGATTGGCACATTGTTGATTAAATATTTGTCCCATATATGGGACAGGAAAGAAGAATACTTATGAAAATCGATTGGAAACGGAAACTTACATCCCGGAAGCTGTGGGCGGCAATCGTATCATTTGCGGCACTGCTCGTTGTGGCTCTTGGAGGCACCGAGGCGCAAGCAACGCAGATTACCGCGCTAATTATGGCCGGTGCCACTGTCGTCGCGTATATTGTCGGTGAAGGTCTTGTTGACGCGGCAAGCGCAGGGGCCTCTGTTACAATCAACGGCGATCCGACAATTACAGGTATAGGCGATGCGCCAACAGCAGGCCAGCAGGCCACTACGCCGCCCAGCGTACCGATAGTTGGGCCAGTTAATCGGGAAGCAGCTCAGGGTACACCTACGGGTGCGGTACAGGCTGCCAAAACTAAACAGAATCTAGCATTGTCTGGTCAAAACGTATAATCCAAAAAGTACAAAAGCCCACTCGGCCCGTCGCGGCTGAGTGGGTACATTTATTATATGAAAGGAATCATCATTATGAACAGTTTTATTTCCAGAATTGGCGGAAAAAAGCTCCTCAGTAAGGAAATAATCCGTCGCTTTCCCGACCCATACCCGGAAAGATACATTGAGGTCTTTGGTGGAGCTGGATGGGTTATGTTTGCCCTTGAAAGGATATCGAAGCTGGAGGTCTTCAATGACATTGACGGACAGCTGATTAACCTTTTCCGTTGCGTGAAATACCATTGTGGCGAGCTGCAGCGGGAAATAAAGTGGGTTCTAACTTCGCGAGAAATGTTTTTAGATATCCGGGAACTACAATCCTACAGGGGACTCACTGACATTCAACGCGCAGCCATATACTTTACCCTGATCAAAGAAAGTTACGGCTCCGATGCACGGTCATTCGGATGTACCAACCGAAACATGATAGATGCCATGGAGTATCTCTCAAAAGTGCAGGACAGACTCAAGAGAACGGTTATCGAAAACAAAGATTTTGAATCGTTAATCAAGACATATGATCGTCCCGAAGCTCTTTTTTATCTTGATCCACCTTATCATGGAACAGAAAAGCACTATAATAATCCCTTTTCGGAAAAAGATCATGTCCGGTTAAATTCGGCTTTGAGAAACATTAAAGGAAATTTCATTTTGTCATATAATGATGATGATTTTGTCCGCTCACTGTATCGGGATTTCAAAATTAAAGCCGTATCACGACAAAACAACCTTGCAATGCGGAATAAAAATGCTAGCCATAAATTTCAAGAGCTTCTTATTCAAAACTACTAATTTCCAATACATGGTATTTTTTTAGGATATAAATAACGCAATACGTTATATCTTAACAAAAGCCCATGCAAATTCTGGATCGGTGTTATTATTCCCCGTAGGAAAGGGGGGATAATGAATGATAAGAATCTACTTATCCAAGCTATTGGGAGAGCGAAAGCTGACGCAAAATGACCTTGCTCAAATGACTGGAATCAGGCCAACGACCATCGGAGAAATGTATCATGAGATTATTCAGCGCGTAAATATCGATCATATCGATAAGATATGTGAAGCGCTGGGATGCACGATTGAAGAACTGATGGAATACGTGCCTAAAACTCATTCCGGCCATCAATCTTCCCCATCCGGGCATAAAAAAGCGGCTGATTCTTCAAGGTAACTTGGAAGAATTTCCGTAATTTTATGCATTTTAAGGGCCTTTAGAGTGGCTTCAAAACCGCTTTAAAGGCCCGATTTTTTGTATTTACTGTGCAATTTTTTTGTATTTTGTGCGCAAAGCAACAACGGTGCAGCAGTTTACAAGCAGTATGTATTCCTCCTGCAACTTTTTAAGGAAAT
>ENA-UOOE01001531-UOOE01001531.1-fermentation-metagenome-genome-assembly--contig:-NODE-1531-length-19263-cov-24.969232_pt1 | contig 19263 bp, 17 predicted proteins | sample MGYA00245776_ERZ724021 | MGnify/ENA primary metagenome ERZ724021 (study PRJEB28704, sample SAMN03018321) | fermentation metagenome | biome: anthropogenic terrestrial biome; feature: soil... | reverse complement strand
GGGAAAAGGCGGCGCTTTCCGGTGCAATTCCACGTATGGCGGGACAGCCTACCTTACTATCAGGTTTAAAAGCAGGAGCATGGTAACTCCGGAAATGCCGCCTACTCCGGAAATGCCGACGGTCAACGGGCTTAAAGGCAGCGTCACGCCCGTAAAGCAGCCGGTAAGGTTAACGGCCGCAAGCGCGCACAGGCCGGTTAATATGCCGCCTATAGCCCGCCTTACCGGATGGCGCGCTTTAACAATGACCTGTATTATAACAAGCATAATAAATACCGCCGCGGCGCATACGATTGCAACAATCCTGCTCAATTTACCCTCTCCGTCCTTCCTCTGCAGGGCGGCTGATGCCGCACTGCTTAGCTTCGTTTATCAGGTAGCGGTACCTTGAGTCGAGTTCGGCGCGCTGGTAAATGCACGCGTCTATCAGGTTACTGTCGGACTCCGACTGGAACCAGCATTCGTTGTACATTATAAGTTTCGAAATTTCCCTTATTTCATCCAGAATTTTTTGCTGTTCGGCAGGAACTTCCCGCTGCCCGCAGCTGCTTTTCTGTAGGAATTTCGATACAGATTCCATGCAAACACCTACTTCCGGTTAATATTATGTTAGTATAATGGACAAATATTCCAAAGATTATACTAAGCTTTTTATATTTTGCATGAAAAAGCCGGTAAACCCAGCGCAATTTTCCGTGCGGGATTTACCGGACGATATTATTTTATAAAACGGCGCCGTTTCAGATGCTTGGCGGCCGGCCTGCCGGGCCTGTGTCTGCTTTGTGCTTTGCGCCGCCGCCGGGTTCCGCGTGCGGCACGGCATCAAAGTTCTGGAAAGCAAGGTATAAGGACGCCAGCGCGAAAATGCACGCCGCCGCCCCGCTTATAAGCGACAAGTCGGTTATACCGAACGGCCCTGTAACCATGGAGACAAGCATGGCGGCAAAGCCTATATAGAAAAGGATAAGGGCTAACTTGTTGTCACTCATTTAGCGGCCTCCGCTTGGCACAGCGCGTCTGACAGCGCCGAAAAATTTTCAAGGGTGAGCTGTTCGGCCCGCAGGCCGGGCTTTATGCCTGCCGCTTCAAAAGCCGGCAGTAAAGCTTTTTTGTCGGCGCATATGCCGGCGGAAATAGAGTTCAGTATGGTTTTTCTACGCATGCAGAAGGCGGCCTTTATCAGCGCGAAAAAAAACTTTTCATTTTGCGGTTTGACGGGCGGCTCTTTCCGTACGTTAAGTTTTATGACAGCCGAGTCTACATTAGGCTGGGGGTAAAAAGACGCGCGGGGCACTTCAAAAAGCACCCGCGGTTCTGAAAAATAATGCACGGCCGCGCTTACGGCTCCGCATTCACGCGTGCCGGGTTCGGCGCAGAGGCGCGCTGCGGCTTCTTTCTGTACCATTGCCGTTACGGAGGCAACGCCTGGCCGTTCCTCTAAAAAACGCATGATAACGGGCGTCGTTATATAATACGGAAGGTTTGCACAGACGATGGTGTTTTCCATGCCGCCGAATTCGTTTTGTATAAGCCCTTTAATATCTATTTTAAGGGCGTCGCCGTTTATTATCTTCACGTTTTCAAGGCCCGAGAGCGTTTCGCTAAGTACCGGTATAAGGCGCTTGTCGAGTTCTACGGCGGCGACTTTTCCGGCGCGCTTCGAAAGGCTGGCCGTAAGCACGCCGAGGCCGGGGCCTATTTCTATGACGCCAGTCCGCTCCGAGGCGCCGCAGGCTTCCGCCATCCTCGGGCATACGGCGGGGTCGGTGATAAAGTTCTGGCCGAGTGATTTGGATATTTTAAAGCCGTGCCTTTTAAGTATAGGCATGATTATGCCGGGGTCCGACAGCTGCATGTTTGCCTCCCGCTTTTAACATGGTTTTTGTACTCTGATTATTATACCATACGTCAAGGCTTATTGCCATCGTTTTGCCGGCGGTTAATTTAATAGTATTATACTGTGTTTCCGGCCAGCTTACCGCGCGCCAGGCCGGCCTGTAAAAATAATATTTTATGCGCGGCGTTAACGGAATTTTTACCTTTTAGTGCCGAGGAAGAAAAGCGCCACGGTTCCGGGTCCGGAATGTGTGCCTATGACGGGGCCTACGTAATTTATGAGTACGTTTTTAACGCCCATGCGGCGTTTTACCTCGGAAGCGACGTACCCGGCATCGCCTGAAGTGTCGCCGTGGCTTATAAAAACGGTTTGGCCTGCGGGTTCAATGGCTGTCTGCTCCATATGGTTTACGAGTGCATCGAGCGAAGCGCGGCGGCCTCGTACCTTGCCTACAGGAATCAGGTGGCCCGCATCGTCAACATGAAGCACGGGCTTTATGTTAAGCATGGTTCCTACGAGGGCTGCCGCCGCGCTTATGCGGCCGCCGCGTTTTAAGTGGTCAAGGTCGTCTACCGTGAACCAGTGGCACAGGTGCAGCTTGTTTTCTTCAAGCCAGCCGCGTACCTGCGTTATGTTTTCGCCGGCCTGCATTTTCTTTGCCGCAAGGTAGACGAGCAGCCCCTGCCCGAGTGAAGCCGACAGTGAGTCAACCGCGAAAACCTTGCGCTCCGCGTACTTTTCGGCAAGCTCGCCGCAGGCTATCTTCGCGGCGTTATATGTGTTCGAAAGCCCCGATGAGAAAGAAATGCAGAGGACGTCTTTACCCTGGATAAGCAGTTTTTCAATGGAATCTTTAAACACTTCAACATTTACGGCAGATGTTTTGCACAGCGCGCCTTTGCGCATGCGGGCGTAAAATTCCGCGGGCTGCATGTCGCGCCCGTCGGGATAGTCTTTATATTCTTTGCCGTCGATTATAAAGGTGAGGGGGAGAACCGTAAGCCCGAGTTCCCGTACGGTTTCCTCCGGTAAGTCGCAGGAGGAGTCGGTTACTATAGCGAAATCGTTCATTTGTTTCTCCTTTGCAGGCGGCCGCCGTCTGAGCATATTATTTATACCGGTACGGAGGCAATATAACTACGTATAAATTATTAACGCGTGCCCGCTGTTTATACTCCGCCATTTTACCATACGGCACCCGTATTTGTAAATACATGCAGTGCAGGCCAATGCGGATAATTAAAACTGTAATTCATGCTTTTACAAGATATGTGAGCGTGGGTAAAAATAAAAAGGCCGCGGGCGGGCCCTGCGGCCATACCCACGGCTGTTTTATTCGCGCGTTATCCCATTATGGCTTTGACGTTATGCTTTTTGCCGTCTGAGCATACCGGCAGGACGCTGCCGCCAACCTTCTGCCCGTCGAGAGTCAGCTCCTTAATGCCTTTCTGCACGCCGGCGGAATTATCCACCTCGATAATGTAATCCGCCCCGCGGAATTTCCTTTCAACTTTAAAGCCCTTCATTCCTGACGGTATGCACGGGTCTATTTCAAGGCCGCCGAACTGCGGGCGTATGCCTAAAATAAACTGTGAGATAAAGTAAAACGACCATGCGGCTGTGCCCGTAAGCCACGAGTTTTTGGCCTCGCCGAAGCGCACGGCGTTTTTACCGGCTATCATCTGTGAATAAACATACGGCTCTGTGCGGTGCAGGCCGCTTACGTCTTCAAGGTACGCCGGGCATGTTTTGCGGTAAACGTCAAAGGCCCTGTCGCCGTGGCCGAGGACTGTTTCGGCTATGCCTATCCACGGGTTGTTGTGGCAGAAGATGCCGCCGTTTTCTTTGTACCCCGGAGGGTAAGACGAAATCTCACCGAGGTTAAGCATGTAACGGGTGTACGGCGGCCAGTTGAGCATAATGCCGTACTTGGTGTCGAGCAGCTCATGCACCGAAGCGAGGGCTTTTTCCGCAAGGCCTTCTTTAACGCCTATGCCGGCCATTACGCAGAAGCCCTGCGGTTCGATGAAGATTTTACCCTCGTCGCATTCGTTTGAGCCTACCTTATGGCCGTAAGCGTCGTACGCACGCAAAAACCAGCTGCCGTCCCAGCCGCTTTTTAAAACGGCTTCGTTCATTTTCCCTACTTCCGCTTCAGCGTATTCCGCTTCGGATTTTTTACCGGTTTTTTTGCATATATCTATATAAGCCGGCCCTATGTAAACAAACATGCCGGCTATGAAAACTGACTCGGCGATGCCGCTCTCGATATTTGTAACCGTCTGGAACGGTTCTCCCGGCGTTTTTGAAAAGCAGTTGAGGTTCAGGCAGTCGTTCCAGTCGGCACGGCCTATAAGCGGCAGCCCGTGCGGGCCGAGATTGTCTGTAACGTGGTCGAAAGAACGCTTCATATGCTCAAAAAGCGGCGCGGTATTTTGTGGGTCGTTGTCGAAAGGCACGTTTTCGTTAAGTATATCCCAGTCGCCGGTTTCTTTTATATATGCGTTTATGGCGAAAATAAGCCACAGCGGGTCGTCATTAAAACCGCTGCCGACGCCGAGGTTACCGCGCTTTGTAAGCGGCTGGTACTGGTGGTAGGCGCTGCCGTCCTCCATCTGCGTCGCGGCTATGTCGAGTATGCGCTCGCGCGCATCCGACGGCAGCATATGCACGAACCCTAAAAGGTCCTGCGCAGAGTCGCGGAAGCCCATGCCTCGGCCTATGCCCGACTCAAAGTATGAGGCCGACCTTGACATATGGAAAGTAACCATGCACTGGTACTGGTTCCATATATTGACCATACGGTCGAGCTTTTTATTACCGCTCTCCACTTGGTAAGTGGAGAGTATGCCGCTCCAGTATTCTTTGAGGCGCGCCATGGCATCGTCAACCTGCGCATCGGTTTTAAAGCGCGCGAGCATTTTTTCAGCCGGTTCTTTGTTTATCACGCCGGGCGCCGCCCACTTTTTGTTTTCCGGGTTTTCACAGTAGCCGAGTACGAAGATAAAGCTCTTTTTTTCGCCCGGCTTAAGTGTTACGTTTATAAAATGGGAGCCTACCGGCGACCAGCCGCTTGCGATGGAGTCTTTCGCGCTGCCTTCCATAACGGCGTCGGGCCTGTCAAAGCCGTTGTAAAGCCCCAGAAAGGACTCGCGGTCGGTGTCAAAGCCGTCTACGGGCGTGTTTACCGCGAAGACGGCGTAGTGGTTACGGCGCTCGCGGTACTCCGTCTTATGGTAAATCGCGCTGCCGCATACTTCTACTTCACCGGTACTGTAATTCCGCTGGAAGTTGGTCATGTCGTCGTAAGCGTCCCAAAGGCAGAACTCCACAAAGGAGAAAAGTTTTATATGCTTTTCGGCGCCGGACTCATTTTTCAGCACGAGCCTGTCGACTTCACAGTCGCTGCCGAGCGGTACGAAGGACGTCTGCTCGGCTGCGATGCCGTCTTTTGAAGACTGTATTACAGTATATCCAAGCCCGTGGCGGCAGCGGTAGGAGTCCAGCTCTGTTCTGCACGGCGCCCAGCCGGGGTTCCAGACGGTCTGCCCGTCGCGTATGTAAAAGTACCTGCCGCCGGCATCGGCCGGCACGCTGTTGTAGCGGTAGCGCGTGAGGCGGAGCAGGCGCGCATCCTTGTAAAAGCAGTAACCGCCGGACGTGTTTGAAATAATAGAGAAGAAATTTTCATTGCCGAGGTAATTTATCCACGGATATGGGGTTTGCGGCTTCAGGATTACATATTCCATGCTGTTGTCGTCGAATTCTCCGAATTTCATTGTAAAGTATCCCTCCAAATTTTTATGATGATGGCCGTCCCGCGAAAACAGATATGCTGAAGGAGCAAATTACCCGCGGAAATCCATGAAACAGTCATTTTTTCTAAAACGTTTTAGAAAAGAAGAAGCATGCGCCTTACGTAGTATTATAATACCTTAAGTGTATATTTTTTTTGCCAATAAATCAAGTGCTTTTCATAAATTAGTCATTAAGTATATAATAATTTAAAAATATATATGTATAATACACTAATCCGCGCGGCAAAACCGGCCGCCTGCCAAAATACGCCGGCAAACGAAAACTTTCGCCGCAATCCGCATTTTGCTTGTTAAAGCGAAAACGTATTAGAAATATTATACGTAAAAGAAATTATATACATATATATGGCGTAAATAAGAAAATATTTTTAAAAAATATCAAATATTTTTCTAAAAAGTATTGTAATTATAGTTAATATAGATTATAATAGCTCTTGAAAACGGTTTAGATAAATAAAATTTAGGCTTTTGAAAATACAAGGAGATAAAAACGTGGCTAACATAAGGGATATAGCCGAGAAATGCGGCCTGTCTGTTTCGACTGTAAGCAAAGCGCTTAACAATTACAGCGACATAAGCGAGACAACAAGGCACAGGGTAGTGGAGGTCGCCGAAAGCTGCGGGTATTTTCCCAACTCTTTCGCGCGGGCACTTAAAATAAACAGTACGCACAACATCGGCGTGCTTTTCGCGGACGAGGCGCGCAGCGGCCTTAGGCAGGAGTACTTTGCCGCGGTGCTTGACGCGTTTAAATCCGAATCGGAAAAACATTCGTATGACATTACTTTTATAAACCATAATATAAATTTCAGGGCGCATCCCATGACGTACCTCGAGCACTGCAGGTACCGCAACTTTGACGGCGTATGCATAGCGTGCGTTGACTTTTACCAGAACGAAGTCCTTGAGCTTATAAACAGCGATATACCTGTAGTTACCATAGACCATATTTTCAACAACCACACAAGCATAAATTCAGCCAATGTCGATGGTATGAAGGACCTTGTCGAGTACATATACGCCATGGGGCACAGAAAGATAGCCTACATATACGGGAAAAAGTCGGACGTTACCGAGCAGCGCCTCACAAGCTTCTGTCGTACAATGCGCAACCTGGGTAACGACGTCCATGAAAATTACCTCGAGCTTTCGGCGTACAGGGATATAAGGGCGACTAAACAGTGTACGGAAAATCTGCTGAAATTACCCGACCCGCCTACCTGCATAATAATGCCGGACGACTACGCCGCGCTCGGCGGGATAGAAGCGATAGAGTCTATGGGGCTTAAGATACCGGACGACGTCTCCATAGCGGGCTATGACGGCATACCGCTTTCACAGATGATAAGGCCGAGGCTCACTACCATAAGGCAGAACACGGAGGCTATGGGGCGCGAGGCGGCAAAACGCCTTATAGAACAGATAGAGAGCCCTTTAACGACGGTGATAGAGAACATAACCATAAAAGGGCAGCTTTTAGAAGGAAAATCAGTTAAAAGCATACCTGTAAGCGATTAATATGGTAAATCGCGTTATTTAACCGGCTTGCCGGATGAGTTTTACTCATCCGTTTACAAATTATTTCCTAATATTAATTAAGGAGGATCTTTATGAGAAGAAAAACAACTCAGGTAGCCGCGCTGACTCTGACGGCGGCTATGGCTCTTTCTTTCGTAGGCTGCAGCGGAGGCAGCGGCTCCAGCAGCACCGCGCAAAACGCAGCAAAAGAAAGCACGTCAAGTGCTTCAACAGAACAGGCAGAAGGAAAAGTCCTTAACATTTGGTGCTGGAACGACGAATTCCAGGGCAGGTTCAATACTTATTACCCGGAGGTCGCTTCTGTTTCAGACGACAAGACAACTACCACGCTTAAAAACGGCATAACGGTAAAATGGACTATTAACCCCAACGAGCACAACAACTACCAGAACAAGCTCGACCAGGCGCTCATGCAGCAGGAATCAACCGAAACGGACAAAAAAATCGACATGTTCCTCATGGAGGCCGACTATGCGCTTAAGTACGCAAACAGTGACTTCTCGCTTGACGTTAAGAAAGACGTCGGGCTTACGGACGACGATTTATCTGAACAGTACCAGTATACGCAGGACTTAGTCACGAACAAAGACGGCGCTATAAAAGGTGTGTCATGGCAGGCAACGCCGGGCGTTTTCGCCTACCGCCGCTCTTACGCAAAGGACATACTCGGTACAGACGACCCTGAGAAGGTTCAGGAGCAGCTTTCTGACTGGGATAAGTTCGATGCAGCAGCCCAAAAAGCAAAGACAAAGGGTTACTATATGCTGTCAGGGTTTGACGACAGCTACAGGACTTTCTCAAACAACGTGTCATCACCGTGGGTCACAGGAACGACCGTCACAGTTGACCCTATGATAATGAAGTGGGTAGAGCAGACAAAGACATATACCGACAAAGGCTACAACCACAAGGCAACCGGACTTTTCGACTGCCAGCAGTGGACGGCAGACCAAGGGCCGGATTCGAAGGTTTTCGGGTTCTTCTACTCTACATGGGGCGTTAACTTCACGCTCGAGGGCAATTCCCTTAAGACACCTGTTGCAGAAGGCGGAAAAGAAGAAGCCGGCAACGGCGCTTTCGGCGACTGGGCTATATGCACCGGCCCCGCGAATTACTACTGGGGCGGCACATGGCTTACGGCCTGCAAAGGCACCGACAACATGGCGACTATAAAAGACGTAATGCAGAAGCTTACATGCGACAAAGATATAATGAAGAAAGTTACAAGCGACACTTTGGACTATACAAACAACAAATCCGCTATGACTGAACTCGCAAACAGCGACTTCAAGTCCGACTTCCTCGGCGGGCAGAACCCCCTTAAGAGCTTTACGGAAGCCGCTCCAAAGATAAACATGAGCAACAACACGGCTTATGACCAGGGCTGCAACGAAGCCATGCAGACACAGTTCGCGGACTACTTCAATGGGACCATCGACCTTGCAAAGGCAAAAACTAACTTTGAACAGTCCATAAAGGAAACTTATCCTGAAATAACAGAGGTAAAGTGGCCCTCATAATAACACTGCCGCACAGTTTTTGAACCGGTCGCACGGCCGCGCGCAGCCAACCCCTGACGTGGCCGTGCCATTTCTTGAAAAGAGGTAGTTCCCGTTGAAAGAACAAACCGAAAGCGTAAGACGCAAAAAGGGACATATAAGTTATGCAAAATGGGGATACATCTTTATTTTACCGTTTTTTATAACTTTCCTTATTTTCCAGTTCATTCCTCTTTGCTCGACGATTTATTACAGCTTTTTTGAATATTTCAGAAGCGGCCTGACTATAATAGGACCTAAATTTATAGGGCTGGCCAATTATGCTAAAATATTCCAAACAGACCTTCCTAAATACTTTGGCAATACCCTGCTGCTTTGGTTCGTGGGTTTCGTACCACAGATAATCATTTCGGTGCTTCTTGCGGCGTGGTTTACAAATTTAAGGCTCAACCTTAAATGCCAGGGCTTTTTTAAAACGGTAATTTATATGCCTAACCTTATAATGGCGGCGGCGTTTGCCATGCTGTTCTTCCAGCTTTTCTTCGATAACGGGCCTGTGAACGCAAGCCTTATGTCAATGGGGCTTATAAAACAGCCGGTGCGTTTTTTGGAAACGGTCGGCGGTACGCGCAGCCTGATTGCACTTATGAATTTCCTTATGTGGTTCGGCAATACTACGATACTCCTTATGGCTGCGATAATGGGCATAGACACTTCCCTTTACGAAGCCGCGGAAATAGACGGAGCTACTTCAAACCAAATGTTCTGGCGCATAACAATGCCGCTTATAAAACCGATTATGGCGTTTGTCGTTGTGACGTCGCTCATAGGCGGCCTGCAGATGTTCGACGTGCCGCAGATACTTACAAACGGCCAGGGGACCCCAGACAGGACCTCTACAACCATGGTAATGTACATAAACAACCACATGTACAGTAAAAACTACGGGGTGGCCGGCGCGGTTTCAACCATACTGTTCATAGTCTGCGCTGTTTTGTGCGTGATTGTTTATTTCTGCATAAATGACGAAAGGGAACCAAGGAACACAAGGGAGAAAAAAGCCAAAAAAGAAAAGAGGCGCGCATAAAAATGTCAAAGAATAAAAGCACGGGTAAAAAAGGCAGTATGACTGCGGCAAGGGTAGGCTGTTACATAGTGCTGATTATACTTTCTTTTTTGTGCCTGTTTTTTTTCTATATGCTGCTTATAAACTCAAGCCGCAACAATTTCCAGATACAACAGGGATTTTCAGTTATTCCCGGCAAGTCGTTCGGCGTTAATTTCAGGAACCTGATAAATAACGGCAACATACCTGTTGTAAGCGGGATAGTAAACAGCCTGATAGTTTCCGCGCTGAGCGCGGGGCTGGCCATCTATTTCTCAACACTTACGGCCTACGGCATCTTTGCGTATGACTTCAAGCTAAAAAAAGCCGCGTTTGCGGTTATACTTCTTATAATGACAATGCCTACGCAGATTTCGGCAGTAGGCTTTGTAACGCAAATGGACAAATGGGGGCTTATGGATTCGCTTATCCCGTTGTTTCTGCCTTCAATAGCATCACCGGTAGTCGTTTTCTTTATGAAGCAGTACATGGACAGCACGCTGCCGATGGAAATAGTAGAAGCCGCGCGCATTGACGGCAGCGGCGAATTCCATACGTTCAACTCTATAGTGCTACCCGTAATGAAGCCCGCCCTCGCGGTGCAGGCCATCTTCACGTTTGTCGCCGCGTGGAACAATTACTTTATACCTGCTTTGCTGATAAACGATGCGCATAAAAAGACGCTTCCGATACTTATAGCCCAGCTGCGCAACGCCGATTTCCTCAGGTTTGACTTAGGGCAGGTTTACATGCTGATAAACATTTCGATTATACCGATTATAATAATCTATCTTTTCCTGTCTAAATATATCGTGCGCGGCGTAGCGCTCGGCAGTGTAAAAGGATAAGGCGCGTAAAAAAGATAAAAGGGTAAAAACTTTTTCAACATATCCTCTTTTATTACATTTAACGGGATAGGAGCTTTGTCCTGTCCCGGTTTTTTTAATAAAAAGGCATAAATGAAGGCGCTGTTGATATGAGTATCGAAAAGAAAACCGTTGGACGCCTTGCCGGCGGCGGGGTGGTAACGTCTTACGTTTTAAGGAACAAAAACGGCATGGAGGCCGTTATAATGACTTACGGCTGCAGGCTCGCGAGGCTCTACGTGCCTGACAGGTACGGTAAACCGGAAAACGTGGTGCTTGGGCACCGCACACTTTCTGAATATGAAAAAGGCGAAGATGTTTTCGGGGCGGTAATCGGCCGTTTCGCTAACCGCATTGCAAAAGCTGAGGTGGAAGTCGGCGGCGCCGTTTACCGCATGAATAAAAACGACGGCGAAAACTCCCTGCACAGTGCGCCGGGTGGGTACCAAAGCAAAAATTGGCGTGCTGTCTCGCGTGAAGAAAGCTGTGGCTCGCAGGCGGTCACATTCTACTATTTTGACAGGGGCGAAAGCCGTCTGCCAGGCTGTGTTAAGGTCTATGTTACGTACAGGCTTACGGATGGCAACGAGCTTTCCATAAGCTATGAAGCGGAGACCGACGCCGAAACGCCGTTTAACCCTACAAACCATTCTTATTTTAATATTACCGGCAGCGAAGGCAAAAGCATCTGCCCGCTTGAGGCAAAGATATATGCGGACTATATAACGGAGGCCGGAAGCGGCCTTATACCTACGGGAAAACTCATGCCCGTTGGGGGCACGCCTTACGACTTCAGTACATATAAAGCCATTGGAGGCGGCATCTCGGCAGACGAATATTTACTGAAAGCGTGCGGCGGCTACGACGTTAATTACGTGCTTAAGGGCACTTACGGGCGTGTGAGGAAAGCGGCGGAAATCGCGGATAAAGAGAGCGGCAGGGTGCTGCAGGTTTTCACGGATATGCCCGGCATGCAGCTTTATACGGCCAACAGCTTTCCCGCAGGAACATTGGGTGTTGGAGGCAAACCGTTAAAGCCGCACTGTGCCGTATGCCTTGAGACGCAGTTTTTCCCCGACTCGGTGCATCATCCGTCGTTTCCATATGAAAATCTAAAACCGGGGAACAGGTTCCGGTCGGAGACCGTCTACAGGTTCTCCGCAGTGTGAAGTTTAAATTATAAAAAGGTAACCGCCGTAAAAAGCAGTTACCTTAATTTTTTGCATGGCTTCCTTAATATTCAGTCAGACAGGTCCGCGCCGTTGCTGCCTATGACTTTTTTGTACCAGTAAAACGACTTTTTACGAATTCTCGCTCCGGTGCCATGGCCATAATCGTCTAAATCCACGTAAATAATTCCATACCTTTTTGACATTTGGCCAGTCCCATTGCTGACAATATCTATTGGTCCCCACATGGTGTATCCTCGTAGATCCACACCATCTGTGATGGCTTCTTTCATTGCTTCTATGTGTTTAGACATATAGTTAATACGGTAAGTATCGTTAATAGTTCCATCCTTTTCAATGTTATCTTTAGCGCCAAGTCCATTCTCGACAATAAAAAGTGGCTTTTGGTAGCGGTCATACAGCTCGTTTAAAGCAAGCCTTAAGCCTGTTGGGTCAATAGTCCATCCCCAATCTGTTTTAGGAAGGTAAGGATTGACTAGCCCTTCAAGCGAATCAGATGTTTTTTCGGCAGGCTCTTCATAATGTGAAGACACTACTCTGGAACGATAATAACTGAATGAGATGAAATCAACCGTGTGCTGGCGTATGATTTCTTCATCGCCACGTTCCATATGGATTGTAATATTATTTTCATCTAAGTATCTCCAAATGTATGAAGGATAATAGCCGCGTACTTGAACATCAGAAAAGAAGAACTCCTTATGTTTTGCATCTTCAGCAGCCTTTACATCTTCCGGTTTACATGTATATGGGTATACAGTTTTATAAGCGATCATTGCTCCGACTTTCGCATTAGGATCTATTTCATGGATTATTTTTGTAGCCAGGGAACTAGCAACAAACTGGTGGTGAGCTGCCTGATACATCCTCTGCGTAAGATTGGAACCATTAAAATCAATACATGCCTCATCCCAACAAATTGGTACGACTGCGGCGTTACCGATTTCATTAAATGTGAGCCAAAACTTAACTAAGCCTTTATAACGGGTGACTATAGTCTTAACAAATTTAAGATAAAAATCAATAAATTTTCTATTATCCCATCCGCCGTATTTATCAACCAATGCAAGAGGAGTCTCATAATGAGAGATTGTCACCATAACAGTCATGCCGTTTTTTTTAGCTTCTTTGAAAAGATCATCGTAATATAAAAGTCCCTTTTCATTTGGCTCATTTTCTTCGCCGGTTGGGTAAATCCTTGCCCAGTTTATAGACGTTCTGAAGAGATTAAAATTTGCTTCTTTAAAAAGTTCTAGGTCTGACTTGTATTTATGGTAAAAATCGATAGCCTTATGCGTTGGATAATAATCTGCATTTCTATCTAATCCGCCAAAAAAACCATGTGACTTTATGTCTGCGGTTGAAAGAAGTTTACCATCTTCTAAATATGCGCCTTCTGCTTGGTTTGCTGCTATAGCACCCCCCCAATAAAAATTATGTGGAAATGTTCTTCTGACTTTTTCCGTATATGGCATTTATATTCTCCTATCAATTAAAACTCAGCTATAACACTTTTGCCAGCAACGACTTTTTCATTGTTGCGAAATGTAAATTTGTAGCCGTTCGTTTCTGTCACAACTATCATTGTGATAAGATTATAACCCTTACTTTCAATTAAATTTTTATCGAGTTTAATAATTGTTTCCCCTTTTTTTACTTTTACGCCTTGACCTTTAATCGGCTGGAACCCTTCTCCGTTTAATGAAACCGTATTAAGTCCAATATGTACAAGGACTTGTATTCCATTATAAAGGGTTATGCCAAAAGCGTGGGGATAAATCATATCGATATTTCCATTTGCCGGTGCAACGATTTCTTGGCTGGTAATTTGTATAGCAACGCCGTTTCCTAAAACTTTTTTTGAGAATACTTCATCTGGTACATATTTTAATTCCACTAATGTACCATCTGCTACTGCCGCTAATGAGCGCGCATTACGCGGATTTAACGTTTTTTTATTTAAAAAAATCATTGTGTTTCGTCAACTTCCTAGGCCGGTAAATTATTTTAATAGATTTTATTTTACAAGTTCTTTAGATTCTGCGGGATCTTCGAACCCAAAAATCAGTGTAGCGACCATAGAGATTACGATCGTTGCAATGACAGCTACTGTTATAGCAGCCATCGTACTTTCAAATATCGGTATTGCAAGAATACTTGAATAACCCATCTCGAAAGCTTTTGCTCCCAACATGCCTGCTATTAATCCTCCTATGCCGGCACCTATCATGACGGAAATAAGGGGCTTTTTTAATTTCAAATTTATACCATATATTGCAGGCTCAGTGACTCCTGAAATGATAGCGCCTATTGCACAGCTAATGGCATCTGTCCTGAGTGAGCTGTTTTTTGTTTTAATAGCTACTCCAAGGCATGCTCCTCCTTCTGCCATATTATGCAGAAGAAATGCGGGACGGAAAAATGCATCATATCCAAGAGAGGCAATGCTGCTGACCATAAACGGCGCAAACATCATATTCATACCGCTCATAATTATAAATGGTATAACAGCAGCTAAAAGCCCGACGGCAAAACCTCCGGCAACGCTATAAATCCAACGGAAAGCTTCAACTACATAGTTGCCGGTAATAGCTCCAATAGGTGCTAAGAACAAAACGACAATCGGCATGGCAACACCTAATGTACACATTGGCGCAAATACGGCACGAATTATACCAGGTATAACTTTGTAAAAAAATTTCTCTAATTTTGCAACGAGCCACGTAGAAAGCAGTGCAGGTAATAATGTGTTAGAATATTTTACTAATGTTACAGGTATACCGAAGAGATACATTTTTGCTGTTCCGCCTACCAAAGCAACAAAATCCGGATACAGCAGCAATGCAACCATTGTTATTGCGAAAGCAGGGTTAGACTTTAATTTTTTCGCAGCACCGTATGCTATTAGAATTGGCATAAAGTAAAATGGCGCTTGTGATAAAAAGTCGAACATCATATATGTTGAGTTTTTTGACGCTGCCGGCCAAATTGCTACAATGAGGGTCATAAAAACACGCAACATCCCAGCTCCATATATTACTGTAATGAAAGGCGTTACCGAACTGACGATATATTCAAGAAGATGTTGCCCACTACTTTTAAATGAAAATTTTTTCTTTTTGCTTTCAAGTTTTAAATCTTCATCATGTTTCTCATCAATTTCGTCACCTATTTCTATATCATAGTTTTTTTCGATATTGTCAAATACGGAAAAAATATTTTTCCCTAATACAACTTGATATTGCCCCATGCCATAAGTCACGCCAAGCACGCCTTTAATCTTTTTAAGTTCTTCAGTCTGAGCTTTATCTTTGTCCACTAAAATAAAACGCAGTCTGGTAACACAATGTGATACCATAGAAATGTTTTCTGTACCACCGACCTTTTCTATGATGGCTTTTGTCAGCTCGTTAATATCGATGTCCATAATTCTCCATATCTCCTTTTAAATTTTTATGCGCGCTGAAGAGAAAATTAAATAAATATTTTTATCATCTCCATTTATAAAGTTTTTTTAATTAATTTTATAAAAAAAGCAAGGCCCACGCCGGCTTTTTAGGCCGGCACGGGTCTTGCTGGACTTAACCATAACAATCCCTGATTAAAAATATTTTAAGTTTTACCAGGCTTAAAACCCGCTGCTGCTTCGGCGCGGCTTAACCGCCGCCGCGCGCCGGGCTTTTGCGTGTTACGCGTTTGATATGCACCGCAAGGTAGTAGAGCTCTTCTTCCTGCACATGCAGGCGGTATCTCTTTTCTATAAATTCGGCGATTTTCTTGCTGCACCTGTATTCAGGTGCAAACTGCTGTTCTATGAGCTCCCTGAAACCGCTGTCCTCGACGTCGATGGTCTCGTGCTTGAAAATGCGGAAAGCGAAAAACTTTAAATGCGTGAGGAACCTTTCAAAGTCGAGTGACTGTTCGTCGATTTGAATATTGAAATACTTTTCAACTATATTTAAAATACTGCTTATAAGCCGTGTAACGCTTGTCATTTCATCTATTTTGGAATCATATTCCGCATTTACAATATGAAGGGCGATGGAAGCCGCCTCATCTGCGGGCAGCAGTGCCCCCACGCGCTCGTTTATCAACGACAGGGCATATTCGCCTACCGCAAACTCGTTTTTGTAAAACAGCTTCACCTCATGGAGGAGCGGGTTTGAAAAGTTCATCCCCTGGCGGTAGCGCTCAATGGCGAAGTTAACATGGTCTGTAAGGGTTATGTATATGTTCTTGTTGAGCTTCTTACCTATTTTTGCCTTAGCGTATTCGATTATGTCGGAACAAAGCTGGAAATGCTCCATTGGTATGTCTTTTAAAAGCTCCTGCAGGCGGTCGGAGGAATTTTTACCGTCCATTTTAAAGATTTTCTGAATCCTGTCCGGAGGGATATCCATGCCAGGCCTTGCCTGAAAACCGACGCCGCGGCCCATGACGATAACTTCGCAGCTATCGCTGTCCAAGGCGCTTACAACGTTGTTATTGATGACTTTTTTAATTTTCATCAAACACAGCTCCTAAAAATAAAAACCAAATTTTAAAAGATAGAATAAATAATCCTAACCTTTAAAATTTGGTTTTGCCTACGTAACGGTAGTAACAATCCAAAAGCATAAATCAATGATTAAAACGAATCATTGGTTTGAGTATAATATAATAAGTGCAGAATGTCAAGAGTTTTTTGCATGGATGCCTTATTTCTGTGCATTACGACAAAAAGAAGCACTTATTTTCATGGCTTTGCACAGACGGCGCTTATTAACGGAAGACGACGGCGCATATTGTTGTATTTATGCCGTCCGCGTGGTATCATAAGGATACAATAATGCGGCTTTTACGCGCAATTTTTATTTTTTAACGGTAAAAGCTTAAAAGAAAGTTCATATTATTTGTTTATGCTTATTTTATAATTTAATATAATATATGGTTTTGAAATAAAAATAATTTTGAGGGGGAGAACCATGTCTGTAGAAAAGATAATGGTTGTCGACGACGACAATAATATATGCGAGCTGCTGCGCCTTTACCTCGAAAAAGAAAAGTACGACGTAGTCATTGCCAACGACGGAAGAAAAGCCGTAGAGATGTTTAACAAGGAGAACCCTGACCTTATCCTGCTCGACATCATGCTGCCCGAGCTTGACGGGTGGCAGGTATGCCGTGAAATAAGGAAAAAGTCACAGTGTCCGATAATAATGCTTACGGCTAAGGGCGAGGTGGTCGACAAGGTGCTCGGTTTGGAACTTGGCGCCGACGACTATGTGGTAAAACCGTTTGAAGCTAAGGAAGTAGTCGCGCGCATAAAGGCCGTGCTGCGCAGAATAGGCAAAAACGGCGACGAGGGCGTTAAAGAAGTAAAGTACGACAAGCTTTCCATAAACCTTACAAATTACGAGCTTAAGGTAAACGGCGTGCAGATAGACACACCGCCTAAGGAAATGGAGCTTATTTACCACCTTGCCAGCAACCCCAACCGCGTTTTTACGCGCGACCAGCTTTTAGACGAGGTGTGGGGCTTCGACTACTACGGCGACAGCCGCACGGTGGACGTGCACGTTAAACGCTTAAGGGAAAAGCTCGAAGGCGTTTCCGACAAATGGTCGTTAAAGACCGTGTGGGGAGTCGGATATAAGTTTGAAGTAAAAGAGTGAAGGCTGTGCGTAAGGGTGCAATATGCGTAAAACTTTATTTAAAAAATATCTCAGCATAACGTCGCTTATCATTATTATAAGTTTTTTGATACTGAGTTTGGTAATGCTGATTTTTGTTTCAGGTTATTGGAAGACCGAGAAACGGAACCTCTTAAGAAAAAATGCCGAAAACGTCGCGCGTATTGCTTCCGCGAGCGTAATAACCGTAAACAAGGGCAAATATGTAGTTGACGCTACGAGGATGCAGGCGTTTATCATGGCTTTTTCAGACAACATAGATGCCGATATCTTTATAACGCAGCCTGACGGGGAAACTATTTTGGCGGCCTACGGCAGCGGCGGAAATGTAGACGGCACCAAACGTATAGACGCCGGCATTATGAAAAAAGCCATGAACGGCAGTTATATAGAGCAGGGTACCATGGACGGAGTGTACAAGTCGCAGTACTACATCGTAGGCGTACCCATAACCGTGGACATAAAAGGCGGAACGGTCATCGGGGCTGTTTTCGCGGCTTACGACGCGCGGTCGTTTACTTCGTTCAGGCTGGATATACTTAAAACATTTTTACTTGCCGCCATAGCGGCGTTTATGGTTTCATTCTGCGCCGTATGGCTTTTTTCGTACAAGCTTGTGCAGCCTCTGCGCAACATGGCTTCGGCGGCGCGCAGCTTCGGCACCGGCAACTTTTCCGTGCGCGTGCCAGTCACAAGCCACGACGAGATAGGCCAGCTTGCCGTGGCGTTCAACAACATGGCGGACTCGCTTGCTTCAGTCGAAAATGTGCGCCGCAGCTTCATAGCGAATGTTTCGCATGAGCTGAAAACGCCCATGACGACGATTGCCGGTTTTATCGACGGCATACTCGACGGCACTATCCCGCCTGAAAAGCAGAAGCATTACCTCGGCATAGTTTCGCAGGAAGTAAAACGCCTGTCGCGGCTTGTTAAAACCATGCTCGACCTTTCGAGGATAGACAACGGTGAACTCAGGCTGCACACTTCAAGGTTTGACATTACAAATACCGTACTTATAACCCTTCTTTCGTTTGAAAAAAGGATTGAGGAAAAAAAGATAGGGATAAGGGGCCTTGAAGACTCCGAGAGCCTGTTTATAAACGGCGACCCCGATATGCTGCACCAGGTGGTTTATAACCTTATAGACAACGCGATAAAATTTACTAACGTGTCGGGATATATTGAAATAAAAATAAGGAATGAGTCCGACAGGACAATAATTTCGATAAAGAACAGCGGCCCTGGCATATCTCCGGAGGAGCTGCCGCTTATCTTCGACCGCTTTTACAAAACGGATAAATCCCGCAGCCAGGATAAAAACGGAATGGGCTTGGGATTATATATAGTAAAAACCATAATACGCCTGCACGGAGGAAATATAAAAGCGAGCAGCATCCAAAACGAATACTGTGAATTTGAATTTTGGATACCGAAAGACGTGGCTGACCAAAGCGCTGAAACGGATAATCTGGTAAATACAGACAGCGAACCGGCAAAAAAGAATGAGGGGTAAACCGTTATGAACGACGATGAAAAAAGGGAAGAACGGCCGGCCGAGGGCGGCAGCGGCACAGAATCGCCGCTGCCCGACGGTGAGCGGCATGACAATACGGCGGAGCAGGCGGAAGACGGTAAAGCGGAACAGCCTGAAAACGAGTCTGCCGGCGGGAGGCCGGACAGCGGCCAGCCGCAGTACAAAAACCCGGGAAGCCCTTACGGTTATTACGGGCAGTACGG